>Ga0208899_1002168_pt1 | contig 13355 bp, 28 predicted proteins | sample VirMetDEL_Nov_24_FD_184518 | JGI IMG/M metagenome (GOLD analysis project Ga0208899, IMG submission 184518) | Aqueous microbial communities from the Delaware River and Bay under freshwater to marine salinity gradient to study organic matter... | ecosystem: Environmental > Aquatic > Marine >... | reverse complement strand
GTTTCGGCTCGTGGTTGGATTCTAAAAAAGTATGCTCCTTCCCCCGATTCGCGTAAACTCTTTGTCCTTGCTCGTCTTCAAAATAATATTGGTATCTAGCAGTATCTAAGTTCATAATATATTTTCCATTCTCGCTCGTTCCTTTCGGCTTGCTCTTTGCTATCCTTAAAATAGTTTCGTTCTTTCCGTAGGCTCTGTTATTACCGTCAGATAATCCGTAAGGAGGTCTCCAAGGTATAAGCATAGTATTTCCTTTTCTAAACCATGTTTGCCCTCCTGCGAACTCTCTAGCGTGAGGGGCTGGATAATAAGTTATTCCGCCTTGACTTACTAAAGCTTGGTCTCTTACGTGAGTTAAGATGAAGTGATGTCGTTTAGTAGTTCGTGCGTTCTTACGAATCCATCCAAGCATACGACTCAAATACTTATCTTCTCGTCCGAGGTCTTCATGGTTAAATTCTTCTTTAAGTTCGTTCCAAGGATCAACCAAAGTAGTATGAATCTTTAACCCTGTATTATCTTCGATCTTATTTACTAACTCATAAAACTCTGTAGAGGTTATATCTTCGTCCTCTGTGTCTACTATTACAAAATGGCTGTTTACAAAGTTCTCGGCTATTAATCTTTCGCGCTCATCCATTTGCCACTTGGACTTTATGTAAGGTTTACCAATGTACTTGTGGCATAGTTCGGCAAAAATATCTTCCGCACTCCCAGTCTCTGGAGTAAAGATAGCATGATTTAAACCATGCAAACAACTTAGATTAATTTGAAACTCTAATATCAATTCTGTTTTACCCGTTGCTGGTGCTGCTGCCATGTAAGTTGTAGAACCTAAGATAACGGTATAAGGTAGTATATCCCATTCCCATCCTACAGAGTACCCTCGTTGCCTTCCATTCTCGCGGAGTCTATTAAGGTCTTGCGCTACGTCTTCTAGTCTTTTATACATAGTTCTCTAGTTTACTGGGTCGGGGAATGAAGCAATTAAATTACCTTTAGCCTCGTTGCCATATTTATCTAACGTGGTTGCCCTACTAAAAAATTCAGGTGTTAAGTGTTGACAACCGTTATCTTTATGGTATTGAAGATTAGAAGCGTTAATAACTGCGTTTAAAATATCTTGTTTCGTGTATCCGTCTTTTAACCTCGATTCGTATTTACGTTTAATATCTTTATTTATGGTTTTAAACTTTCTGCCAGTTTTTTGATTAATGAAAGAAAGCAATTTTACGAAGTCAAGTTTAACGTATTGTTCTTTCTCTTCCCCTTTCTCTTCCCCTTGTACCGAACCCCCTTGGCTACCCCCCTTATTAACCCCCTTGCTAAGGGTAGTTTTTGTTTTGTTTTCCCAGCCTTCAACTTGTTGGTTTATAACTTGTTGCTGTGAGATATACGCAAATTTAGCCATACCAGTTAAATTAGGCTCTTCTCCGTGAAACTGTTTATTAAGTAACGCCTTGATAAAATCTAACTTTTCCTTATCGTTAGGCAGCTCCTCGAATACTTCAAAAAATGATAGGTAGAAATTAAACGCCTTTCTTTGGCTCATGATATACGATTTTTAAATTAACACGATTAAATAAAAAAGAGAGGAAAGGAATCGTGCAAACCTTTTACGAGTTGATCGGCTCAACCTCTCGGTAAATATAATAAAAAAAGCCATACAGTTGCCGTGCTGTAAGATCGCAAATAAATATGCTAAATTTAAACACTTTTTAAATTTATCTATTTACGTCTACTCCTTTGGTTGGCTTTTTATTTTTTTTAGAATATCTCTTTTTGTAAGTATTTTTCATCCTCAAAACGGTTATTAGCAAGTTCTAAATTAATTTTAGCCTGCTTAAAATAACTATCTTTTAACTCGATACCGATAGCTTTACGACCTAAACTAACAGGGCTATAAACTTCCGATCCTACACCCATGAAAGGCGTCAAAACTACCTCTCCTTTATTACTATACATTTCTACAAGTCTATCGATAACATCTAATTGTAAAGGGTGTACGTGCTTTTCGTCGTCCTCTTCTCGGCTATCTCTAAATGGTAGTACATTATCAATTCTAATATCATCCCAAACAGAACTAGCGTAACGCTGCCAAATATAATGACTAAGTTTATTTGTCTTAGGGTCTTCATGATTTTTAAACTCCCTATTTAAATGATCCCACAACTCCTCCTCGTTAAAATCAGTTTTATTAGCATTGTTATAAGCCCTTTTTATATTGGGTAAAACTGGTATCTCTCCAAAGTATCTAGTAAGTCCGTTAGGGTGTGTTACTGGTACTTCGTTTTCTCCTTTTTTAGTGAAAATTAAAACATAGTCAGGCATAGCGGTAAAACACTTTGTAGAGTCTTCTACTATAAATTTATGCATCAAACTTCTAACCATTGTACGCATACGAACCTTTAAAGGTTCCTTCCAAATTGTTATTCTGTTTCTGTACTGAAATCCGTATTTTTCATGCAACTTAATTATCTCTGCTGGGAAATCCCATAACCTACAGTCGTTGTCATGTACATCTGTACAATGAACTGCTGTAATGCGTCCTGGTTTCGTTACTCTAGCCATTTCTTTTATTAGATACTCGTACTGATCTAAAAATTGTTCTTTACTCTCACAGTTACTAAAGTCCATATCACTACTAGAATAGTTGTAAAGCCCTGCGAAAGGCGGAGAATAAATTGATAAATCGATAGAATTATCTTCTAAAGTTGGAAGTACTGCCATACAATCACTATTGTAAATTGCATAATCTTCTGTTACTTGTTGTTGTTTTACTTTGTTCATAGTTATCTGTTTTTATTTATTTCTATTTTTTTGTTTAATTCTAATTCAATATCGAATCCAAAGTGTTTAGCGGTATTCAAGCAGGTTAAAACTATATCAGCCAACTCTTCTTTAATTTCTTTTAATGTACCTAATTGTGTTGCTTCGATAAATTCTTGTACTTCTTCTTCTATCTTCATTATAAAAGCATCCATACTCGTATGTGGGCTTATCAATCCTCGATTAACAATAGACTGATAATTTTCTTCTATTAACTTTTTCATAAAAAACTAGGTTTTATTATTTCTTTATTAAATTGTCTTTTATCTTCTATAAAAACCTCATTAACATTCTTTACCAGGTTTTCGTAAAGTTGTATAGCTTTTTCTGTTTTTTGCTCCAAAGCTTTTATAACTCTTTTTTGACCGCTAGAAGTAACCATATCTATAGTAACTTCGTTTTTCTGTCCAAACCTCCAAAACCTACGGATAGCTTGATAGTATTGCTCATAAGAGTAAGTAGGGAAAAATACAGAATGGTTACAATGTTGCCAATTTAAACCCATTCCAGTCATCTTAGCTTTAGTTATTATTCTTTTTATTTCACCATTAGCAAATTTTAAAAGTATATCCTCCTTTTTATCTATTGACATACTACCTTTAATCTCTACAGCCTCATTGTCTAGTTCGTTTATTAACGCACTCTCATCGTTTAAATTAACCCAATAAACAGAAGTCTTACCCGCTGCTAGTTCTACGGCTTTTTTACATCTGTCTTCTATCGTCATTCTTTGCTCATGCTTAATCTCTTGGAAAGTCTTAGCCTCTTTAACAAACATTCCAACTTGACCATCATGCTCTAATACAGAAGTGTTTTGTATTACGTGTTTATTTATTTCCAATTTAGGTAGGTTATATCTTTCATTAGAATATCCTAAGTCACTGGGCATTTTTACCATAATAGACCATTGGTTTACCCATGCAAAAAAATCTTTTTCAGCGTGTGGCTTTAGGTAATACTTTTCCCCTATATTCCTTTTTTGTTTTGCTACTGAACTGTTGTTGTTTTTAAAGAACTTACCTAACATATCCATATACCCCATATACCCTAATACCTCACTAGATGTGCCTAGTTCTATAAAGTCATTTGGAGATGGAGTTGCAGTGCTTAAAAACCTATACTTTATCTTTTTCATAAATGCGGTAACTTGACCTTTTATCTTACCGTCAAAGTTTTTAAGTATTGAACTCTCATCTAGAATAACTCCAGAAAAATCTACTGAATTAAAATGATGCAATCTTTCATAATTACATACAACTATATCCGAGTTAAAAGTTCCATCTTTTGAATATTCAATACTATCAACTCCTATCTTTTCAGCCTCGATAATAAATTGAAAAGCTACAGCTAAAGGAGTTAGTATTAACACCTTTCCATTTGTTTCGTTTACTACATTTTGAGCGATAGATAATTGAATCAAAGTCTTACCTAATCCAGTATCAGCAAATACCGCTATCCTACCTTTTCTAACTGCTTTTTGTATTATCTCTTTTTGAAAATCAAAAGCTATTTCAGGATAAAAATTAGGCTCGAAACCAAACTCTCCAATAAGATGCTGTTTACTTTTTAAAAATTCTTCGTATCTCATAATTTAAAATAATAAAGCCCGACAAATCCAGCAAGGTCTCATGTTACTTTCATTATCAGGCTTATTAATAATTCCTTTGCTACCTATGTTTGAGACCGTAGCTTTAACAAATATACACATTATTTTTCAATAAATTCATTTTTATACAATTCTAATACAAAAATAGTTTTATCAATATCCTCTAAAAAGTTGCCCTTTTTTCTGCATCTAACTATTCGCTTGATAGCGTCAAACTCCCAGGCGTTTAGATTGTGATCTTCTGCAAATTTGTAAAGACTTCCTTTTTCGTTGTTGTAGTGGTTAGGCTTCTTCATCAATAACTCGGTTAAAAGCGTTAATTATTTCTAGGCTTAGATTGTGCGCTCGTTCGTCTATCACATTTTGTACTTCTTCAAAAGTCTCTGGATCGGTTTGATAGGTTTTATCTATCTCGTTATGTATCTTTTTAGTTAAAAACTTTTGATAGCGTTTAGTTTCTCTTTTAAACTCTCTTACAAAAGCGTTAGATACTTCTAGTTCGTCTAGCACATCGTTTAAACTGCTTGCTAGGAATAAAGCGGATAGAATTTTAGTTTCTTCTTTCATGTTGTTTTATTTAATAATTCAGGATTTTCATAGATGTTGCCGATTACTTCTAAGTTGGTAAGTTGTATTAATAAATTACCACCTTTTTGAATACTTCCGTCTTTTTTAATTCTATGAGCGGTAAAAGATCCTGGTTGATAAAATACTATAAACTTCTTTGATGGAATGTAAGAAACAATATCTCCCTCGTAAATTTCTACACCGTTTTTGTCTTTTAGTTCTGTGTATTGCATTAAAGTGTAATGTTCTAAATCAAATGCTAAAAAACCGATTTTTTTAACTCTCCACCATGTATGAATCATTTTACTTATTGAATCGTAAACCCTGAATTTTATTTCTCTTTTCATAGTACTTTTACATTATTGTTATAAATTGCATTCTCTAAATAGTGTCTTTGCTTGTCAAACGTCATTATCTCAACAGTTAACCGACCTAATAAACAAACTTCGTTAATTGGCTTGTTTAGTTTCTTCGAGTAGTAAAGATGGAGAAACGTTACCATGCTTAAATTCTCGTCATTCTCTCGGTTAAATTTTCGTCTAAGAGATTCTAAGCGCATTAAAATAATAGTCTTAGGGCTTTGTATAGATTTGCCTTTGTCGCCCTCTGGTAGTTGTTTAAATAGTGTTCTCATAGTAGTTTGTTTTTATTAATTTCTTCCTGTATTTTAATCAAAATCTCATCGTAATTATTTTTAAATCCAAAATCAGTTTGATAAAGATTGTCAAACTTCGTTAAGTTAACTGTAATAGTTGAATGATTTCGATTAATAGTTTCTCCAGTTTTTTCTCTAGTGTAGCCATTATCAAAAAGAATCTTTGAATAAATCTTTCTAATGTCTGGAATAGGTCGTTTCCTATTATCCCCTTTAATGTCTTCAACTGATACTAAAAACTGTTCAGAGCAAGCTACCAAAACAAGATCATGAAAACTATCAAGACCTTCTTTTCTTTTATTGTAAATGTCTATAAGAGTCCAAATTTTATTTTTATCTGCTCCTGTGTTTATATGTCTTTTAATAAGATTGAATAATTGTTCTTTCGTCATAGTTTGATTTTTTAATAGCCAGCGAGCATACCCCTCTAACCCGCTGGCATCTTTAACAGTTAATCGCTAAAGTGTTTTAGAATGGTAGCTCGTCTGTATCATCCGTTACGATACTATCCTGAACTGGTTGTGCTTGATCTAGCTTATCTACTTTCCAAGGTGAAAGACTTGTATAGAATCTGCCATTATAATCGTTGGTTCTAACGTTAAACTCCACGCTTACTTGATCGCCTACCTTATTGTATTTAATAAAGTTGTCGATATGCTCAACGTGTTCAGCTCCTTTGTACATTTCAAAAGAATACAAGTTATTATATTGTTCGTTTGTTTCTACTTGATAGTCGATAGCCTTAGCACCGTTATCGAAGTTTTTAACCTCACCTATTGAGAGGATTTTTCCTTTAATTGTAAAACTCATTTTATTTGTTTTTATTTAAAATTTGGTTTCTATATTCATTAGCGTAATCACGGCACGCCTCAATCCGTTCTTTTATTTGTTCTTCTAGTTCCTTGTCTCGCTCAAAACGTTTAACCGTTACTCTCAACTCTGGAGGTGTTCCAGCCGTTCTGTGAATAGACTCGTTTTTTTCGTAGGTTAAAAACTCTTCTGGAGTCTCAACAAAACAATAAGCAAGTTCGGCAAATGGTTTATCGTATAACCACATATAACCTCTTAACTGCCATTCGTAGTCTTTGTTGTCTATCTCCTCCTCCGTTGCTGGGAATGTTTCTTTACTCCAACTAGATTTAATATCTATAATCATGTCTTCTGTTTCAATGTCACATTCGCCAGTTATCCAATCATTTGTTAACCTGGTTTCGTTCTTTTCGTAGTTCTTAAAGAATACCATGTTATACAAATCAATAGAATCGTTTTCGCAGACAATCCCTTTAGATAAATACTTATTTTCTAAGTAAGTGTCGTATTCAAAAAGTTCTTGCTTTACAAGGCTTCTAATTTCAGTTTTAGCCGTCTTAGAAAGTATATCTGTTTTAGACCTTGAATTACTCATGATCTTACCTAAACTTGAGCATCTAATAATCATATCTTTTCAATTTGCTTTTTTTGTTCTACTGTTAAATCAAAAGTTTCAATTAACTTTTCTATGGAGTAGTTCCCAGCTTTGATTGAATCTAAAGCATTTTTAAATCTCTCTTTGTCTATCGATTGCTTTTTTTGTTCTTTCGGTGCTTGCTTCTTTTTTTCTTGTTCGCCTCCAGCATCCGTGTCTTTATCTGTAACTAATCCAAGTACACTAGATAAAGCGTAACGACGAATATAAGTTATCGCACTACCTAAAACTTGGAAGTCGTTCATACCTTTTAATTTAACGTCTTGGGGAATTGAAGTACTAAACTCTAAACTCTCACCGCTTTCATGGTGAAAAATTATAGTTTTAACACTATCGTTTTCTACCGTTTGCATAAACCCTAGTTTATGCTTTGCCATTAAAGGGTTAATTACGGTAAATATTTGTGCTAGATCAGCGTAAGTATAACCATACCCTTTAGTGCCTTTATGAATTACTGGCACTTCTTGTTGAAATTCTGCGATCGCTTTAAATAAATTTTTCATCTTTTATCGTTTTTGTCAATCCCTACAAGCGTAGAGATTATTATTAATATTCCTATTGTTATTCTCATTTCTGGAATCCAATTAATAAAATTCCAATCCCATACTACGCACCCAGCAAACAGATAAACCGATACAGGGTACTTTAGTATCTTATACATCGTGGTTAGCATATAACTTCTCTATTAAAAGTTTTTTGATTTTGTCTTCTGTTTGGATTTCTGTTACTACGTTAAACTCTTCTGAACCGTCATAGTAAACCATTCTTAAATCGTTAACGCTTAAAGTTGAGTCATCAAAATAACCTGGTACATCTTTATCGTTAGAATCGTGATAAGCACCATCGTAAGCACGGACCTCTAATTCAAAAGATATTGATTCATCACCTTTGTAAACGCTATACTCGTAAAGACCTTGATTGAAACAAGACTCGTCTACTTTCCAATCGTCAATAGCTTTAATAATTTGTTCAATGTTCATAGTATTCTTTTTAATGTTCGTCTACAAATATATATATAAATATCCAATATTTGACAAACAATTGTTATTTATAATGATTTTAAATAACAATTAATTGTATTTGATTGAATAATTATGCTTACATTTGCTTCAGTTGATAATCATAAAAACAGAACAAGATGACAAAATTAGAAACATTACACGGCCAAATAGTTAAAGAGCAAAAAAGAATTGAAATGCTTAGAAACACAAAAGAACTTGATGTTGATTTTATGAGAAGTGAAATTAAAGAAGCACAAAACAAAATATTAGGATTGCAAAAAGAATTTGATAATGAGTACGAATACCAACAATCGAACGGGATTTAATTATAGACGAATTAAGTAAGGAGTTATGAGTGATAAAATACTAAGACAATGCACCCTAACTAGGGCTAATAGAAAAGTCGACAAATCTATTTCCATGACTTTTGTAACAGAGTTAGAACAATCTAGCGAAGAGTTTATGGAAATAGATAGATCGCTTTCTTGTAATGGGATTCTTTATTTCAAATCATACGGAGAGTTAACAACCCAAGAAATAAAAGAATTAGACAAGGTGGATATTGAGGTTAATGGTAAGACTAAAAGCCAAAGACTTAGAAATGCTTTATTTGTTTTATGGAAAAAAACCAATCCCATAATGACTAAAGAAGAATTTTATAGTCACCACATGGAGAAGTTTATTAATCATATTACAAACCAAATACCAGAGGATTAATGACCAAACTAAACAAACGCCAGTGCAAAAATTGTGGTGAGGTATTCCAAAAGAAACGACCTTTGCAAATGACTTGCGGCTACGCTTGCGCCCTTGAATACGCTAACGAACAAAAACAAAAGAAAGCGAAAAAGAAATGGAGCGAACGCAAGAAAGAACTAAAGCCGAAGCTATACGCTAAGAAGTATCGAAACCAACTACAAAGCGAGATCAACAAACTAGCAAGGAACATTGACGCTTATTTCAATTTACCTTGTATTGATTGCGGTAAACCTTATACGGGGCAAATAGACGGAGCGCACTTTCATAACGTTGGAGGTAACGAGCATTTAAGGTTTAATTTGCATAATATACATTCGGCTCGTGCGCATTGTAACCAATACGATAGCGAACATAAAAAACGATATCCAGAGGGTATAAGGAAAAGATACGGGGATGAATACCTAGAATACTTACAAAACGGTATTAGGCACGAGTTTAAAGAACTTAAATTAACTGAATCGGAAATATACGATAAACTAAAAATAGTAAGGAAGTTAAACAGGAATTTTAGTGCATATAGTTTAACTGATCCAAAAAGCGCACGAACTTACTTTAACCAAATAATGGGAATATATTAACATGAAAAAAGAATTATTATCACGCTACACTAAAATAAGCGAAGTATCAGAAGTACTAACTGGTAACCGTACCGCAATTAGAACGGACGGAAGAAGCGCAAAGAAGCACGAGAAAGAACATAAAAAAGCCTTGAAAGATATAGAGATGTTCTGGGCTAAATGGGAAAAAAAGTATTTATATTAACAACGATAAAAGCATGATAACAAGAATAGAATATAACAAAGCATTAGACATTGTTGAATCCTATCATAAGCAATTACTTAAAGATAGTATTATCTTAAGAGATTTGCATAAAACTGATTGGACGAAATGGGATAAATTATACACACGTTGTTCTACTAGGTTGAGAAATATAATATTAGCAAACCCAGATTTTTATTTGGAGGATATGTCCTATAATTTATTCATGCAGTTTAGAAACTCAGGTGATAAAACTTGGAATGAATTTATTGAGTTACGAGGTAGATAACACTAAAAGCAATACACCAGACAAGGTAGTGCTAGCCGTTGCGAAGAACCGTAGAAATTTTATCTTGCGTTGTCTAACGGCTAGTTCTTTGTCTTGCTCTCGAACGTGGTTTTGTAATAAATCGGATTCTTTTTTTAGTAGCTGGATTTGATCCTCCGTTAATTCGTTTTGAGTTTCCAGGTTAACGATAACTCTACGCAGTTCAATGACTATACTATCGTGGTTAATACCTAGTTGAGCGTATTCAATCAATAGAACGTAATCAGAGTAGCAAATATGTTTAACGGTGTCGCAATCGTTTAAGGATGCTTGCCCCGATACTATCGACGGCTGCGTAATTCCTAGCAATATGAGCAGACTTAACCGAGTTAATAATAGAGTCGTTTTCGCTTTCATAATCTTTGATTTTTAGTTCTAACATATCCCGTTCTTGTTTCAGGATAGTTTTTTCGTTTTCTAAACGTTCGTACTTAAACCTTAATTCTCTGACCTTGTTTAATAGCTCTAATCTTGATTCTAAGAGACTTTCTTTTTCTTTTGATATACTTGTATAGATCATCGTAAAAACTACTGTTAAAACGATTATAATCGCGTAGGGGATATATTTACGCATTTTCGCTACGGTTTTGTTGCCACTTCATACCAACAGCTGCTGCTAATATACCTAAGTAACCTGTATGCTCGCTAGGATAAATAAAAGCGAATATCAACCCTCCTAAGATTAAAGTATAAAACCCTAACCTCATAACGCTATCTTTGTTTTTGTGATCTTTAAAAAATGTCATATATCACTGTATTCTAATTCAGCATCAAAGCAAGGACAAGACTTAGATACGTTTGGGAAGTCTCTGTGTCCTTTTATAACTGCCTGCGGGAATCTTTGCTTTAATACTATTAATAAGTTTTTTAAAGCTTGCTTTTGTTCTTTAGTTCTGTTATCTTCTGCTTTGCCTTGTTCGTCTATTCCCCCCTCATAACAGATACCGATTGACTCGTTATTAAATCCTCTAACGTGTGCGCCTGGAGTCTTTAAATCTCTACCTAAGAAGATAGCACCATTTCGACGTATGTAATAATGATAGCCAATATCCGACCAACCACGTTTTAAATGCCAATCGCGCACCCTTTCAATTGGAACGTCCATAGATGGTTTTGTCGCTGAACAATGAATTGCAATGTAGTTTATTTCTCTCATGATTTACGGTTTTTATTCATTTTTTTATGAATTACCTTTCTATTTTTTCTAATCTTTTGTCGTGTTCTTCTAACTTAACATCGTGCCGATTAACCAAAATTGTTAACTTTTCATTGTTAGAACTCAACCTAGATTGAATTTCATCAATATCTCTGTGCTTATATAGACTAATTTTTCTATCTCGATTATAAATGTATAATAGCAATACGATAATAATTCCAAACAAAGAGCCCACAATTGCAATTGGAATCCAATTTCCAGTGTTTGCTTCGTTTATTATTTTAACTACCTCCTGAGCTTGTTCTTTGTTCATTTTATTTTAAATTTATAATCCCAATAGGTTTTTAAGTTGGTTTAATTGTTCGCTTGTTATTGTTGATAAATCAAAGTTATCCATTGAAACGGCTTCTGGTTTTGTAGGGTCATTAAAAACTATCTCACGGCTAATTCTATTTTCTCTAGTTGCTTGTGCTTCTGTTTCGCAATTATGTACATCAACGTGCCAACTATCCGAACCATTACCTTGTAGTTTATATGTGTGTATTTTTATCATATTTCAAACGTTAGTAGTATAATTATTTTGGCTGCTGTTGGGTTAGTTGTGTAAACTGGCGTATCTAATCTTACCCATCCGTAAGACTCCGCAACCGATACCGATTTAGTACCTACGTATTTATTGTTTCTAGCGTCGAACATTACAGACCCGCTTAAAAGCTCCTCGTTTGCTCCATCATTCCAAACAAAAGAAACGTCAGCCGCTTCAGAAGTTGCAAAAGCACCACCAACGTATGAAACAATTGAATACCCTGTTAGAGTTCCTGCTGGAATGGGCATTTTTACACTACTGTTAGAAGTGTTCCCCATAGCTGTGCCCGCTGTTATAAAGTAATCAGAACTATCCGCTAAATTTGTTCCAGATGTATGACTGAACATGATGACATTTGTATTGGCACCTCCAGAACCATTTGCGGCTACTGTTACGCGCCCCTTAGCGTCTACGGTAATATTTGCATTTGTATAGCTTCCTGCTGTTACTCCGCTGACATCTAAAGTTGGATTCGGATAAGTACCAGTTAAATCTCCACCAGCCGAACCCGTTGGCGTTCTTGAATCGCTTAACCTTGAATCGTTACCCTCACAAACTTCACCCGCTGAACTTCCAAAGTTTTTATTAAAAGCCGTGTTTTCTGTAAAGTCTGCTTTCGCTCCTATCTCCGCTGGCGTTGGGAAAGTCATTACTACATCTGTAGCCGTACCCCCTACACCGTCACCCGTTACCGTATCAACTCCACCAGTCGCTCCCTCTGGTACATAATCTAAAGCGCTCCATACGTCTACACCATTAGCGAATTTAAACCGTGGTTGGTCTGTTGCTGAATAGAATAAATCGGAAGTTACTAAAATAGTCTTATTAGAGTAAACCGTAGCATCTAAAGCCCAAGCCGCTGATGTTTGAGTTACCACATTACCTTGTATATTTATCGTTGGCATTATCTTAAATTTATTGTTATATCCGTACCGTCTACCGTTACATTCTCACCAGTATCTACACCATCGAAAAATAAATCATAATCGTAAGTCGCAGTAGTATATGAGTAAGTTCCACCGCTAGGAACGTTTTCTAAAAATATTCCGTTTTCGAATATGGAAACTGGCGCGCATTCAGAAGGGGGAGGTGTTACCCCAGCCATAGGGATAGCGCATTTATTGTATCTAAACCCTTGTTTAATCTTTAAATCAACCCAACATCCAGTTACTAAATCGTCCCAGTCATCCTCGAATGTTTGAATACTTGTTGATTTGATTAAATTTAATTCGGGATAGTTTAAATCTTTAGCCCAAAAGGAAAGCAAGTCTGTTGCACAGTCTATCATGTTAGACTTTGCTTCTGTATAGTTAACCGTTAATTGGTCTTCTTCTCGGTCTTTTAAAGTCGCTACTTGTTGAACAAAATAAACCCTAAAATTAAACTCAAAGTCTCTATCATTAACCGTGCTAGAAAGGTCTTCTACCCACATAACAGGATAGTTAAACCAATCTTGCTTAGAGTGTTGAGTTAACTTATAAGCCTCACCGTTTCCGAATGTTTTTATTTGATGATGAGCTTCCGCGAACTCTTCGTTTAGGCTTATTATTTTGTTGTAGGTTAGCATAATATTCAACTATCTTTTTATCAATCTTTTTAAAACTACTCATCTGGATTGGTTGTATAAAGGTATTTATTACACTT
>Ga0208899_1002166_pt1 | contig 13358 bp, 7 predicted proteins | sample VirMetDEL_Nov_24_FD_184518 | JGI IMG/M metagenome (GOLD analysis project Ga0208899, IMG submission 184518) | Aqueous microbial communities from the Delaware River and Bay under freshwater to marine salinity gradient to study organic matter... | ecosystem: Environmental > Aquatic > Marine >... | reverse complement strand
TCGCCCATAAATGTTCCGATAGGGATGTTCCTAGCAAATTTGTCGGCAGCGGCTTCCATACCGGGTTTAGATGCCCTTGACGGATCATATTTGCCAAAATCTTCTACATTAGAGAAAATACTGAAAAAAGAATTTACGTCTCCAAAGTAACGTTGTCTGTCGTCTTTAGACATTTCCCGAAACATTGGCATTTGATCAAGGATCGGGGCGTCACCGCTTTGAAAGTCTTCAAACGTAAACTTATATTCGTCAGGCATTAAAGAAGAAGCCCTTTGCGTCAGGGCTCTAGCTAAGTTATTAGCTCCAAACTTTTGCAAGGCTTCGTCAAACTGTTCTTTTGTGAACTGTTGTTTAACGCTTGTTATGCCTTCAGTAAGTTGTGGTCCTTGTTCTGCCATCTTACAAATCCACTATTGTTTTGGAACTAAGTTGTCTAAAAAGTTTACTGCGGCGTCCACACCTTGATCTGTAGCAGTTCTATCCATCGCCCCAGAAACGTTCATTTCAAACTGCTTTTGGAAAGCAAGAACTTCGTTCAAGACCAGCACAGAAGAAATAATAGCGTCACGAGCGCGTGTAACCTGTTCAGTTTTGTAACCTTCTGCGTTTCCGCCAAACTCTGGTACTTTGGTAGCGTTAAGCTCAATAATTAAAGCTAAAGAACTAGCCATTGTTTTTAATCCCGCCAAAGCATCAGCATCGTTTTTAAGCAAGAAGCCGCCGGGTCTGATCCCATCCACTTCTTTCTCCAATTTCTCTTGAACTGTTTTTAACACGCGATCCTCGTGAGACTTGTCTACCGTCAAAGAAAACAAACGGTTTGCCAAGGTTGTTAGATCTTTTTGTGCTTGAGAAAGGTTTTGTCCCTCTGGTCCGGTTCCTTCACCAATTCCAAATTCGGAAGCACCTTCAGAAAAAGCCTTACTTACACCGGGGATCACACGAGAAGCCCCGATTGCCATCGAATAATCAACCTCTGGCTTAAACAAAGTTGGGTCCGCACGATCAAACAAGGGGGACTTAAGATTTACTTTTCCATCTGGAGTCATAAGGTCCGGAGCTTTTTTAGACAGATCAATAGGTCCGTCGTCCGCGGCAATCGCTGGCGCAGGAGTGCCGCCTCCACCAAACAATTGATTAAAGAACTCTGGGCTTCCCGCCTGAATAGCTTTCTTAACCCGCGGCGCAAGGTCCGGAGACTTGCCTTGCACATATTTACCTAATGCAGAATCCCATGTTTCAGTGGGCTTCATGTAGTCTAGTATGGCCTGTTCAAAGGTGGTTGCATTGTCTCCAAGCTCGCCGTTGGCATACTGGTTAAGGCGCTCTGCATTAGTGATATACTTGATTTGATCACTCTTTGCATCGCTGCCCAGCTTGACAACATTCATTGCTTCTCTTTCCAGAGCCAGTTTTTCAGCTTTGTACTGAGCATCTACCCCTGCAATAGCGTTGTTCAAGGTTAGCTGTTCATCACCTTGCAGCAACTGATGGTCTTTTTGCGCAGAGGTAATCATAAATTGAGCGTGAGACAATACACGGCTCTTTGCCGTTTCATCTAAACCCAATTCTGTCAATTCTTTGTTTAGCTCGCGGTCCAGATTCTTTTGTTCAGCTTGGAAGCTGCGGTTCTTCGCACCCTCTCCGCGAGTTACCATGCGATTTAACGCATTCTGTGCCGCCGTAAACGCCATCTGCTTTTCAGCCGCAATGGTTTCATAACCCTGCATGGTGTTCATCTTGGCTATCTCAAACTCTTGACCCATCTCCATCTTTTCAAGATCAAGTGCGCTTTGCAGGTTAAACATCGCAACAGAGTTACCAAGATTAGCGTCGGCTCTTAGACCGACTAATTTTTCTTGGAGTGAATTAGCTGCGGTTTGTAAGCGTTCTTGCAGTTTGCGATTAGCCGTTCCCTCTGCGGCAGTTGCACTTATCCTAAGATTAGCAATGCGCTCTTCATATTCCGCGGACTTTTCATTTAAAATCCCCTGCCTATCAAAGGCTGTTGTTGCAGCCGCGATTTGTGCTTCAAGTTGCTTATCAAGGCGTTGATTGTCCGCCTCGATTTTTAATTCCTCCAAGGCCATGCGGCCTCCGCGCTCTTCTTGCGCCGCCAATGATTTCTCAGCGGAATCCAACGCGCTTAATCTCATCTGTTGGTCTTGTTGCCGTTGCAAATCTTTGCTTGCTTGGAAATCAGAAGCCCGCTGACCTAAACGATCAAAAAACTGTGTTTGCTGCGTTGCATTAATAATTCTTTCTGCCGCGGACATGGGACGGTCAGTAGGAGCGCCTGCGGCCAATGCCGTTTGCGCAAGATCAAAAAACATTTGAGCCTTAGAAAGTTTTTTCTGTTCGTCTAACTGTGCGGCACGTTCCGCAGGAGAACCCAAAATATTTTCGCGAGCGGATTGCGCCCGTTGAAGATAGGGGTTTAAACTCATTAGTTCTGACGGTTGGGATAAATTTCCAGTTTCAGGTGTTCCGGCCTGAAACTTGCGGACCGCAACCTCTCCGCCTTGATTAAAATTTACGGGTGGAGTGTTGCCCGCTCCCCGTGCCATGAGTTCGCCTACGCCCTGACCCATTTCAGTAGCTCTGCCCATCTCATCTTCCATTTCGGAAGAAGCTATGCCCTGCATTAACTGCCCTATGCCGCTGTCTACCACACCTTGTTCTGTCATCATTATAGTGGGCTGCACCATCGCCAAAACACTCTCCGGCGTCCGGCCCGCATCGGCTTCTCCAACAAATTGCGCAAGCTCCGCGTACCGTTGTTCAATAGGCGCTTCGTTTCCTCGTAGCGCGTCAATCATACTTGTTACATCTTCCGCAGCGTCAATGTTGCCCATCATTTGGCCCACATAATCGCGACCTACTTGCTCCATTGATCCCTCGACCTGCATAAGCTCTTCTTCGGGCATTGAAGCAGGGGCCGCGGGCATCATATCTTGAGGCATGGGCTGTGCAGGTCCGCCCATCTGACGGAAAAGCGGACGTTGCAAAACTGCTCCCCCGCCCATAAACTGCTCCGCCATTTCAGGATTAATTTTACGCTGCACCTGTTCAGGAAGTGCTTTAAAACCTTCGTTCATTATAAAATCCCCGCATTCTGAGCGCCCGAAGCGGCGGAAAGTCCCGCTATGCCAAGGGTTGCTGCCTGCATAAATGGTGACGCGCTGCTTCCGGACGTCATAGTTTGTGTCGATTGCGACGTTGGTATGCCTGCATATACGTCAGACAAAAACCCTAGCTGTTGGAATGGTTGTTGATACCGCTGCATGTTGCTTAGGCGGGTAGCATCTAACACTGATTGGTCCTGCGCTTGCTGCATTCCGCCCGTCTGCATCAAAGAGCTTACGTCGCGGTTACGCATGGCTTGTTCTAACTCACCAAGTCCAGCTTGTTGAATACCCATTTGCGCTTGCTGTGCGGCATTTGAGGCCTGTTGCTGACGGGCGGACAACCCTAACTGACCCATATTCGTCGCGGTGCTACCCATTAGTGAACCAAGACCTTGTGACAACGCACCCGCTTGTTGCGCACCCGCTTGGCGAATACGCGCAGCGTCCATGCCCATTTGACCCGCTTGCGTTGTTAACTGACCCGCAAGTTGCTGGGCATTCATGCCCGTTTGAGCCGATAACTGCTCCACGTTCATGCCTGTAGAGGCCAAAGCTTGCTGGTTAGCTGCTTGGAATTGCGCTTCGGTCATGCCAAGATTAGCAGCGCGTTCCGCCGTTTGAGCCGCCATCTGTTCTGTCTGTAAACCCATTTGGCCCGCTGCTTGTGCAAAGTTTCCGGCAATCTGTTGTGCCTGCAAGCCAGTTTGCGACGCAAGTTGTTCAATACTCAAACCTGTGTCAGCAATTGCTTTTGCGTTAGCTGCCTCAAACTGTCTGGAGGACAAGCCCAATTGTGCCCCTTGCAAGGCTCCTGTTTGAGCCAGTTGTTCTGCGCCCAAACCTAACTGTCCCGCGGCTTGCGCAGCCTGCGCAGAAGTTCCGGCACCCGCCTGACCCAACTGCCCCGTTGTTTGTGCTGCCGCAATCTGACGTTGACGCGCTTGTTCGAAAGCCGTCTGCGCTCTCTGGCCCGCACTTTCAAAACCCGCTTGCCGCATTTGAGCCGCGGTCCGGCCTTGTTGTTCCAAAACGTTACGGCCCAGTTCCGCCTCTGCGACAGCTTGACGACTTCCCCCAAAGGCCCCGGACTGCACCGCCTGTGCCGCCACGTTCTGGGCCTGTATATCTCCCTGACGCTGAATGTCCCGCAAAGCTTGCTGAACGGCAACATCTTCAAACGGGTTCATATACTGGTAAGCAGAGTACGGGTTAAACTCTGCGGATGCGCCCATAAGGCCTGCAATACCCGATTGCGCTGTTCCCATGCCAAACTCTGCGGCACGGCCCAATTGCTCCTGCGACCGCGCAGTAGACATACGCGCAAGGCGAGCGGCTTCATCTGCGCCTATCTGTCCGCGTTGCGCTTCGCCAAGTCCGCCCGCAGTTGAACCTAAAAGACGACCTTCTAAAGGATCTTGTAGCCCACGAGCGCGGCCCGTGACGTCTGCGGCTATCCCGCGAGACGCGTCGCCTGCGCCATAGAGAGCATCTGTTGCTCGCCCAGTAGACGCACGAGCGCGGTCTACGGCTTCTCCCATTTGCGCTTGACCGCGAGCCACATTTTGACCCATCGTGTCTTCCGCACGAGCAAGTCCCATAGCTTGACGACCCAGAACATTTTGCCCGCCCATGCGGGCTTGCGCGGCAATATCTTGAGCGCCGCGACCTATCTGACCTAATTGACGACCCGTTCTTGCCGCCTGCATTGCGGCTTGCGAAGAGGATCCCTGAAGATCCGCCATAGCGCCCTGTGTTCCTAACCGCGCAAAACCTAAACCTTGCCCCGCAATATTTTGTGCAATTTGAGCTTCACGCAACCCGCCAAACGTAGATGCCGCTAGTTGTGGGATTCCACGCTGAATCGCTTGCAAACCACCTTGAACAAAAGGTTGGTATGACCCCACGCCTCTAGCCGCAAGATTAGCCGCGTCCGTTTGGTTTTGCGACAAGCCCGCAACTTGATAATCGGGCGGTGCAAACTGGGCGTCCGGACTTACTTGACCAATTTGATCCGCAGTATAAACAGTTCCGGGAACATACCCCTCTTCGCCTTCAGTGCCTTGTCCGGTGGATAAACGAGCCGCAATTTCTTCATCGTTTAGGCCCTGCCCCCGCAAGTTTTGAACTTGCTGACCAAACATTTGATTTCGAACAAGCCCTTGTACATCGCCCAGAAGACCTAACCGATATGCCTCAATAGCAGGGTCTTGGCGGGTTATGGTTGTTTGTACACTCACGCTACTACACCCCCTTCAAAAGCCCTCATCATATCGTACATTTTCTTAACCCCCCGCTTGCGACTACCGTCGCCCAAGCCGCGTACCGCACGAGCGGTCATTACAAACTCACCATCCGATAACATAGCGGGTATATCATCTGAAGTTTCTGTACCGGGGCCCGCGATATATCCTTGACGACGCGGGAAGTCTTCCAACGCCATATTTCGCTGACCTTGGCGGTTCATTGCGCCACCCTCCGCAGCATACTGCGGTTGAAGATAGCTTTGGAAGATGTAATCACGATCATCCTTTTCTACGGGTTGGCTGACTCGTGACATAGGCGTGGGCATGTTGTACCCCGCAAACACGCTGTATTTGCTTGGGTTTTGGTCATAAAGCTCCTGTGAACTTATGCCAAATGGAGAACCGCCTAAATCTTCTTTTGGTGTTTCAAACCCGCCCGCTGCGCCAAAGACCGCGGTTCCTGCAAGGGCAAGCGGCGCATAACGCGCAATCATACCGGGCTGCTGTGACTTTACCGTTTCCATAGCGAGTTCAAACGCCTTAGTTGGCATTGTTTTTGCCATTTCGGTCAAAGCAGGAGTGCTGCTTACAAGCTTGCTCGCCTCAGTCGCCATTTCAGTTGGGTTTAACACATTGCGGTTTGGTGACAAATACTCGCCATAAAAATCTTTCGCTTTGTCTAAAACGCTGGACGAAGCGCCCGGTGTTGGCCCCTGCGAAAGTTCCGCTCCACTTGTCATGGCGGTTGGTGTCGTCGTCACAGGCGAAGCCGAAGGAGGAACCTTCGGTGTCCCAAACATGCCCGGACGTACAATAGGCGTATCCATTCCGCCAAGTGCGCCAAAGGCCCGCTCTTTAAAACCTTCTGCGCCCGCAGGCCCGCCAATTCCAATGCCCGCACTCACACCGCCCATTACACCACCAAGGGCCGCTGATTTTAACGCATCCTTAAAGCTACCGCCTTGAACCAACGTACCAATGCCCGCGCCCAACGCTCCAGACGCAACTGTGCCAAGGCCCGGAAACAACATGTTAAGGCCAATTGGTATAACAACCGGAGCAATCTTCTTGAAAATATCCTTAATGCCGCCAATTAACTTTTTAAGAAAAAACTCTCGTTGACCCGTCATAGGATTAATAGAATTTGCTGGATTACCAACCTCATAACGCGCCATGTCTACGTTTGAACGGTCAAACGCTTTCGTCAACTCATTTGCAAGCTTAGGGTTTTCTTCCAAGATTTCTGGAGAAACCATGACTTCACGAGAACGGGCATGTACAAGCTGATCGTCACCATTGCGACCCATCATCGCCATGCGATTGCCGACATCCACCATAGAATTGATGCCCCGTGGGGCACCAAAAGCTAAAACATTATCTTCTATTTCGTCCATGTTTGACGTAAGAAAAGAAGCCAAACCGCCAGCGGGCATTTGTTTCAAAGAGTCATATTGCATGTTTTAAACCTATGTCTTACCCGCATGTTATCAAACTTATAGCATGGTTTCCACCATAATCACAATGTAGAGCCACCCGCCGCTTCCGGCATTGTTACCGTCACAGAGGTGTGTCTTTTTGTCTCCGCCGTCCAACTTTTACCACAGTCCGGACAAGTTCCCTCTGGATAAGAAGCAACCTCTTCCGGTGTATCCACCAAATTATCGCAATGATGGCACTGCAACTTGTCTACAGAGGATGAAGGCCGAAACCGACCCCCGTCATCCATTATAATAATCGTTTCGTCAGACATTTTTCACCTATGTTGTTGTAACCGTTACGGAGCCAACAGCGCCAGTCCCCTCTGATCCACGCAGATGAGGCGTATTTATTTCTGCAACCTTAACATATCCCTCGTGATTAAAGATAGCCCCAAGCTCCAAACCAGAATCGTCTGTCTGTAAGTTTGTAAAAACGCTAAACGTATTTCTACCTTCACCGGGATTCTGTATTTGCTGCACGTAAATAGAAAACGAGCGAACAACCTCTGCCAGATATTGTTGACTATATGTTTCGGGAGCATTGGGAAAGTACGGTATGGATAAGTTTCGAGACATTACCGCTTACCATCTGTTCGTACTTCGATTCTTGGAGATCCTAACCGCCAAGCCGTTCCCCTCTCAGAACTATCCACCTTTATTGCTACAGAGCGACCTCTCAAACGTACATGTGCATCTTGCGTAAACTGCTCAACAGGTACTGTCGCAGTCTTTTCTACGCTCTTCGTGTTTTCTTGCAGGTATGCACCACCGGGAAAGTTTCTAGCTTTCAATGTAAAATTCACCGCCGCATCTGTAGATGTTGAGTCGCGGAACGTGAGGTCTGGTATAAGCCTACGGACAAAAGAAAACTGCTCACCTTCCCCAATGTCAAACTGACTAGACTCAATGTACGCAGAAATGCCGCTGGCAGGATTGTTGCTGCCATCATCAAAACCCGTCTCATGGTTGTACAAGTAACCGTCAAGCCCCGCTGCTATTGGCAAGTTGAACACGCCGCGATCAATCCAGAATGAACGCGCTAAAGTGCCAATGTACCATATGCTTTGTTGGTAGTTATAAACAACATATCTGTCGATGTTGTCGCTACTGCTAGATGGATAGAACCACCATATCTCACCAAAGGCACTATTTACGGAAGCAAAGCACTTGTCGCCCTGAAGCTCATTGAAGTCTGAGAACACGTAGTCTCGTACAGAACAAGGAAGCCGTTGCACTGAACCGTTGTAAACATAGAACTCATTCTTACCCATCCAATAAACTTGATCGTCAACGGCGACAGCAGACAACGGGCCACGTATCGTGATGTTCTCTGAGATCATGTTGATTCCAAAGGTAAACGGGGGGCCTATGAACTGCATGGAATATAGTGAAATATCTGTGAACACTATGACTTGTTGCCGCGTCTCAACCGCTGTAACGATCTGTGAACCAGAGCCTATGGTCAAATCACCCGCAGTGTTCTCTGGAGTTGGGAACCAATCCGCTGCGTTCTCTTGGTCACTAAAACGTATAAGCAATGGGTCTTGAACGCCGTTGCCTTCTGCATCATTCGCGCCACCCAAGCCATCAGCACCAAACGCAATTACATGCCTGTCACGGTCTGACACGATGACTTTAGTTGCTTTTGTCGGGCAGGATTTTGCCCCAGCTAAGGTGGATAACTTTACAGCACGGGTATCTAAGGCACTTACCGCAGATGCATCCCAGTAAAATACACCCTCATCTTGAACATTTAAAACAAGGTCTTCGCCAAAGTTGTCATGGCCCCATATGCGTAAAACATCTGTCAGCGTCAGTGACGCAGCACTTCCCCACGTATTGCGGCCCCATGTTCCTGCGCCCCAACCTGTGCCAAACAGTGATGTATTCAAGCCAACACTTACTTGGTACGCCCCAACAACTGAAGACCCCCCGTTACCTGTGTCAGAAGCATTAGCTGTCACGGGCGTAGGCGTGTACTGCCCATCTACGGTTATTTGGGAAACACTGTTCACCTCACGAGCTATAATCGTGTAGGAATTGGAATCGCTTATCCCTTCAATCTGATACTCTTGGTTAAGAACATTAGCAGTTATGTTGCCACCTAACGTGGCTGCACCGCTATAAGTAACAAAATCACCCGCAACCCTGCCATGAGAAGCATCCGCAACAGTAATCGTAGATGATCCATTAGTTGCGCTAAACGTAACATCCCCCGCAGCCGTGGTTACATCAAGGGGCGTGATATCATAATACCCTTGCCCGCTCTCTATGTAATACTTTGAGCTTGTACCCAAACCAAGATATAGATCCCCACCTAATGTACGCCAAGGATGCATCGCACGGCACGTTCCAAGGAAACTTTTCTGCCCTAACTTAGCCCAACCGCCAATTTTTTCTGGGAACCCCTGCCTAAATCTTACCTTGTCGCAATCAAACCAACCGCCCTCATTTGTATAGGACGTTGTTTCTTTGTTGATTCCCGGTTGGAACTGTAATTTTTGGAGGGGCATGTCAGTTCCTCAATTAGTTCAATTGAACTTATGTTTTCACTAATAACTCTGTAGCAGATATTGCAGTGCCAGCCAACACACTTGGATCGGCTGCGGTTAAGCCTATCGTTCCATCTGTCTGCACAAAGTATTGTTGACCTGCTGTGAGGCTACCTTGGTTTGTGCTAAGTGAGCCGATGATGTCTACGGTTGCAGCACCGCCGCTTGCTACTTCGCCTCTTACTTCTGTTGAAAACGCAATTGCATTACCTTTATTAGAATCACCAGAATCTTTAAAACCAACAACAGCAACATTTTCTGTAGGATGGTATACAAGATTTGAAACTAAAGCGTCAAAACCTGAAGCAAGAGTTACTTGAGAACCTATATTAACTATACTTGTTCCTGATACAGAGGCAGTTCTATAGTAAAGACCATTACCACTAAGCTCATATTCAAAGATTAATTCCTGTTGAACTGAATTGTACACGGGCTTAGGCTGTTGGCTTGCAGCATCATTTATTGTGGCTAATGATCCAAAGCTAATTGATGTACCACTTACTGTACCTACAATAGCTTTTGCCTTATCGCCATCACTACCTGCTTTAAAAGAGATTATAACTTTGTTGTTTGTACTATCAAATGCACAGTGAATATCCGAAGTTGAACCTGCATTAAAAACAACCTCACTACCAAAGCTAACGCTTGTACCGCTAATTGTACCGACTATAGCAGTGCCGTAATTAGAGTTACCCAAGTCTTTATATACAACAACAACTTTATTACTATTGCTATCAAAAACAACTTCATTACTATTGGCGTTAGCATCAACTGTAACAATTGACCCAAAAGAAACGTTAGTTCCAGAAATTGTTGCTACCGCCGATTCTACATCATTATTATCATCATCTAGCCAAACTACTAAAGACTTTCCTGCATTAGTATCAAAAGTTGCTTTGTTGTTATGTGATCTAGCAGAAAAATACACAACAGGTGTTCCGAATGAAATAGATGTCCCACTTACAGTTCCAACTATAGCAGTGCCATAGTTATTATTTCCTACGTTTTTATAAACAATAAGAACTTTATTATTGGCTGTATCGTAAGTTATATCTGTGTGATCTGTTACTGCTGCATTAAAGACTACAGGAGTTCCAAAACTTAAAGTAGTTCCACTAACAGTCCCTACAACAGCAAGACCATGATTGTCTGATCCTCTTGTGTAGCAAATAATTATCTTTCCTGTGTCTGGGTCATATACTGAACCCGTTACTTCTGACCCTATCGCACTAGAGTTAAACGAAGTTTTTGTACCGTTTACCGAAGGAGTAACCGCCCCACTAGACATACCAATGTAGTTCTCTGAGGTGAGGTTTGCGGAAGTATGGGCTGTTTGGAATACAACTCCTTTACCATTCAAAGAGTCATTGTTGTCCCTGTAAGCAACAACAACCTTCTGAGCATCAGAGTCATAAGTAGTTGTTATCTTATAGGTAGCTCCCGCTTCAAAAACTACAGGAGTATCAAAGCTAATAGAAGTGCCGCTTACAGTACCTACAGCGATAGTGCCTTTGTTTGAGTTACCCCCGTCTTTGTAAGCTACAACAACTTTTTGTGCATTAACGTCATAACTGGCTGATATTTCTTGTGTTTCGGCACTTTCAAATACTACAGGAGTGCCAAAGCTAATAGAAGTACCACTTACTGTTCCTACAATAGCTGTGCCGTAATCAGAATTACCCTCATCCTCATAGAACACAACTATTTTTTGTGCGTTAGAGTCATAAACAGTTGAGGTAAAATCAGTATTTGCGCTTTCAAAAACTACAGGAGTGCCAAAGCTAATAGAAGTACCACTAACAGTGCCTACGATAGATGTGCCATATCCAGAGTTGCTGTTATCCCTGTAGGAAAGGACAACTTTTTGTGCGTTAGAGTCATACGCAATCGAAGTGTCCTGAGTGACTCCACTTTCGAATTGAGCAGCACTACCAAGACTGATTGATGTACCACTTACAGTCCCAACTATGGCTTTACCAGCATTAGAAGCGTTACCGTCACTGTAGGCTATGATTACCTTTTCTGCGTTAGAGTCATAAGTCGTTGCTACAAAAGTAAGCGTATGGGCTGTAAACTCTACGGCTGTACCAAAGCTAATAGATGTTCCGCTTACAGTTCCTACAATAACTTTCCCATCGCTATCGGAAGAATCTCTATAAGCAATCACAATCTTCTGAGCACTAGAGTCATAAACAGTTGAGGTAAAATCAGTAATCCCACTTTCAAAAACTACAGGAGTGCCAAAGCTAATAGATGTCCCTGACACAGTGCCTACAACAGCTTTTCCGTTGCTAGCGGTATCGTCTTTGTAAGCCACAACAACTCTCTGTGCATTGGTATCATAAGCGGCTGAAGTCGCCTCAGTGTTTCCGCTTTGAAAGGTAGTGGGCGATCCAACAACTTGACTAACCGCAGTCTCAGCAGCAACACTAACAGTACCATCTGCATTCACAACAACAGGCTTACCATTAGGTAACGTGCCACTTGCTACTGCCTTAAACTCACCCTCTTGTGCGCCACCAATAACCTTGAGCATGTGTTAGCCTTTCACGATAAGTTTCGTTGCAGATACAGCCGTACCCGCGAATACACTGGGGTCTGCTGGTGTCGTACCTAATGTGCCATCTGTTTGAACGTAGTAGCTCTGACCTGCTGTTAAGCTAGATTGGTTATCGTCTACATCGCCCTTGATGTTGATCCTAGCAGCCTTGCCATCAGGTACGCCACTCGCGGCTGTGCCGATGTAGTTTTCTGAGGTGAGGTTTAATAAGCTTGTTCCAAAAGACAAGGCAACTGTGCTACCCGAAATTCCAAATCCCACCCCAAAACGGTTTGTGTTTGTGTCATAGGAAACTGCAAACTCATTTGCTGCCGCTGAGTTAAGCAAAAAGGGACTTCCAAACGATACAGTAGTTCCCGACACTGTAGCCATAATCGCTTGTGCATAATCGGTACTTGGAGCCTGATAAACTATAGCAGTAGAGCCTGTGTCTGGATTGTACACCACATCAAATTTTCCAACATCGTCAGTAGAGAAAGTTGCAACACTTCCTACTGAAACATCTGTACCACTAATAGTTGCTACAAGTGCTTGGCCCTCGTCAGGATTAGGCGTTGCGTTATTGTAAAAAATAACAAACTTATTAGCAGACGTATCAAACACCATTTCTTCGTCGTTTGTGGAGTCTGTTATAATTTGAACACCTGTTCCAAATGAAAGGTCTGTTCCACTAATTGTAGCTACTTTTAAATTTATGTCTTGACCAGAGCTATCATCCCAAGAGAGTAGAGTTTTGTTAACATTTGAATCAAACTCGTTAAGCGTAACTGTCCCAAAAATACCCTCAGAAGCATATACCGCCGCCGTACCAAAGCTCACACTTGTACCAGAAATAGTGGCTGTTCTTGCGGTTGCATAACCACTATTTGTACTATCTTTGTAACTGATAACAAACTTATTTACGTTTGAGTCAAAAGAAAGCCCCACGTTTGAAGCCCCATTATTCCCTGTAAATCTTGCCTCACTTCCAAAGCTGATAGAATTGTCGGAGGGGTCTACTGTGCCGACTACAGCAGTTCCTTGTTCACTTTGAGCTTTGTCTTGAAAGGCGAATAAAACTTTATTTGTGTTGCTATCAAATGCCACTTTGGGGAATTTTATATTCCCATTGGAGTTCATTGATACAGGTGTGCCAAATGACATGGTTGTATTTGTCATCTGACCTACGACAGCATAACCCTGATTGCTTCTCAAATAAAAGTATACAAATCTATTTGCATTACTATCAAAACAAACTTCAGGTATTTCCCAAAGAACGCTGTCCAAGGTGACTTGAGAACCAAGAGCATCACCACCAACAGTACTAACAGTCCCGTCAGCATTAACCACAACTGCCGCACCATTGGTCAGCGCACCACTGGCAACAACCTGTGTCTGTCTTGTCTTATCAGGATTAT
>Ga0208899_1002165_pt1 | contig 13358 bp, 24 predicted proteins | sample VirMetDEL_Nov_24_FD_184518 | JGI IMG/M metagenome (GOLD analysis project Ga0208899, IMG submission 184518) | Aqueous microbial communities from the Delaware River and Bay under freshwater to marine salinity gradient to study organic matter... | ecosystem: Environmental > Aquatic > Marine >... | reverse complement strand
CTAGCATCGTTGCCAATTGTTTGTAGTTATAGCCTTTGCCCGGTGGACACCCGAACTCTACACCATTATCGTCCATCATTATGAACTTGCCAAGCGTGCCAGTCCTTTTGCCTTTACCATCTAAGTAGCCTACGATCGTAGCTTCAGCATCGCTAAAGTCTTTGAATTTACGTAGAGCATGTGAACGTTTACATTGATACTTGTTGTCAGAACGAAGTATTGAACCTTCGAAACCTGCTTTTAGGTTTATCTTGTGTTGCATAATAGCATTGTCTTGACTGTGAACAGTAATACAAGGCAATACTTTTACATGAGTATAGTTATTGTATATTGCTTTTAGAATAAAATCATTACGTTGTGAAAACGGTAAAGTTTCATCTACAATATCATAACAATGAAATTGCACAAGCCTACGTGCCTCAGATCTGTCCTCGTCTGTTGGTTTTTGTTTTCTGACTAATGATATAATCTTTTCAAAATCATCTCTTAGATCGTGATTATATAATTCGCCATCAAGTATTACATTAGGGTATTTATCAAAGAACCTGTATAAGTTCAATGTAATATGCTCTATGTTTTTCCATACTTTACCTGTACGTGAGTAAGCTGTAACTTTGCCAGCGTCGTATTGTATTAGACATCTAACACCGTCAAGCTTTGGTTGTATAAACGTAGGTTTAGTATAGTCTATTGGCTTATCGCTAACAGGATATGCTAGCATTGGTTTCTTTCTCATCATAAGTTATTTAATTTTTTATTTAGTTGATTTACTTTTTCTTGCATCAAATCAGCTTTATCTTGTTGTCCTTTTTCTTCGTACATTACCATGAGTGTCATTAGTTTAGACATCTCACCGAGCATACGTTCTTCTTCATTTTCTTTGAAAGCTATTACGCCTGATAAGTTATTAACAAAGTCATCTGATCTTCGCACATGCCATTCAGGTTGCGAACATTTTTCTAACAGTTTGTCTAATAATCTGTCAGCTAATTGGTCTAAAAATTCATCAGTCATATATATATTATCCTTCTTCGTTCGTATTTGTTTTGTATTTATCAATTAGTTTAGTAGGTTCACCTACAAATATACATTCAAAAGCATCTTTTTCTTCATAATCTAAGTGCCAAGACTCTTCGCTGTAATCATTTCTTTCAAATATACTAATCCACGTAGTCTTACCATGAGCTTGCCACACGTAGTATATATACTCAAGGTCAGTATGTCTGTGATCTAAATCTTCTACTTCCCAACCTTCAATCTTGTGACCATGAAGTACAGACTTAGCTATCTCTACACCTCTGTGTGATGGGTAACCATCCCAATGTGCATAGAATTGTGCGTTTATCTTTTCAGGTAGTTCATTAAATGACACACCTTCTTCACGCGTAGCAAATCTTATACTTGACCTAGTAGCCATATTTAATACATAGTGCTTGGTAGTTAGACATTATATCAATTATCTTTTCTCTGCTTAATCCTGAGTAGTCTGATACTACTGATACATTAAACATATTAGTTACGCCTGATTCTCTTACGTCTTCGTAAGCGGCAAATTCGTCTTGTGTTATATTCATATTTATTTATTTAATCTAGCAAAACCATATAAGCTTCGATATTGTTTCTACTGAACCAAGCAAGACCTTTTTGAAAGTCTCTAACTTTGTCAGGTGTAACAGTCTTTGGTGCCATTTCAAACACCATTTGACTACCGATTATAAAGTCGTACATAGATAGTTCTACATTATTTAATTCATATTCTTCTCCGCTGAACGGATTTTTTACTGTATCGCCTTTGTCATACAGTTGACCTTTAAACCATTTAGGTAATTTAGCAGTCTTTGTACTCATAATATTCTTTTTGTAATTTATATATAATTTCTCTGCCTGTAGCAGTGTTAAAGCTGTAGCTATGCGTGTGCAAGCCGTGTATAGCATCGTTGAAGCACAATAGCTTTAGCATATCAAGAGCATTATCGTGGTTAAGTTCTGCTGAAACTGTATTACAAGCTTTAGCTAGACTATCAGCGTCATGCCTCAATGGTTCGTCAGTACGATCTTTCATGTACTGTATTAGTTTTTCTGTTGTTAATTTTTTCATATTCAATTATATTATCCTTCTATTATCGTATTTAGTTTGTAACTAGTGAGGAATCGAACCTCATTGTTTTCAGCACGAGCGCAACCGTGTTTCCTGTATCTCCAGTACCTAGTTTCCATTTATATTGTAAAAGGTGGGCAGGTGTGGTTCTATATCGTCTCAGCCGTGCACTACTATTTCAAGCTGTGACTGTTCTTAGATATTTTTGCTTTATCCTGCCGTTTAACCACCCATACCTTTTACCGTGTGGCTCGAGTTGTGGTTTCGTTGTCATCACTGGTCGGACCAATTCACCACTACGATCTTTGTACTTCCACACGTTTTGAAAACAAAGTTAAGCCAACATTGTTCCATAACCCCTGCGTCGAGTTAACTTGGCAATACGAGCAGCGTCACTGCTTGACATTATCTGAATAGAATTGCCGGTTTTGTGGTTTATTAGTGGTGCGCAACCATATGCTTCTACTGTTGAACAGTTTACACACGTACTAAAGCCAAGTTTAACTCTGCCAGGTGGTATTATATTTTTACATTTACAAATCATATATTGTTATTTGTATATATTATCCAATAGCGATCGTATTTAGTTTGTAATAAACTCACTATTGTTATGGCACATCCAATTTATATTTTTTAAGTTATGCCCTTCGCCTGATAAGAATTGCTCACATCTTTCAACGTCAGGATTCCAACCCCACTCAAAACATTCAAACTTAGATGCTATTTTGTATTGAAATACTTTGCCTATCTCGTGATCTATTACTGTTATTCTGTCCATTACTTTTTTACTTTTCATACCAAATTGCACTTATTTTTACGCCATTGACGTTGTTAATTAATTCTCTTCTAATAACTTTCTTTTCAGTTACTAGGCTTTTGTCCATATACTTTGGATTCTTACTGTTTAGTTTTCTTTTTTTACTCATATTACATTATATTTTTGGCCATTAACTATTACTGTTACTTCATTTGGCATTTCATTTATCACTGCATTATTACGCGCATAGTCGAGGTGCCATTTTGGTACAAAATTACCTTGTTGCACTGTGTTTGCACGCTTTATGAACTCGTTCTTGATTACATACTTCATCATATACTCAAGTCTATCGATTTCTATTGGTATTAGTTCGCAAGTTCTTGATTTCCACTTCAGGTATTTACCTGTTTTTACTTGCTCGCCATCAATAAACTCATACTCTGGATAGTACGCGTCTGATGGTATTCTCTTGTTACATTGCCAATTACTGTGACAATCTACACCTTGGTTTCTTACGTAACCACTTGCAAACGCAGCATACTCTAAGTATTTACCTTTTGCATCTGATAGTATTGGTAATCGCCATACTATTGTACCGTTTTTTACTTGTCTTGGTGAGCTAACATCTTGTATACCAAGTAGTTGCATTTGCTCATATATTTTCTCATAGCGTGAGTCGCCTTTATAAATTGTTTTCATTTTTATACTTTATTAATTTAATTATTGCACTTATAATTCCTATAAAATAGAATGTTAGTATTATTGTTAATATTTCCATTAGTCTAATCCGTCACTCATATTTGTAGTTATACCTGCTTTGCGATCAAGTTCTACCATTTGCATTATTGCTTTGTTAGTTGCTTGATGTTCTGCTTCACGTATGTCTGCATTAGCAAACCACACCTCGGCATACTTCATTGCTTGTTCAACACTTGGTTCGTATACGCAAGAGTAGTTGCAATGGTGATCACGCATTTCTACTTTCCACATATTACCGTGCGCTTTTTCTATTGTTAAATTTAGTTTACTGTGCGACATAAGTTAATCCTTTATAGTTAAACCATTCTGTTATTGCTTCTTTCTCACGCATACCTGCTATTGGTTCTTTATCGTGGAAACCGAAGTTGTTTGGCAAATCACATACTTCATATGGTATGTAAGTAGTGCCATTAATTATTATTTTTTTCTTTGAGTTACTGTGAGTTAATTTCATATTTATTATTTGTATATATTATCGTTTACTTGTCGTATTTAGTTTGTAATTTAATCTACTTCATCACAATTTTCACACTCAATTGAAGCGTACGCTGGACAATTGCTTGTACTTGCACAAGAAGTTAGTAACATTGTAGTAATTACTAATACTACTATTATTTCTGCTAAATAGTTATCCCTTACTTTGCTCATATTGTTTAATTTTAGTTGACATGAGTGGACTCGAACCACTACTCACTGCGTACCATTTTGGTCAAACCGACTCGTGTGAGTTACCGTAATGTCATTATTCTAGCGTGTCTATAAGTATACAGACTACTATTGCTACCAGTATGTAGACTAGCACTTACACTAGTTCTACTCCACGTACTGCCATTGGTATATTGTTAGTTGCAGTATAACTTTTGTACTTTATGAAACATGGCATTTTTTCTAGTTTTTCTTTCATTATTTCATATACTTTGTCATGTGAGTAAGTGTATGTATCACCTTTTTTATTTGTAAATTCTATTATTGTATTTGTACCAATTAGTGACTTTCTTACTACAAATCTTTTTGACTTTATTGTATTCATATTTTTATATTTATTTGTTTAACTTTTATTTTCATTTATATTATCGAGAGTAGTTCGTTTTTAGTTTGTAAAAGTATTAGTATTATTTACTTATTAATTTTACTTTGTATGTATTCCGCACTGTCTCTTTGTGTGTGTTTCTTTTTACATTTATATTATCGATTTTATTTCGTATTTACTTTGTAATATAATAATTGTAAGTGTGTGACAAAATGTCAAAATGTTATGACAAAATGACATAGTAATAAAAATAATAGTAAATAAAAAAAAATAATAATGTGAAAAAAATAAAATGAAAAATGAAAAGGTGAGGCGGGGGTGGCCTTTTAGAAACAGCTTTTGTCTGGTTGAGCGCGGTGGGGTAGAGGGGGGCAACACCACACCCCAATATTTGTAACGTGAAAATGTGGACATTAGCCTATTATAGTATACTTAGTAAGGGCCTATTGTCCTCTTTTTAAATTTGTTATTAACTATGTAATTATAATGGTATGGCAAAACAAAAACTATCTATAAAAGCAAGAGCTGCAAAAAAGCGTCGTGACCTAAAGGCTGCGAAGACTAAGTCTCGTAGAGATAAGAAAGCAGAGAATCAGAGAAAGAGAAGAGCTGCTAAGAAAGCTGGTAAAAACATAGAGGGTAAAGATTTTGACCATAAAGACAGGAAATTTAAGAGCGTTAAAGCAAACAGAGGAAACGATGGAAAAGGAACAAAACGTGAAGGAAAGAAAAAATACAGGACAAATAAAAAATAAATGGGACTAAATATACCTAAAAATAGAAAAAACGTTAAGACTAAAGTTGATCAATATAACTATGTTCGCAAGAAGATATATGACATCGAAATGGGTTGGCAAGATACGTGGAAAAAAAGACGTGACGAAGCTCTTAACTATAAGTTTAAGCCAGGAGAAACAAACCACGACACAACTTATCCAGGTAATTTATCAGGAGGCGGTAAAGATGGTGGTATTAGTGATTTATCTAGAAAAGATGTTATAGAGTATTTTGACTCTACAAGACCTAAAGTTCCAAGAAAACCTCTTTACAAAGTAAACATGGCTGATCAAAGAGAAATTAAAAACATAGATATGGAGGAAGTACCTTTTAAACCAGGTATAAAAATAGATGAAAAAAAATACAGTTACAACAAATACTGGGATCCAAAAGAAAAAGAGTATAGGGTATCAGTATTAGATAAAAGTAAAAAAAGAAAAAGCATGGATATACAAACTGTAGACGACATTTCGTTAGATATGTTTAAAACCATGTACAGAAAATAGGGAGACACCCTAAACCAAGTCAATATTAACCAAAAACAAATTAAACCAATGACTTATTTATATTACAACCGTACGGCGACGTACAACCAAAAACCAAGTGAAGAAACTATTAACCAATGGAAACATCTTTCAGAAAAGAAGAACTGGAGGATTACCCAATTACCTAATGGATTTTTCCAAACAGAATGCAAATATATCGATCAAGATAAATGGCAGGACGTTACAAGACGTGAAACTATAGAAGGAGCAGAAGCTGCTATCGACGGAAGTGTTGATCATTTCAGTAAAAAAGTTGAGGCATCGAAAGGTCCTAAAGTAGTTAAGACGTTTAAATAGTATAAATCAAATTAAATTTAATTAAATTATATGGAATACAATCAACCTAGTTTGTTGATCAAAAATTTAGATTTTGGTGAGCATGCTAAAAATAAAATAATAACAGGTGTAGATAAACTTGCAAAAGCGGTTAAGTCTACTCTAGGAGCCTCGGGTAAATGCGTGATATACGAAGACGCAAGAGGCAACCCGGTCATTACAAAAGACGGAGTAACAGTAGCAGAATCTGTTGTCTTATTTGACCCGGTTGAAAACTTAGGAGCTACTTTAATTAAAGAAGCTGCTAGAAATACAGTGAAAGAAGCAGGTGACGGTACCACAACGGCAACCGTCCTTGCTGAAGCACTGATAAAAGAGGTAAATAAGCCTGATTATGGGCATATATCCACAAGAAATATAAAAGAAGGTATAAACTCTGCACTTGCAAAAGTAAACAAACGCCTTACAAACAACGCTATAGAGGTAAAAGGAAGCATGCTTGAAGACGTAAGTAGTATATCATGTAACAATGACAGGGCCTTAGGTATGAAAATATCAGAGGCATACGAAAAAGTTGGTAAAGATGGTGTAGTTTTTATGGAAGAGTCAGAAACTGACAAAACATATGTTGATATTGTTGATGGCGTACAGTTTGAAAGTCCGTTAAAATCACAACATTTTATCACTGATACAGAAAAAAGGCGATGTGTGCTTGAAAACCCACTAGTTTTAATAGTTAGTAGTGGTATTAGCAATTTAAGAAAAATACAAAGTGTGCTTGAGTTTGTTATAAAAGGCAAACATGAGCTACTTATAATAGCAGACGTTGATGATCAAGTAAAATCAGCCCTTATGATGAACAAAGTAAAGGGTAATATCAAAGTAAATATTGTAGATCCACCTGGTTTTGGCCCTACAAAAGACGCAACGCTTCAAGATTTAGCGTTTTTAACTAATTCTAAAGTAATTAATGAAGAATTAGGTGATGATATTGACTTAATTGACCAAACTTGCTTAGGTAGAGTGCTAAAATCTGTTACAGATTCAAAAGGAACAACTCTTACAACTATAGATTTAGGCGAAGAGTTGTTTGGTAGAATTAAAAACGTTAAAAAGGCTATAAAAAACGAAAAAGACCCGTTTTTAAAGAAAAAACAACAAGATAGACTTGCTATGTTGTCTGGAAAAGTAGGTGTAATCAGAGTTGGGGCTAATTCTAAGGTAGAGTTAAAAGAAAAGAAAGATAGGGTTGAAGACGCAATACACGCTACTAAAGCGGCTTTACAAGAAGGTATAGTACCAGGTGGTGGTATAGCGCTGTTAAACGCAGCTCAAGAGATAGTTGCTGACAATGATGCTGAAAAGATATTATTAAGTGCTATAAAAGCTCCGTACAACACTATATTAGACAATGCTGGTATAATTAAAGCTGTAGAACCTGTAAAAGGCCAAGGTGTTGATGTAAATGATGGCACAGAGTCTGATATGATACAAGCTGGTATTATAGACCCAGTACTTGTAACTAAGTCAGCACTTAAAAATGCAGTAAGTGTTGTAACTACTATTATATCCGCTGATTGTATAATTTCAAACGTAAGAGCAGATGAAGGCAGTTAACAATTACTTAATAATAGAAAAAATAAAACCAGAGGCTAAAAAAGTCGCTGGGTTGATTATGACCGAATCAACAGATGTAGATAACTCTTATTGTAAGGGTAATGTAATATCCGTTGGTAATTTAGTAGAAGTCCTTAAAAAAGGAGATGTGGTTTACTTTGGAAACAATGCTGGTCATAGTATAACAATAAAAGATAGATTATATCAAGTTGTTATGAGTAGAGATATTGTTTTGGTAGAATAAGTTTATTATACGAAAAAACATGTAATCTCTAAAATAGATAATTATAATTACAAAAAAAAATAAAAACATGGAATTTATTAAATTCAAAGGAACAACTGCTAAAACAGCATTATATCCTAAAGAAAACATATTGTCCGTAGACTTAATTTCTTCTACATCTATGAGAATAAGGATGGGTACTATGGCAGCAAGAACAACAGCTACGGCTACAGCTACTTTATCTGGTAATGCAGTAAACGCTGTAACAGTTACAAACCCTGGCGGAATTTATGCTACAACACCTACTATAACTGAAACTGCTAATGGTGGTAACGCAACTTATACTGTTTCAATGAATAATGGTGTTGTTACTAGTATTGCTTTTGCTGGTACAAACAACAACTACACTAACGCACCAACATTAGAATTATCTGCACCGGAATTTTCTAACTCAGCTTATGATGAAATTAGATTAAACATTAAAAACGGAACTGCAGATCGTATAATGACAGCTATTATGGGGCCTGGAGACGTTACTATAGAAGCAGGTGCTTATTCAAACGCTGTTGAAGAAATAGGAGTGTTTCAAAAAGGAAACATGATATTACTACCTAACCTTATATAAACTGAGGTTATCAGCGCAAGATTTGCGTGAAATGAATATTTTTAAGTATTACAGGCTCACGCGTAAGTGGGCTTGTAAAACTTACGGTATATTAGACGCAGACTTAGAACTTTTATTTTATTTAGATTGTGAAGGAAGATTCACACGAAAAGATTTCATGGACGGAGTTTATACATTTTCTTGGGACAAAGCCAGGTGGGACAGGCTTAGACAACAAGGTTGGATAGACGTGTGGAGACATAGGAATCGTACAACTATTAAATATAGTGTGTACAAAACATCGTATAGATGTAAACAGTTGATAAATAGGATTTATAGGATCTTATTAGGGGAGGAGGATATGCCTACTTCGGAAAGAAGTATATTTTATAACAACAAATCATATACAGATAAAGTTTATAACAAAGCTATTGACGATATGATTAAAGATAAAAACAGATAATATTATGCCAGCAGGATCAAAATCAGGAGGTGGCCTAAAAACTAAAAAAGGCTACGGTAAAAAAGGAAAAAAGAAAAAAACAAAAAAGTAGTGGAAATCTTTAAAGATAACAATAACTGGAATGAGAAGTCTATTATCGGAGCTGTAGCATTTATTATAATGTGTATGGTTATGGTGTTAGACTTACTCACTGGTTGGTTAGGTAGAGACCTAGCTATAAACGAATTTGTATATGACTCATTTGTATTAGTTGTGCTAGGTTGTTTTGGTATAGCTGGTCTAGAAAAATTTGCTAAGAAATAATGTTAGGTAAAATATTTTCAGGTGGTGCAGCAGACCTAGTTAAAGGTGTTGGTAGTGTAATAGATAATTTACACACCAGCGCTGAAGAAAAACTAGCTGCAGAAAACAAGATAAAAGAATTAATAGCTAACTATGAAGTAGAGATGGAGAAGAACATTACATCTCGCTGGAAAGCAGACATGAATAGTGATTCATGGTTAAGCAAAAATGTAAGGCCTTTAGTGTTAATATTTTTAGTAGTATGTACTATGCTATTAATATTTATAGACGCAGGCAAGTTGAATTTTAACGTAAAAGATTCTTATGTAGATCTTTTACAATTAGTATTAATAACGGTGATCGGCGCCTACTTTGGCGGAAGATCATTTGAAAAATCAAAAAAATAATGGGAAGAAATTTAATAGAAGATATAGCTTTCGGTGCTCAAGGTAGTACTTATGCAGACGCAAGTTCAAACGCTATAACACCTCCAACGGGCAATGTTTATGTAGCAATATACATGCTTACAGACACTACTTTTGACTCAGCTAATGGTTTAGTGGCTGAATCAGCTACTGGATCAATAAACACAGAAGGTGTTGGTGCTGGTGCTGGTGGTAAAGTTGTTGACAGCGTTATATTTACAGCTGGTACTACTATTTATGGTCGTTGGACTGAAATAGACATTACGTCTGGAAGTGTAATTGCTTATCTAGGAAACTAATATGGGTTTAGGATTAGGGTTAGGTCTTAATAAACCAAAAGGTTTAATATATTTCCAAAATCAATTTTCCATGGAGTTTGATGGAGTAGATGATAGGATTATTACTGATGGTGCAGATACAGTTCTACAAAACACTACTTATTCTTTTTGGTGTAAGGCAAGTACGACAGGTTCTAACAATGGTGTGTTTGGACACGGGCTTCATTATGAAGGTGCTTTTCATTTTAATTATGATGGTACTAGACCATTACTTTATACAGGTGCTAGTAATTATGTGTTTTGGAATGACACATCCGCACAAGATGATGGAGAATGGCATCATTGGGTAGTTTATTCAGATGCTAATGATATAAGCAATTCTAAATTATATGTAGATGGTGTTTTACAAACTACTTATCAAGTAGTTTCAGGTGCTACTACAGCATACACAGAAAGTTTAACTATTGGTTCAGACAGACAAGTAGGTGGTAATAGTTTTGCAGGAAAGATAGATGAGTTTGCAGTATTCGACAGGGAACTCACACAAGCAGAGATTACTCGTATGTTTAACACGTACTACACAAACAACCTAATCCAAAACAGTGATTTTAGTGAAATCGGCGATGAAGAAGTAACTAACGGTGATTTTTCACAAATAGGAAACGAAGAAATAACTAATGGTAATTTTAATCAACAAAGCGCAGAGTTAGTTACCAACGGTGATTTTAGCTCTGAAAGTAATTGGACAGGAATAAACAATAATGGTTATAGCGTAAGCAATGGTCTTTTACATTTAGATAATACAACACAGTTTACTACTGTATCACAAAGCAATGTAACTGATGGTTCTGGTGTATATAAAGTACAATTTACTATTTCTAATTACGTAAAAGGTAGTGTTAAGATAGCTTTAGGGTCTAATGGTGTTACAGTTTCTGAAGATGGCCCCCAAACAGTTTACTTAACCCCAGCAAACGGTGCTGGTTTAATAATATCTGGGCTGGGCGCTAGTGGAACTACTTTAGATATAGATAACGTTTCGGTACGCGAGGTTGGGCAGGGTTGGAGTTTTGGTACAGGTTGGGTTATGGAAGATAGCAAGGCAACACACGAAGGAGGTTCTAGCAATGCATATCTTAATCAACAAAATGCTACAACAGTAGGTAAGGTTTATAAAACAGTTTTTACTCTTTCAGGTGATTTAAATGCTACTAATTATATACAAGTGTATGGTGTAAACTCTTATGGTGGTTTTTCTAATCAATATACTTCAGCAGGAACTTATACATTATATTTTACTGCTGATGCAACTTTCTTTAGGTTTAGAGCAGTATCTCCTGATAATGATATTTCAGTAGAAAATGTATCAGTCAAAGAGGTTGGGCAAGGTTTTACTTTTGGAGATGGTTGGGGTATGGGAGATGGAATTGCAACTTGTGATGGTACACAATCATCTAATTCTACTTTAGAAACTACAGTAGGTATATCAGGAATAACAAATAAACAAGTAAAATTTTCTTTTGACATAACTGATTATCAAGCAGGTACTTTAAGTGCAACTCTACAAGGAACAGGTGGTAATGAATTTGCAGGATTAAATAGCAATGGTACTTACACAGCTTACATAAGTTCTGCCGATACTACACCAAAAATAATATTTACTGCAGATTCATCATTTGTAGGAAGCATAGACAACATAACAATCAAAGAAGTAGGGCAGCATTGGACATTTGGTACAGGGTGGTCTACAGATGGTACTAAGGCAATATGTGCAGGAGATAGTTCGCATACAAGTTTAACTACTAATTATAATTTTATTGCAGGTCGTTCTTATAAGGTTTCTTTTGACATAACTGTAACAAGTGGTACTTTTAGTATACAATTAAAAGGTAGTGGTTCAGATACAGGTAATGTAATTAGTACAACAACTACAAATTATACAGAAACTATTATACCTAATTTTAATAGAACAACCTTTAATGTAAGGTCAAATGATGGTAATGGTGTAGGTACAGTAGACAACATAGTATTACAAGAACTAAAGCACCAAGCTACAAACTTATTAGTTAACTCTGGTGATTACCAAAGTGCAAATCCACTAATCACTTCTACTAAGAGTATGGAGTTTGATGGTGTAGATGATTACTTACAACTTAGCGAACCTTTTAGCTATACAAATCATACAATTACAGGTTGGTTTAAAACAGATGATAATACTACAACACAAGAAATATTTAGTGCAGCAGATTCAAGTAATGTTGGTGCTAGAGTATTTTTTGCTTCTAATTCTAAATTAAAATATAGAGTAGGAGATGGCACATCTTCAACAATACAATCTTCTTCAACTTTAGAAGCTAACAGGTGGTACAACTTTGCTTGTACTTATGATGGTACTACACAAATAATGTATATTGATGGTGTTAATGTAGTAAGCAGTACACCATCTAAAACAATATCTACAACAACTGATGTTAAAATAGGTTTGGTTTCTTGGTCAAATACTAGTTATTTTAATGGTAAAATAACAGAAGTAGGTGCTTATAACAGAGCATTAACTGCATTAGAAGTAGCATCACTATACAATCAAGGTGTTCCAACTGATTTATTGGTTAACCGTAATAATTATCAGTCTGGAAATCCTACAGTATTTAATACTAAGCAAATTGATTTTGATGGTACTGATGATTATTTAAAAGTAGAAAATGCTTATGGTACTTTTACAGGGTCTATATCTTTTTGGTATAAGAGAGATGATACAACAGGTGTACAATATTTATTTGATGCAAGAGGAGATGCAGGTAGTGGCACAGGTTATGCTTTGTTTAACTCGGCTGAAACTGTAAGCATACCATCAGGTACAAGATATGTAAATGGTGTTGCAGGTAATATAGCTATGCCTTCAGGAGAATGGCATCATTTGGTAATTACAGGAATTAGTTTGGTTATAAATGAAGATATTAAATTTGGTACTAGATATAATGTTGAAAGTAATTTAGATGGAAATATAAGTCAAATAGGTTTATGGAATTCTACACTAACTGCTGATGAAGTATCTTCTTTATACAATCACGGATTACCTATTGACTTAACGACTAATCAAGCAGCTTATGAATCTTCATCTAACTTAGTAGGTTATTGGAGAATGGGTAGTGGTACACTAGATACTTATCCATTGATTGCAGACCAAACAAATGCTACTTTAAGTAGTGAGTTGGTTACAAATG
>Ga0208899_1002164_pt1 | contig 13359 bp, 17 predicted proteins | sample VirMetDEL_Nov_24_FD_184518 | JGI IMG/M metagenome (GOLD analysis project Ga0208899, IMG submission 184518) | Aqueous microbial communities from the Delaware River and Bay under freshwater to marine salinity gradient to study organic matter... | ecosystem: Environmental > Aquatic > Marine >... | reverse complement strand
AGGTGCATGGTCGCAGCTGCCGGCCTTGCAGCTCGACCCACCGCAAAGGTTCGCAAGCCGCAGCTCGGGATAGCGACATGACGACCTCGACGCGATTAGTCTGGGCCCGTGGGTCTGTTCACTCGTAAAGAGCCGCCGGCGTTCGGGACCAGTGCGCCGGTCACGGCCGCCGCTGGCTACGGTGGACGCCCTGGCCCGTTGAGCCAGTGGACCGTAGGGGCACAGGTTCAGCGGGCTCTGTCTATCCCCACGGTGTCCCGTGGCGTCGGTCTCATCACCTCGACCATCGCCGGCCTTGACTTCAAGACGTACACGCTCGGCTGGAACGGCGAAGAGTACGAGCGCAACTACATCCCGAACGAGACATGGATGCAACGGCCGAACCCTGAGCTCACGCGGAGCTTCATGATCTCCTCCACGGTGCAGGATCTCATGCTGTGGGGCCGAGCCTTCTGGGTCAAGATGACCGAATACTCGACCGGCTTCCCCGCGTCGTTTATGTGGATACCACACGAGAACGTGTACACGCCGAACGACGCCGGCCCCGAATGGTTCCGCATGCCCGACGACATCGAGATCAACGGCGTCCCGATCGACCCCGCGAACGTCGTCACGTTCCTGTCACCGATCAACGGCATGCTTTGGACCGGCAACCGAGCGATTCAGATCGCCACAGAGCTGGACGCGGCCGCGCTACGTTTCGCCACCAACGCCGGCGGTATCGCCTCGGGCTACCTGCAGCAGAAGGACTCGGGTGAACCGCTCGGAGGCGAAGACCTGACCGAGCTAGCTCAGGCATGGGCAGACGCCCGCGGCAAGCTCGCAGTCGGCGCCCTGAACAACCTGGTCGAGTGGCGCGAGAGCTCGATCGACGCCTCCAAGCTGCAGCTCCACGAAGGCCGGCAACACGCCGCGCTCGAGCTAGCCCGCGTCCTTCAGGTACCCGCATGGCTCGTCGGGGTCTCGATCTCAAGCATGACGTACCAGAACTCGCAGCAGGCACGGCAGGATCTCATCCTGTTCGGCGCGAAGCCGTACATCGACTGTCTGCAAGAAACACTCTCACTCAACAGCGTCATCCCGAATGGTCGCTACGTCGAGCTCGACGTTGTGAACTACATTCGAGATGTGGAGAACGCCGCAGACACACAGGAGCCCGAGGCATGACCACAATCCGCATGACCGCCCAAGCGGTCACCGTTGACGCAGCTGCCGGCGACGAACCCACCCGCACCATCACCGGCATCGCCGTCCCGTACGGGGTCGACGCTGTGGTGATGGGCGGCCAGACCGTCCGTATCGAGGCCGGCGCCCTGCCGATCGACGGCCCCGCGCCACGGCTCCTCGAGCAGCACGACACCAACCGTGTCGTCGGTCTCGTCACCGAGCGCAGCGACACCGAGGAGGGCATGATGTTCTCCGCGAAGATCGCCGAAACCAGCGCCGGCGATGACCTGCTGGCGCTGCTCAAGATGGGCGCATACGACTCTGTGTCGGTCGGTATCGAGCCGATCGACGTTGAGCAGGACGGCAAGACCACCGTGGTCAAGGCCGCCAACTGGTCAGAACTCTCCGTGGTCTACGAACCCGCGTTCGCAGACGCGAAGATCACCCAGGTCGCCGCCTCCGCTGAGGAGGAGGAGATCGAACCACAACCCGATCCAGAGGAGGATCAAATGTCCGAAGAGTCCACCCCAGAGGTCGTGGAGGCCGAGCCCGTGAAGGCTGAAGCCCCCGCAGAGCGACCCACCACCGTGTTCGCACAGCCCCGCAAGCTGCAGCTCCCAGGAGTCGGCGAGTACATCATCGCCATGCGTGAAGGCGGCCACCGCTGGCATCAGATGAACGAGAACATCCGCGCTGCCACCGGCGACGTAGTTGTCTCCGACGCGGGCGGCCTGGTGCCCACGCCGGTCGTGCAGCCCTTGTACGACGACATTAACGCGCTGCGCCCGATCGTGTCCGCGCTGGGCGCACGCTCGATGCCCGACGCCGGCTCGACCTTCTTGCGTCCGAAGATCGCCAACCACAGCGGCGTCGCGGTGCAGAGCTCCGAGCTCGGCTCCGTCAACACTGCAGACTTCGACATCTCGAACGTCACCTTCACGAAGAAAACTTTTGCGGGCACATTGTTGCTCTCAGAACAGGTCATCGATTTCAGCACTCCGTCGATGCTGCAGGCAGCAGTCAACGACCTCGCCGGCCAGTACGGTCTCGCCACCGAGGACTACGTTGTCGACCAGATGGCGGCGGCGATCACCAACTCGCAGGAAGTGATCGTGACCGACGCGACGAGCTCGAGCGAGTTCATCGCCGACATGTACACCGCAGCTGCTTCAATCGCGACGACCGGCAACTACTTCCCGAACGCACTCGTCGTGTCACCCGCGAAGTGGGCAACGCTTGGCAGCTTGGTCGACGGCGACGGCCGGCCATTGTTCCCGCAAGCAGCGCCGTCAAACTCGGCCGGTCTGCTGCCCGACGGCGTGACCGCCGGCAACGGCAACCCGCTTGGCCTGAGCCTCGTGGTGTCGAACCAGATCGGTACGCAGGCGATCGGCAACAAGACCGCCACCGAGTACTACTGGCTTATGAACACCCGCGGTGTCGAGTTCTACGAGAACTACAAGGGCTTCCTGCAGGTCGCCAGCGCCACCACGCTCGGCCTTCAGGTCACCGTCCGCGGCTATGTGGCATGCGAGGTGCTCGATGTCAACATGATCCGCGTGCTCGGCCCCGACGCCACCTTCTGAGCCCCTGAGGACTGCACGACGCTATGGCTACCTTCACTGTCACACATGCGTGGCGGCTTGATGGCTATGGCGTCGTGCAGGTCCTCGAGCATGTCGACGGCCTCATTGTTGGCTCCGACATCAACATCAGCGGCCTTGCGAGCACACAGCTCAACGGCAACCACACGGTCTACAGCCTCGAGAACTACAGCTTCACTGGCGTCACCGACGAAGGCGATCTCGTGTTCAACACGCAGATCGACCGGCCGAACCAAATCCTGTTCGCCGACACCGGCGACGACATCGACCGGCAAACAGACAGTGGCACCCTGCAATACACGCCGACCTGCACCTGGATCGACAGCGACGATGTGATCGAATGGCTCGGCATTGACGGCGCCACCGCGAACGACACCGCGTTCGTCGCCACCTGCGTGTCAGCTGCCAACGCCTTCTGTTCAAGGCGGCGACGCAGCGCCGGCTATTTTGACGCGCTGAACACCGCGCCAGATGGATCGGTCAAGCTCGGGACTGTCATGTACGCAGCGATCCAGTACCGCTCACGCGGATCGGTTGACGGCTACGCATCGTTTCAGGACTTCAACCCGCAGCCAGTAGGCACGCTCGGCCAAGTGCTCCAGCTCCTCGGCTGCGGTAGACCGCAGGTCGGATAATGGCCGGCAGCGGCTTCTTGGTCGACGCGATCGCTGAAGTGAAGACGGCGATCACCGCGGTCGGTCTGATGCCCGTCACCGACCCTCGCAATGCTCGGCCGTTGTCCGCGTTCATCGAGGCGCCACGCTTCTCGAGCTTCAACAACAACATCGCAGACATCACCATCATTGTTCGAGTGCTCGCACCGCCTCCAGGCAACGACGACGCCCTCCAGTACCTAATGACCAAAGTGGACGCGATGATGGGCAGCAACCTCGCGGTCACTGCCGGCGAACCATCCACCGCGATCATCGGCGAGCAACAATTGCCCGCCTATGATCTCACCATCAACCTCTCAACAAGGAGAGCCTGACATGGCAACAGTAACCAACCTCACACAACCGTACTTCGAGATCGACAGCAACGACTTCAGCGACCAGTGCACATCGTGTTCGATCGCCTACGAGGTCGAGGCGCTCGAAGCCACGACCGTCGACGACTCGGCCCGCAACTACGTCGCCGGCCTGCAGAACAACGAGATCACCGCCACGCTATTCATCAGCTACGGCGCGACCGAGGTCGAGGGCATCCTGCAGGGCCTGATCGGCACCACGTTCGACACTGTGGTCGGCGCCACCGGCTCCGTCGCAGCTGCCGACAATCCTGTCTACACGCTCACCGGCGGATACCTGGCATCGTTCACCCCGATCAATGGCGATTTCGGCACACTGTCCACCGTTGACATCACCATTCAAGGCGGTGCGCTCACCCGAGCCGTCGCCTGAGCTAGCAAAGAAAGGCGCACACAATGCAGCTCACACTCCGCGTCGACATCGGCGATGGCCCAGAGGACGTTACGACGACCCTCTGGTCCATCGTCGCATGGGAGCGCAAATACAAGACCAAAGCATCGGACATGGCAAAGGGCCTCGGAATGGAGGACCTGGCATATCTGGCCTTTGAGGCCAGCAAGGCAGCGAAGAAGGTCATGCCGGCCGTGTTCGACGATTACCTCAAGAAGATCATCAGCCTCGAGGTCGTGTCGGAGGACGCGGACCCTACCCACGGGGCACCAGACGACGCCAGCTAGCCGAGCTACTGGTACACCTGCACTGGTGGCCCCCTGACATAGAGTTCGATAGCAAGGATCTCCAGACGGTCCTCGCGGTACTTGAGGAGCAGAACAGGAAGGCGAAACAACGTGGCAGGACGAGGTGATGCACTCACACTTGAGATGCTGAACGATGCCGTCCAGTACGACGTCACTCGCCTCATGTCCGCGCTCGGCAAGATCGACCCTGCTCTTCGTCGAGCGACACAAGCCAAGATGAAGCTCGCAGCCAAGCCGATGGTCGCCGAAGCACGGAGCCTGGTACCTGAAGATTCTGGCCTCAACTGGGGCAGGTGGACGACACCCAAAGGCAGCGAGATCGGCGCATACGACGCGAAGAAGATCCGACGCGGCATCAAGGTCACCTACAAAGGCCCAAGCAAACGAGACCGCGGCAAGGAGATTTTCCCGCTGCTCACTTTGCAGAACACCGACGCTGGCGGCGCGATCTTTGACATCGCCGGCAAGGCCAACGGTGCCGGCAAAGGATCAGAGAACAGGCGTCGCGGTCGAGCAATGATCGCCAAGCTCCGAGCTGACAACGGTCACGCTTCCCGCGTTGTGTGGCGTGCAGCTGAACGACACCTTCCCACGGTGCAGCGCGGCGTCGCTGACGCGATCAAAGACATGGAAGAGGCCATTCAGGCCCGCATCGACAAGGGGACCGGCTGATGGCTATCAAGGTTCCGATCCTTTCCGAATGGAACCCTAAAGGGATCGACAAAGCGAAAGCAGACTTTCAGAAGCTAGAGAAGACCAGCCAGAAGGTCGGCTTTGCTCTCGAAAAGGCTTTCGTGCCTGCCACGATCGCGCTCGGTGCGCTCACCGCAGCTGCAGGCGCATCTGTGAAAGCAGCTGCAGAAGACGCAGCTCAACAGGCCGAACTCGAGCGGCAGATCATCGTGTCAACCGACGCGACCAACGCACAAGTCGACGCGCTGCACGACTTCATCAACGCCCAAGAACTCGCAAGCGCTGTATCAGACAGCGAACTTAGGCCCGCTCTCGCAATCCTGGCACGCCACACAGGCGACCTTACGAAAGCGCAAGACTTGCTGTCACTCGCGCTCGACGTCAGCGCCGGCACCGGCCGCGATGTGTTCGACGTCGCCGAACGGCTAGCCGAAGGCTACACAGGCGTGCTCACGCCACTCGAAGAGCTTGACTATGGCCTAGTCGCTGCGATCGAAAGCGGCGCCACATTCGACGAAGTAGCTGCCAGCCTCGCCGACACATTCGAGGGAGCTGTCGCGACAAACGCCGACACCGTGGCCGGCCGTTTCGCACGCATGCAGGTCACAATGGACCAGGCACAGGAAGCGATCGGGATGGCGTTGCTGCCCATCCTCGAAAAGCTTGTGCCCGTTCTCGAGGACGTTGCGACGTTCGTCGGCGAGAACACCGAGCTCATCATCGGGCTCGGCGTCGCGGTCGGCACCGTCGCCGGCATTATCGTCGCCTACAACGTCGCGATGAAGCTCTACGCGGTCGCCACAGGCATCGCCAGCGCAGCCACAGCAGTGTTCAACGCGATCCTCGCCGCAAACCCCGTGGTGCTAATCGCCCTAGCTATCGCCGGCCTTATCGTGACGCTGATCGCGCTCGAAAAGAAGTTCGGCGTGGTCACGAAGATCATCGAAGGCGTCAAAATCGCATTCGACGCTGTGAGCGACGCTGTGGCATGGCTCGCCGGCAAGTTCGTCGACTTCATCAACACGCTCATCGACGTAGCGAACAAGATCCCGTTCGTGTCGATCGACAAGCTCACCAACGTGTTCAAGGAGCAGGCGATCATTGTTGAGGACGAGCTGACGCCGGCGATCGAAGGGTACGGCAAAGCAGAACTCGAGCTAGCCGAGATGATCGCCGAGGCTGCCTACCAGCAGCAACTTGCAAATATCGACTACAGCGAAGCCGAGAAACTCATGTCGGAGCTGCACCCGACGCAGGATGAGGTGCGCGACGCGATCGAACGCATGAACCGGCAAATGGACCGGCACATCGACAACCAGGAACGCATCAACAACCTGAACACCGACTTGATCGACACGTTTGACAAGCTGTTCGACAGGTTCGACAACCGGCGAGCCGTGCAAGACTTCTCCGACGCGATCGAAGAAGCCCGCACCGCTATCGACGAGTTTGGCGAAGGTTCCCGCGAAGCCATCGAAGCGTCCGAGGAGATGTACATAGCGCTCGGCCAAGTCATCAACGAGCTCGACAACATTCCCGCGACGAAACAGCTGAAACTTCTCGCCGAACTCGACCAGGGCATGTACGACGAAGTGGTAGCCCAGCTGCAATACTTGCAGCTCCTCGCCGACCTCGACATGACCGTCCTCGAGGCCGCCAGCCCATTCTTCATGAACCCCGTCGATGTCGCACCCGCCTCCGCGCTCCCAGCCACACCCAGCAGCGAGTTCGCCAACTTCGCAGGATTTACAGGTGGGAGCACCGTGAACATCTACATGCCGGCCGGCACCGATAGCGAAGAAGTCAGCAAAGCAATCCAGAAAGCAACCCGCGACAAGGGCGCAGTGCTCGCGACGACTACAGGCAACAACACGCGCATATGACGATCAGCACGAGCTGGAGCATTGAAATCGGCACGAAAGGGTCGCTGACAGAGTTCGTGTCGCGCACCCTGGGCTTCAGCACGCGCACGAGCCTCAACCGAGGCCAGATGGGCACCGGCAACGCAGTCATTACTTTAGACAACAACGACGGCGCTCTGACACCGAACGCCGGCGGCACCTACAGCAGCGTCGACTGGTTCAGCCAAGCAGTGTTTATTGAATGCACCGTGACGGACGGCACGAACAGCGAGACAGTGCCAGTGTTTCATGGTGGCGTTGAAGCATTCACAGTGAACGACAACGGCACTAACTCGACGGTCGACATTACTGTCAGCGACATTATGACAATTATCGGCCGAACTCCCACTAGCTACACAGGTTCCGACAGTTTTCTTGACGGACCAATCGGCGCAGTGTTGCGAGTTGGCAATGGTCAAACGACTCCATTTATCCCAGCACTAGAAACACCGAAATATGGCGCCACAGCGACCAGGTTCTTGTCAGCACCAGAGGCGTGTGGTCGTGCAACAACACAAGGCACGAACACAGGGCCCGACTACGCAATCACGTTTGCGGGGATAACAGCAGGCGAGATCATCAACACGCAGATCATGCCGTCAGGGCCACACTACGGCTGGCCGACGTTCTTCAAGTTTACAACCGGCGCATACGACTTGACATTCTTCTTCGGTTTGGCGACATCCAAACTCAACAGGCGCAACAATGTCGCACCACCAGACGCGAACAAAACAGGCGCTATCCACTACACGCTCGTGGACAACCCGACCGGCACCCAGCTCACACGCAACACAGTCCAGGCCGGCTGGAACGTCGACGATGTACGAAACTCAGCGGAGATCAAATATTGGAATGATCCATTGGTCGTCACCGCCGATAACTCGACTTCGAGCGACAAGTACGGCGTGTCAGATGTCAGCGTTCTCCAGTCAGCGATCCAGACAGACTCGGCCGGTGAGATGACACGGACAGCGAACCGCTGGGCGAAACAATACGACCAGCCAAAATACGCAGCGCAACAAGTCATCATTCGACAGTCAACCCTTGTCGAGAAATGCGCGGACGCTGCATATGAGTCTTATGCGGACCTGCTCGACGTTCGCAGCGGTATCTGGAACACCGCGAGCGTCACCTACACACCAACCGGCGCCAGCACAGCGGTCACAGACAACACCGTCATCTTCGGGCGGACGATCCGTGTCACACCATCAGACACCATCATCACCCTCGACCTGGTGCCGGCCGCGAACTACCAGTACCTTGAGCTCGACTCGGCGGTGTTGGGAATACTTGACGAGAACCGGCTCGGCTAGGCTGACACCATGACCGCACCCGGCGATTTCTCCAGCGGCGACGTACTCACCGCAGCCGACATGAACGACCTACCCGCCGGCATTTTGGGCTTCAATGAAAACACATCGTCCGTGTCGCTAAGTACGTCACCAGCAAACTTGACGTCTGTGACGTTTACGATTAGTTCGACGCGAACTGTTTTATTGAGTGGCTATGTGCCAGTAATTGACTCGGCACCTGCACAGTTATTCGTTTATGTGGGCATCAGGCCATCTGGTGGCGGTGCGATACAACTAGCCGTGAGTGGAATTAGCCCAAGCGATGCGCGTGCAACATCGGTGAGCATCCAGCGCATTATTTCGCTGACTGCGGGCACGTACACCTATGAATTGTACGCGAACACTGGTTCAAATACTTGCACGGCGTATGCAGCCTCTGCTTACCGTCAGACATTGGCAGCGATTGATTTAGGTGATTGACATGGAATGTTTTTTTGTCGAAGGCCGCGACTTAGAGCAGCAGATGCGTTCGCAACGGAACGCGCTGCTATCGGGGTCGGATTGGTCGCAACTACCTGACGCACCGTGCGACCGGCAGGCGTGGGCTGTGTACCGGCAAGCCCTCCGCGACGCACCGGCAACATGGACACCTGGCCCAACGTGGGACGCACCCGAGCCGCCGGCATGATCGTCATGGTTATCATCCTCGCCGCGATCGCGGTTGGGGCCATCATCTCAATAGTGGAGAACTAGACATGAACCTCACGAACCCACCGAAGGCGCTAATTGCGATGGTCGCCATGATTGTCATCGCCGTGCTCATGGTCGCCGACTCGATCGCGAACGAGGCCGGCACTGGCATGCTCGGCACCATCGTCGGTTACGCGGTCGGCAACGGCATTGCAGCCAAAGGTGGCAAAGATGTCCAGCCGATCATCGGCAAGAAGGCCGAGCAGTGAAGTACCACAACTGGCACCGCGACACGCCAGCTGCACCGTTCACTACCTGCTCCCCGAACCTGCAACAGATCCGCAGATACGCGGAGAAGACCTGGGGCTTCTGGTATCTAGGCTGCTACGTCAAGCGCCCAATCCGCGGAGGCACCCGCTGGAGCAGCCACGCCTTCGGCGCCGGCCTCGACCTGTCCTACCGTGCCACCGAGGATCACACAGACACACCAACGCGCGAAGCCGTCGAGACTGTGATTATTCCGTGGCTCGAGGAGAACGCCGAGCTGCTCGGCATCCAACGGATCCATGACTACTGGGCGAAGCGTTACTGGCAGATCGGCAAGGGCTGGATCAACCGCCCGCCAGGAGGCAAGAACGACCACATCCACCTCGAGGTCAACACCGAGACCTGGCACTGGGACACCTCAATCGAAGACCGCCTGACCAGCGGCCCACCTGCAGCTGCAGCCGCGAGTCCGACCTTCACTGCAGCTCAGGTGCCGGCCTACCCTGGCTCAAGCACCAAGAAAGGCTCAAAGGCAAAGGCCCGCGTAAAGCAGATCCAGCAGGCGCTCACCGACAAGGGCTACAAGGTGGGACCCGTCGACGGATCGTTTGGACCGATGACCGACGCAGCTGTGCGCGACTTCCAGAAAGACGCCGGCGAGTACGTCGACGGCATCGTCGGACCGAAGACCTGGGCGGCACTCTTCGGATAATGCTTGCATGACGTAACACCCCGAGTGCATAATGAACCTCCCACAACACATACGGAGGTTCCCCATGATCCGTCTAGCCCTACTAGGCATCGCCACCGCCGGCCTGCTCGTGCCGGCCTACCTTGATAGTCCAGAGAACTACGAGCACGACGCGCTACTCCCCACGACATCGGCCGCACCAACAACGACCGGCGCCGTTGTTGTGGGAACCTCCACGGCGCCGCAGGCAAGCCCCACCACTTCCATCACTGTCACCGCGACGACACGGCTGCCGTCGACAGTGCCGACCACCAGCATCGACCTACCTCCCGATGCCAGGTGCTCGGAGTGGTGGGGCTTCGCCGCCACATGGTGGCCAGACGACGAACTGGCGACGCTCGACCGCGTGATGTGGAACGAGTCCCGCTGCCAGCCAGACGCGATCAGCCGCACGAAGGACTACGGGCTGCTGCAGATCAACTGGGCCACCTGGAGCACGTTTGTGACCGAGCTTGGCTACACACGCGACCAGCTGCTGAACCCAGCGGTCAACCTGCTCGTCGGCCGCCTGATCGCCCTCGAGGCCGAGAAACTCGGCTGGTGCACGTTCCAGCCGTGGCACATGAGCGGAGGCTACGGATGCTGACCGCGAAGGAATACCAGCGTTTCATTCGTAAGACCGTCCCTACTGGCGGATGTTGGCTGTGGACCGGCTGCAAGAACGAGAAGGGTTACAGCTACATAGGGCTCCGAGGCAAGAACAGACGCGCCCATCGAGTCGCATACGAACACTTCATAGGTCCCATACCTGCCGGCCTTGTCATCGACCATCTGTGTCGCAACCGAGGCTGTGTCAACCCGCACCACTTGGAAGCGGTCACCGTCAAGGAGAACACGGCACGCGGTCCAGCATCAAACGAAGCCAAGACGCACTGCAAACACGGTCACCCGTTCAGCGGTGCCAACTTGAAGCTCAGAGAACGCGACGGACGCATCGAGCGAGTCTGTCTCGCATGCGTCAAACGAAACAACACAAAGAAAGTGCAGCCATGAGCCTAGAAGATTACGAACCAGTAGCAGCCCGCCTGGACCGCTGGCTGAACCAGTGCGGAGCTCGAGAAGTGACCGGCCGAGTCATTACCGAGCTCCTGCACCGCACCGACGATGTTGCAGTGTTCAAGTGCGAGCTCTACGAAGACGACGTACTGGTTGCGGTCGGCCATGCCGAGGATTACCGCAGCGGCCGCGGCCCCACCTCGACCAATTGGTTCGAGGTCGCCGAAACCAGCGCCGTCGGTCGAGCCCTCGCCAACGCTGGCCTCGCAGGCTCCAACCCTGACCGCCGGCCTTCACGCGAAGAGATGACAAAGGCCGTAGCAGGCTCTAGAAGGCCACAGGAGCCCCGTAACGAGCCGATCCGCACTGTGGCACCACAGAACAGCGGACGGCGCTCACAGCCCACAGAGAAGATGGCCGGCTTCTATCGCAAGCTGTGCGAAGAACGGGGCTGCGACGTAGACCCTGCTGCACTGGAAGACTTTGACCTGTGCAGATCCGAGATAGACCGCCTCAAGGCTGGATCGCCAGCATGACATTCCACACTCAGCTCAACTCGCACATGTCCGAGAAGGACTGGCAGAAGATGGTCACCGAGACCGCCGACTGGTTCGGCTGGATCTACTACCACAGCCGGCCGGCGCTGACGCAGGCGGGCAAGTGGGCGACTCCGCTCCAGGGGCTCGCCGGCTTCCCCGATCTAGTACTGGTGCACAAGACCCGCGGGCTCGTGTTCGCCGAACTGAAGAGCCAGAAAGGCCGGCTCTCCACCAAGCAGGAGCACTGGATCGACCTGCTCGAGTTCGCCGGCGCCGAAGTGCATGTATGGCGCCCCACAGACTGGCCGGCGGTCCTGCGCCGGCTTCGTAACAACCCAGGAGGTACAAAGTGAAACAACCACGACCCGAGGTCTGGCGCACAGTAGGCACCAGCACCAGCTACGCCGGCCTAGTCGGCGCGCTCGAAGTGCTCGAGCACCACGCCCGCCGGCTCTGCCACGAGTACCCAGATGACTACAAGTTCGACGGCCTTCGCAACATCCTGTGTTCGATTGACGAGCTTGAGGCTGCCGGCCGTTTCGGTACTGTCGTTACCGATAAACGTGAACAGGCTATGAGCCAGCATCCATCTCGAAAAAACAGGGACTTGACAAGCCCACTAGACTCCCCCAACACTTACCCCACCCAGCCAGCTACGCAGCCCTCGGAGGCTACGGAGAGGCAAGGAGCGGACGGCTGATGCAGATCAACGAAGCACGCTCACTCCTCGACGCCTGGACGGTACGAATGAAACCCTCCACGCCACCCTTCAGAGGCGACGACTACACCAAAGAGCAATGGATCAAACGCCTCGAACTCGTCAGCCAAGACGTAGCCCGAGCAGCATGGCGCTCCTGGCTCAACGCCGGCCACGCTAAATGGCCGAACCTGTACCAACTTGAGGACGAGCTACGCAAGCACGCCGGCGTAGGCGACCTCGGAGACTGCTCATGGTGCAACAACACAGGCTGGATCGAAGCCGACGCCTTCGAGGCCCGAGGGGTCATGTACGAATGCAGCGAGCCATGCAAATGCGACCACGGCAAGATGGTCGAACGCTCCCCCATCTGGAGAGACCGGCCACAGCTGTGCCCAGCATGCAACGGCGTCGGATACTTCGCCGGCCATGCACCCGATGACGACGTGGACCCATGCTTCGAGTGCAACGGCGACGCCATTGCCACGAAGAGCGCACTGGCCCGTATGCGAGAGCTCCGAGCACAACTAGCGAAGTGAGATGGGAAGCAGAGGCAGCATGTCACGGCATGACTCACCTCTACTTCCCACGCAACGGATCAGCCAAGCGAGCCCTTGCGATATGCGCCGAGTGCCCAGTGCTCAAACAATGCAGAGCAGAAGCCCTCGAGCTGTCCAGCCGTGTCACCCTCCACGGCGTATGGGGAGGCATGACACAAAGGGAACGCGAAGCCATCACCGGCCGGCACACAGGAGCATGGGTAGATGAGTAAAGAAACGAACAAGGTCTACAACACGGCACGCTGGAAGAAGCTCAGAGTCCAGGTACTCCAGGAGGAGGGCTACCGCTGCCACTGGTGCGGAGGCAAAGCAACCCAAGCAGATCACCTGCTCGAGCTCGACGCCGGCGGAGATCCATACGAACGCACCAACCTTGTCGCATCCTGCCGGCCTTGCAACGCGAAACGAGGGAGCGCGTACCAGCACCGAAAGAATGCGAAACGTGTTACTGCTTTTTGGGAACCAGATCGAAGCAC
>Ga0208899_1002162_pt1 | contig 13367 bp, 14 predicted proteins | sample VirMetDEL_Nov_24_FD_184518 | JGI IMG/M metagenome (GOLD analysis project Ga0208899, IMG submission 184518) | Aqueous microbial communities from the Delaware River and Bay under freshwater to marine salinity gradient to study organic matter... | ecosystem: Environmental > Aquatic > Marine >... | reverse complement strand
CTCTTCAATTGATACCGTATAATCAGACATTTTAGGACCCTACTATAAAGTTACCTTTAACTAATCGCAAGACCCCAGCTTTGGCACCAGTACTAACCAACTCCAAATCGTAGACGTAGGTGTCGGCAGCAATTGACCCGGTTTCTTCACTGGAAAGACTTAATGTTATTGTACCAGTACTAGAGTCGTGGCTAAGCCTACCATTGGAAGTAGTTAGCTCAATTACGGTGTCGTCAGATGCAACAGTCCTACGGACATGCATTCGTGAGTCCCAGTAGGCTAAATCCGACATCGTTTCATCAGGATTTTTTACTAACAGGTCTACACTTAACGCCGCCCCCCTAGTACAATTGATCGTCAAGTTTCCTGCCGTCATTCGCCCATAAACCCCATGTTACCCATAGCCAAGTAGTCGTCGGCTGTCATAATCATGCCACGGCTAACCCATTCGGGCAGATTGTCGGACGTTACGACCATAAGCTGTGCTTCACCGTCAGCGTTAATAATCTCACCGATAAACACGAAGTTGCCTAGGACACCGATATCGTCGCCACGCTCCTCAAAAACTTTAGATACAAGATTGTGGACAATTTCTTGAGACGAACACTCCTCCGTGTCCTGAATCGCAGAAGCCACCATGTCGAGAATATCATCAATCGAATCCTCGTCGTCACGATCTCTAAACGGTACGTCTTCTGCCATTATGCCCTCGTATCTCTCAGGAACTCACTCTGGATCTCCATAAGTAAGCTCGTTGTTTTTCCGTTCCAAATTAACAATTTCTTCCTGCAGATGATGAATAATGTACCGAAGTCTATTATTTTCTTTCCGCTGTAAAGCATATTCTATACGACTTTGCTTAACTAAATCTAGCCATACAAAGTCTTGTGCAGCGTCTACTTCCATGTTGAGTTTTTTGTTTTTGACTCTGCTTGAAAGAACGATGCCGGTAAACGTTACCCCTGAACCGACAAGGGCAGGGATAGTCATGCTCATGAATTCAGACCACATGCCTGCCCCCTTTTTGTTTATCTAATAGTCAAGTGTTACTTCTAAGCGTGGACGTTTGAAGTAAGTCAGAATGTAGAAGCTTGTGTCTGTGTTGTCGTACAGGGCGCTGTAGTTGGTGTCGTTGCCGCCTGGATAAGTAAGACTAGCCACACTATTGACGTTTCCTACTACGAGTGAAGCCCCGTCGGCTACTTCTTCAATTAGACTCTGACTTAACCCCGAAGCTGTGATATCGGACTGAGCAGCCCAACCACCTACTGCAAGAGTAGCCTGATACGCAGTGTTAAAGGACGGTACGCCACTACCCAAGGTTGAGGTGCTGTGTCCAATGTAGTAAGGGTTAGCTCCGGAAGGGATAGTGCCGTAGCCGCCAGTATCTCGATACAGATGTAATTTAGCAGAAGTTACAGTACCTCTTGTTTCTAAAGCGTCACTCAAAGTTTGATCGGTCGTCAAAGAACCATCAGCGTCAATTGCGTAAGCGGACGTGTCATTGAATTCAAAAAACGACATGTGGTCACCGAACCCATATGAACCCACCCGCAACTCACTACGCCAACCAGAAGTGCGATACGCTTGATCGTCTGAAGGATAAAAGTTATAGGTTACGGGATCTGATTTTGACCAAGCAATCTCCCAGCTAGAACCATCCCAATATTTTACATGCTTCGGACTATCCCATCCCCCAGAGTAACGCTGTACAGCCGTACCATTAGGAATAGCAACCCAGGATGATCCGTTCCATCTCTTTAGTACGCCCATTATGCACTCGTATCAATCCACAACGTGTCAGAAGCATTTGAAGGCTGACTTGCTGATACAACAATTCTTGTAATATCTCCATGCTTGTGTGAGCTATCTGCAACCGTGGTCGAGAGAGTTACGGTACTGCCGGTACCGATCGACGTGGCAGTAGTAGTAACATCACCAGAAAGCTGAATCTTGTTTGCGCTAGTAAGGCCCGTAGCGTCACCGTCAAATGTCACGGCTGAAACTGTACCAGAGGCTACACCCAATGTATTTAAGTCAGGACTATACCAAAGATTACCACTCGCTCTTTGGTCTTTATTACCAGTAGTGCCACTTACAAAGGTAATATTAAAGAGTGCGCCGCTTGTCTGATTGGTTATGGCAGTTTGTGTAGCCACATCAGCAGTACCAGTTACATCACCAGTCAAATCTCCCACAAAATTATCAGCAGTCAACGTGTTAGAACTCGCATTATAGGACAGATCTGTGTCCCTTCGTGCTCTTGTATTACCCGTACCGGTAGCAAACAAAAGATACGCCGTGCTACTACTATTGTCTGCAAGAACATCAACGTTCGTAGAGTTCGTAGCGTCATCAGCTGTAGCCGCATTACCGCTCGTGTCCAACGACAAAGAACCACTCAGCTTAGAAGCATCCAAATCGGCAATTTTCGCATCCGTAATACTTGTCGAAGCAATACGATCAACACTCAAAGTACCACTCAGCTTAGAAGCATCCAAAGAAACAATATTGCCACTAGTAATAGCATTAGCAGCAATACTATGCTTATGCTCCGCATACGCCAAACCAGACGCAGACGTACCAGCAGACGCCGTACCATCAATCTCACCAATATTACCATCCGTAGTATTCTCTACCGCAATATCAGCCCACGCCGTACCATTACAATACGACAGCTGACCCGTAGTCGAATAATGGAAAAAGCCCTTATACGCTGCAGCCGCAGCAGGACGAGAAGCCGCCTGACTATAACCAGCCACACGATCCTCCAGCTCCTCATGAGAAGCATCCATTTGCGCACGAGTAAGAGCATCCGTACCCGCACTCCAACGATAAATTTCTAAACGAGTTGTCTGTGAAACAGCCATAATACAGCCTCCTGTAACAATATTTTACTAGGAAATCTCGGTTCCCAATAGTGTAATCTCAATATCAGACAAACGTCTGTCGAAAAATGCGAATTCTGCCAAACCAAACCGAGCGTTAAACTCGCTAGCCGCTCCCTGACCAAACGTGGCAGAGTTAATAGCTGTTGTAAACGTAGTGGCAACCGCTGCTGTTGCTGTTGACTCCGAAGTACCATCTACGATAAGTTCTAAGCCGTTAGCGGGGTCTCTACGAACGACTAACCAATGCCAGTCACCGAACGATGGGGTTTCGGTCCACGTGACGGTTTCGGTGTTGGTGTTGTCCGTAAACGTTGCTTTGATATCTCCGTCATCGTAGAAGACCCGCAAACCTTGGTTGGTGGCGTTTTCGAGACGGAAAATGTCGTATGTTCCGCTGGTCCAGAAACGCCGCACCTGTAACAGTACCGAGAATGGGTGGTAGCTTTCGAGAGACGGAGGGTTGTGCATGCTTGGTGAGCCTTCGTAGACATGCAGAATGTCCCGATCGACTACTTGGCTGGGTGCGTATGCTGTGCTGGAAGATCCAGGGAAGCTTCTTGTCAATGTCCAAGTTTTACCGTCATCGTCCACACCAGAAGTAGCAGAAGCACCAATAGTGCTAGGTAAGAAATATGCAACACGAGTTCCGCCACCACTCGGCTCAACTTCAATTTTGGTTAACGTCGCCCCAGAGTAGTCTTCTGAACCAGTATAGATCGTTGCCGCTGTAAGATCTAGATTGCCTGAGACATCGGTAGTAACTGAATGTGTATACTGTGTAGGACTCGTAGCACCACTCACATCAACAACAGTAGGTTTAACGTCATAAGCGGTTGAGTTGGATAATCCGCCAACCGAAAGAGTGTCGCCGCCGCTCGCCGCTGCACCAAAGTACCAAACGTCCGCACCCGACAACTGGCGCATAGCCAAAACATCCAAATCATTAGACGACGCCTGATTAACCGTCAACGTAACCGAAGCACCCCCGCTGTCATTTACCGTAAACGAATCAGCGTAAACATCGACAGCAGAAAAATCAATATCAAGCGTGGGCGAGTACACATACATGCCGAAATCATCAACATCGTCACCGCCCACGTATGCGTGAGCAGAAGACGACGTATCAGACGAACCTGTGAACGAAATCGGTGCGTCAAAAACAAGCACACGTTTCACACCGCAAGAAACCGGTGTAGCGTCAGCCCAATCATCGGTAGCGTTAAGCTGACCTAAAATTTGGATTCCAGCATCCGCTCCAGCCGAAGCAGAACCCGGAGTGAACGTAGAACTACCAACAGCGTTAGAGTCCCAATCGTCATACAGCGAACCTTGAGCATAGAACGACACAGTAGCGTCACTAGCCGAAAGTGCTGATCTGGAAACACGCAACACATACTGGCCAGTGGCACCAATGCTGTTGAAATCAATCGGGTCAGACACGGCATAGTTCGATGCCCCTACAGCCTCGTATCCGTCAACAAGCAGAAGCCTAACGTCAGTGTCAGGACCGGAAGTATGGCCTGAAACTAAGTAAACAGCCCAGTCGTTGTCCGAACTGGTTGAGTCGGTACCACACGCTAAAAGATATTTTTCACGGTACAACCAGTCAGCAGGAGTGTTGCCGCCATCGCCAGCAGTATCAACCGCCGCAGAAGGCAACGTAATATCTGTTAAAACAAAAACGAGATCGTATCCTGCAGACGAGCCACCTAAATCTAACGTAGCTGTATCGCTGCTCGTAATTGACCCGTAAGTTGAACCGGACATATCGCCGTAGAAGTATTGTGAATCGGCGCTGTAATGCGAGTCGCCCACGCCGCCACCAATCTCAACAACAGTATTTGAAGACGTTTCGTTAAGTCGAATGTGTCTAGCAAAGTTACGTTCGTCCGAAACAAAAGATTTGCCGTAAATGTCTACACCGCCAGCAGCAGAATTAGAATGCGTAGCAGGGTAAAGCAGGCTTGTTATGTCGTAAGACACATCACCTGAGTTGGTTGCTTCAGAAACTTTGGTTGCAAATGCACCGGCAGACAAGCTGCTGTTTACAGCGTCAGTAATGAAACTGCCTGCTGAGTCAGGATCGACTGTAGGGTCAACAAGGACACTTATTTGGAAAGGATTTTCCATAGCGTTTTTGTTTACAACAACAGCAGTATCGTCTGGTGTTGCTGTGTCGAGCAGGGTACGAATGTAGCTTACGATCGTATCAGCACGGCCTGCGTTGATGCCTGAGAAACCTGTACGAATCTGGTCACGGAAACCTTGAATTGTGTCAAAGAAATCAGGATCTAAACTTTGAAGAGCGATCCAATCAGCTAACGTTTCAAAATCTTCCCATTCGCCAGGATTAGTGTCCGAATCGCCGTCATAATCTTGCAATGCGGCCCATGGGGTAAACCCAGAAGAAGATGACAACAAAGTCGTGGCTGTAATGGATGCTAGCCAAAACAGATAGGCTGCGTCTACAGTATCGGGGTCAGTGAGCTTAGATTTACTTTCGGTACCTTCGGTCGCTCTTGTGTATTGAAAACTAGCGGCGGTGTCCGCAATCTGGTCAAGGTATACGCACAAAAGTTCCACAAATCGTTTCAGTGGAAACGGGATTTGGTTTGATCCTTTAAGTGATTGAATATTTGCGTCATCTAAACGCATAAACTCTGGCAGGTCTCGGTAAACTTTATAAGAAACGTAGCCGTAACCTTCGTAGTGGTCTTCGCACACGAACGGGTCAAATAAAACTAGTCTGTTGCCCGAGGTTAAGTTGGCTGCAGATGCTCCAGTAAACGTAATTTTTATTTTTAGCAGCGTTGTTTCAGTGACGCTTTCTTCAGACAAAAATAAATAGCTAAACGTGCCAGAGCTTAAAGGAGCTGTAAAAGATTTGGATCCAGTAGTTGGTGATGCGTCTGTACTAGATTTATAAAATTTGTACTCAATAGTTGCTTCCGTAGAAGCGTTTGAAGCTACAGCAATAGAAGCCAAATAACTTCTAGCTTCAACCGCCGTAACAAACGGAGACTCAATAACAAGCGAAGCTTGCGTAGTGTCCGACTCAAACCGTAAACTGTTTCCGGTGTATGCGGCGGCGAAAGCGCTGCCCGGAACGTATTTGTTGTAGAACGGTGTGTCTCGCAAAAAGGTTATGGTCGCTGAGCCTGAAGATAGCGTCCAACCGCCGTAGTCGCTGTCTTGTGGCGTACCAAAATTGTTCTCTGTATCTGAAAAACCGTTGTATGTTCTTAGAGCCATGCTGAAATCCCAACTACGAAACTGTAATATTCAGCGTGCCGTAAGTTAGCAAAGTACCAAGGTTGCGAACTGTCAGGTCACTATCAACTGCTCCTGTACCGTTTAGTACCGTAAATGTGTTGCTGTCGTTACTTCCTCCGGTGAAAGCGCTACCCGAATTCATTTCAGCCTCACCTAGTGTACTTGGACTACCCCCAGCAGTAGACCCCGTTCCAGGGTAGGTTGCTGAAGCATCGACGCTACCTCCGTTCGAAGTATCGTTATACAGAATACCGTTAGCTACGGCTTCAAACGGCTGGTTAGTTGCCTGCCCGCTAGAAATAACTACATCAGAAGTATTTCTAAACTCATATAAAACTGGATCAGCAGCGTCGGCATCAACATAGTAAAATCCAAGTTGTCCCGCTGTATATGTCCCATCCGGGGAAACTGTAGCGAGTGCTCCGGTACCTATATCTAAATTAACAGTAGTCTTCGTACCACCAGATGATGTGTAATAACCAATGTTATCTGTACCAATAAGAGTCTGACCATCAAGCGTCAAAGAAGAAACATAATCCACACCAGAAATACCATCAATCAGCGAAATCAACTCATTCTTCCGAACCGTGTTCGCAGACCAATCCCACTGGTTCGGGTCAAAATAATCTTTTATCGCATTCTCCACAGCAGTCTTTACAGTCGAAGCAACCGCACCAGAAGTCTTAACAACAGTAGCTGTAACACTAACCGAAGCAAGCTCAGCGCTCATCACATCAATCGTCACACCAGAAGCAACCCTAGAAGTCAGAGAATCATACAAGTCTGACAGATTGCTAGTCGAAACAGGAACCTGCGCCGTCGCAGAGGCAGCCGTACTCACATTGCCGCCAACAGCAACAAGAACATAACCATCATGGGTGCCGTAATCCGTGGCGGTAGTATCACGGTCCCGGTAACGTTTACGATTATACACTTCCACCCGGTTAGCGTAAGACTTGTTCGCAGATACAAAAGATTTAATCTGTGTAGCCGTGGTAGAAGCCGTTGTGTAACTAGCAAGTAACGCTACACCACGGTCGAAATACTCATTATCAGTCTCAGCGTTCAAACCGCCAGAGGGGTTCGTAGCAAAAGTAGCTGAATCGAAAATATCACTACCCGTCAGCAAAGACAAGGACGAACCAGTAACCCCACTCAAGTTGTAGGCTGTACCAACAGCTTGCGCTGTCACAGCCAAACCAGAACCCGTAGTTCCAGTAAAGTCAGCATCTAAAGTAAACCGGTAAGACCTAGCCGTAGACGCATCGTAGTATAAAAACTCTGTTCCTGCCCGCAAAGTGCCCGAAGAGAACAAAGCGACATCAATAGTAGCAGTAGCTTTAACACCGTCGCTTCTTGTAAGACCAAAGAGTTGAAGTAAAACTTCTGTAGTCGCCGCAGGAAGTCGGTTAATATCAGCAGCAAGCTCCGAAGAACGGTTAGCAATCGCTTCAGCCAAAACAACTTCAATCTGCCCAGCTTCAGGTCGCCAAACAGGCAGGTTACCACGACCAGACTTGAGAATTGTATTTAAAACTTCTACTGGATTATCGTCGTAAACAGTCAAGTCCACATATGAAGAAACATCGGGGGACGCCATAATACCTCACTCACTTAAACTGAATTAAAACATCAGTTACAACACCAGCATTTTTAAGAAGACTAATTTCTTCTAAAACAATATCCTTATCGGCAGGATAGAAATTCAAAAAATCTACAGAAAAAGCCGCAACGTCAAACTTATCGAACACTGGATCTCTGATACCAAACTCCGGCATCAGCACTCTTTCGTTTTTCCTCGTTTTTAGAAACGCAGAAATCTGCTCTGCCTTGTACGTATCTGTCTCGGAATTGACAGTAGAAATCTTAGAGTTTGCCGTGTCAATGCTGAAAGGATAAGACATAACAAAAGCAGCCATCATTGCCTCCAAAAAGCCCTCATATACATTCTACCGAAAAAATAAACAAGCCAACAACTACTAGCCTGAAGAAACTTCACTAAACCAATCAGCAAAATACGGATCAGTCACAGGAATGACACACAAATCAACCAAGTCAATCTCCCACTTGTTATCCTCAACAGTCGCCCACGCTATCTCAAGACTTGACTCAGCAGGAACCGTCCCAATATTGCACTCTAAACCAAACACGTTAATAAAATAGTTGACCATACAACCAGAAATGCCCTCGTGGTAACAAGGAGCATCCTCGCTGTTACCATGAGGGCAAATACTGGGAGCAATATCAATATTTGTCTTATTAATGTTTAGTAGAATGCGGTGACCATCAACATGCCATTCTACTTCGTTAATCATAAGATTTACCTTACCGTGTAACCTCTAAGTCAAGCGTAAAGATGCCTTCAACAACCCGCTCAACGTTGCCTTCGCTATCCTCAATCTCCAAGTCGTAAACACCCCCGTCAGTTAAAGCGGCGGTGTCAGTAGCTGAGATAGACAACACGATCTCACCAGAACTATTCGTTGAAATTCTACCGTTAGCGGTAGTTAACTCAATAATCGTGGTAGAAGAACCCGTAGTGCGGCGAACATGCATTCGGCCAGTATACGAACTAAGGTCACGTGCGTCCCCGTTGCTATCTTTTACAGTTAGAGTGCGAGAAAACGTAGAACCCTGCTCACACACCATGTCATAAGCTCCAGCAGCCATAGAAATCTCCTTTACAAGACTTATCTCTAGTATACCGAAGCTGCAGGGTACTTATCTCACGACTTGGCAGTCTTACCTGACTCCTTCGGAGTTTCTTCTTCAGCCAGAGCAGCCTGCGCCTGAAGTTCAGCAATAACACGCTGAGCAGTGTTCAGGTTCACACGCAAAACCGTGTTAGCAGCCGTTAGCTGCTTAATCTGCTCAAGCAGGTCTTCTACAATTGCATTAGGATCAATATTTGTTTCCATTTCCAACCTTTCAGGAAGTTTACCACCAAGCCGGTGCTGGGCGTCCTTTTGACCATACGGCAAAAGATTCTTTGTCTATTATATAAAACTCACGATAAATGTCAACGGCTTCATCAATCGGAGCGTGCTTAAAACCAAGACGTTCGTGGAATGCATCACCAACAGCCAACGCAATATCAGTCAACTCGCCATCAGGAAGCAGATGGGACGAATCAACAATCTTGTCCAACTGCTTCAAACAAGCATGCTCCTTGTTGAACCGGAAACTGAACTCTTCACACAACGCATAGGCGTGCTCAAAAAGCCAGTTAAAGTTACTGATCGACTCGCCCACCCAACGGGTACTCGGATGATTCGCATACCCGCCACGATGCGGCGTACCCTTAGCAGTCAAAGGCACATCGTCGTCCGTAGCACCATGCCTACGAAGAGCAGACACAAGCATCTGGACGCTCTCAACAGTCATTTTCGGCACATGCTTATCACACAGAGCCTGCGCTGCTTCTACCGGATCAGTCTCAACAACAAATATGTTCATAGTACCCCCGGTGGGACTCGAACCCACAAACCGTGAAGGTGACGGATTTTAAGTCCGCTGCGTATGCCAATTCCGCCACGGGGGCTAGTGAGAAGCAGTGTAGCACCTACTTCTCAAACAACAACCTCAGTCGTCGTTTTCTTGACTAAACGCCCAAGCAATCCCAGAAGAAGGATGACGCAACCGGGCAATAGCCTTAGCCTCTAGCTGCCGGACACGTTCACGAGTCAACCCCATCGACTCGCCAATCTCCTGCAACGTCTTCGGAGCGCCCTGACCCGCTAGACCATGATGCTTAATCAAGACATCATACTCCCGGTCAGGCAGAATCGACAAAGCCTGCATGATATCGTCAGCGAAGCTGCCCTCAATGCCTGCGTCCTCTACCGCAATCTGGTCCGAATTCACCAACGTGTCAGCATGCGAAACCATGCTCTCCTCGCTCAAAGGCACATCCAAAGACTCCAACTTCGTGTTCTCCATATGACCCCAAATCTCATCCAAATAATCGTCTTCCCAATCCAGATAGTCAGCAATCTCATACATCGAAAAACTGCTACGGCTAGACTCAAACTCCTCAACCACAGCAGCAAGCTTACGCACATCAGCCTCAACATGCATAGGCAGACGTATAGCACGACCCTGGTTCGCTATAGCACGCTGACACGCCTGTCGGCACCACCACGTCGCATATGTAGAGAACTTGAACCCCCGCTCAGGATCGAACTTGTCTGCTGCCCTCATAAGACCAATCGTGGCTTCCTGAATGAGATCTTCGTACTCCATACGGGACTGCGAACGTGCGTACTTTGCTGCCGTATCCATCGCAAGCCGCAAGTTGTGCGAAACGAACGTGTCCTTAGAGCGCTTACCTTCTCGAACGGCTGCGTTCAACCGCCGCCTCTCCATTGGATCAATGCTGATGCCTTCAATGTGGGATTCGTTGAGAATCCGGTCGGCTTCTAGTCCTTCTTGAATTGCCCGCCCCAACACAATCTCTTCCTCACGGGTAAGAATCTTGTGCTTTGAACTTAGAGTGTATCCAGCCATATAGCTGCCTTTCATCTGGGATATACGGTATCTTCTACGCTTTGCGGAAGATGTCGGAGACCTTAGCACCGATCAAACGGGGACACAACCCCACATCGCCAAGTTTTGCGAATAATTTTGAAGAAATGCCAGTAAGTCGCCGGTTTTGTAAGTAATACGAGCCTAAAACTCGTAAGTCGGTGACTCAAAAAGTGCCTTCCTCAAAGTCTCGTCACCATACTTCTTGCGGTCGTCGTCAGTCAACTCAATCACCTCATGTTCGCCTTCTGTATATAACGTACCCCACGACTCTCCACCAAGATCAGGCTCAGTAGAAATGTGAACATCTTTGAGTATCATCTCCATAACCACACCCGCTTCCCGGCACATCTCTACAGCCGTTTCCTCAGGGAAACTAAACAATATCTCATCGTGGATAGGCAGCAAAGCATAGTCCCAATAACCGGCCTCGTACAGCTTCACCATGGCTCTACCGAGAACATCTCGGGCCGTGGACTGAATGCAGTAGTTGAGTGCAGCATAGGGCCTCTCAGCGTCTACAGGAAGCTTCCTACCCGTGTGTGTAATAACATAGTTGCGTTTGCCGGTTTTAACAGGATGGGCTAGCTGGTGTGCATAGCGGGTCACGCCCTGGTAGGTGCTGTCGAACAAGTCGCACACTTTCTGGGCTTCTTCAACTGAAAGTCCTGATTGTCTAGAAAGCGTCTGCGGTCCTGCCCCATAAACCTTTCCGAAATTCACTGTTTTAGCGATCTTTCTGGTAACTCCCGTGTTGTCAGCGGTGGTTTGGTGCAGATCGCCACCTTCTTTGAACACCTGCAACATAACAGGGTCTTGGGAAAGTGCAGCTAAAACTCTTAGCTCAACGCCAGAGAAGTCGATAGAAGCCATCCGGCATCCTTCTTCTGCAAGGAACATTCGACGTATAGCATCACCGCTAGACGGTAGCTGCTGCAACGGAGGGTCTGTCAAAGACATTCTGCCTGTCCGTGCCTGCAAGCTGTTCATTTTCGGATGGACTCTCAAATTGCTGTCCATGCTGGCAAGAGAAGCGATTACGTAACTATCTCGCCATTTAGCACTGTTTTTAGCTGCCATAACTGCACGGGCAAGCTCTCCAGCCATACCAGAGTCTTCATCGTCAATAATGGCCTGCAAAACCATCTTATCGACCTTCAAGCCGCCCGAGGCAGTGGTTTCGGTAAGCCGCACGCCCAGCTTAGTTAAAGCTTCAGCTACATCTTTCGTAGCGTTATGGTTTTCGACCCCAAACGAGCGAACAACATCAATATGGGCCTGTTCTTCAGCATTCATTTGCTCAACAAGCTGCTCGGCGTAGTCTACGTCAATACGCAGACCCCGACGTTCCATATCGGCAACAAGCTTCAGAATCTGATGCTCATACCTGACCAAATGGTCCATAGTTTGACGTTTAATTTCCTTACGCAAATGAGGAAACAGACGAGCCGTCAAAATAACGTCGGTACCTGCATAATGCACCAGAGTCGGATGTGCGGCAGGAATGTTTTGCCAACCTTCCTTAACCGACCACTTCTGCTGCTTAAACAAGTCCTTAAGCGCCTGATCCGAATCAGGAGCACTCTTGTCAACGTGATGCGCTGCAAGGTTCTTCAAACCGTGACCGACACCGCCCTCAACTCGGCTACGAGGGTCAGCCAAATGCGACAAAATCTTCGTATCATAAGTTCTATCTAAAAGTTCGATAGCGTCAACATGATTGTGGCGATCTAGCCCCAACGCATCGAAAACAGCGTTGTGGGCCAGAAGCCTACAATCGGTCTCATTCATCACGATATCAATAGATCGCTGAAACCACGGCTCTTTCCAAATGAACACAAACGCTTCATCCTGATCGCCCCATTGAATACTCTTAATCTCCCAAGTTGTGGAGAAAATATCAAGGCCCGTGGCCTCAATGTCGTATGCAAGAGGACGCTGCTTACTAAACAGCCAGTCTCTGAAATTAGCGAAATCGTCGTCAGACCTTACCAGCGTGACGTTGCCGATAGATGTATCAGCTACATACGTTTCGTGCAGCCAATCATCAAACAAAGTAAGGGAGGTATCTTCACTCATGCCACAATCATATCATGCGGAGCGGACTCACGCAAGGAGGCGTTGGAAACTTTCATAAACGTAGCGTTGTTATGAAGCTCAAGAATGTTCTTCGCACCCACATAGCTGCAAGTAGACTTAATGCCTCGCTCTAACCCTTCAACGATGGAGTCAACGCTGCCCTTGTAGTCAACGTAGCCTGACACGCCCTCGGGGTAGTCAGAGCCTGCGGCTGCTGAAGCCATACCACGGTAAGCCTTTACCTTCTTACCGTCTACTTCCATGATCTCGCCTGGGGCCTCGTCGGTGCCTGCAAACATATTGCCAATCATGACAGCATCTGCACCAGCGGCTAGTGCCTTAGCGGCATCGCCGGGAGTCTTAATACCGCCATCAGCAATAATCTGCACATCATAGGCGTCGGCGGCTTCAGCACAATCAGCAATAGCAGTTAGCTGCGGAACGCCAACACCGGTCACAACCCTGGTCGAACAAGCACCGCCCGGACCGATACCGACCTTAACGACATTAGCACCAGCTTCAGCAAAGTCAGCAACACCCTGACCGGTAGCCACATTACCACCGACAATCGTCACTTCGTGATCAAACTGATCCTTAATG
>Ga0208899_1002161_pt1 | contig 13369 bp, 14 predicted proteins | sample VirMetDEL_Nov_24_FD_184518 | JGI IMG/M metagenome (GOLD analysis project Ga0208899, IMG submission 184518) | Aqueous microbial communities from the Delaware River and Bay under freshwater to marine salinity gradient to study organic matter... | ecosystem: Environmental > Aquatic > Marine >... | reverse complement strand
CTTGTATGCCTAATGGATCAGGTGTTTGATCACCGCCAGTCTGGTTTGCAACGCCCAAATACTTGTGTACGTTGATGCCTGTGCCGCCGATTGTAAACATTTCTTTTATACGACGATCAAAAAAGCGATAATCGTTGGTGTGAGCACCGTCTTTCCATAAACTTATTCTTGGCATATTGTTTCCTTATTGCGTAGTATTTATCGCCTAAAAAAAGGTTGACACATTCTCTAACTATGCTATATTAAGTAGTAAGTTGAAATTAAGGAGAGATACATTATGGTTAGTAACGCAAAATTTAAAGATTTCATTGTAGCACTTAGCGCAGAAGATCAACAAACAGTTGTTGATAGGCAGTTGCGTTTGCTTCCTGCGTTTATCATGCAAGAAGTTGCTACTACTAATAACGCAAAAGTAATCCGCAAGTTAGAGAGCCGCTTAAAGCAGGTTCGCTTGATGTTGTCCTCTATTGTTGCTAACGGAAAGGTTGTGTAATGAATGAATTATTAAAAGATATCGAAAACCTTGAGACAATTGCACATGGGGTTCGTAATGGTGTAAGTAAGAATCTAACACTTGATTTGATTGAGAAGATGATCGAAATTAAACAAGTAGATATAAGTATCTTTGAAACACAAATGGAAATGGAGTTTATGAACGATGGCATTAACCGCTCTTAAAGGTAAACCTATCAAGCGTAAAAAAGCACCTAAGGCTCGCCGTAAAACCACTGGCGCTGGTGCTGCACCTCTGGACAACTATAAACGTGCAAAGGACTTCTTTCACTTTGATGTAGACAAAAAAGAATATATGCCTATCATTAAGCAGTACGTCAAAAAAAAGTATGACAAAAAAACTGCACAGGCTATCTTTAAGAACAGTGATGGGGCAATTGCATTCAGTCATGTTGCAGCATTTTGTCATTATATGAACAATGATAAAGCCGACCAGGTACCTGAGGATAGTGTGCATTGGATGGAAGGTTTTTTCATTGACAAACTTGCTGCAAAAGGCAAAACTATTGTAGAAGAAATTAAAGCAGTAGAAGCAGAAAAGCCTAAAAATGTTTATGTGCCTAGCATCCAAGAGCGTATCAAGGAAGCAAGCGGCAACATCATTGCTGAGATTGAAGAAGCAGTTGACGATTTTATAAACAATCCAGATAAGTTCAAAGGTTTGGATGCTGTTAAACTATTCCGTAAACTAAATGTTAATCAAGCACACGCAAGACATATCCGTGCGTTTTACGAAGGACCTTTAGCAGAATATCATATGCTACAGCAACCTGCTCGTGAACAAGACGAGGATTTGCGTGAAGGATATGCACACTTGGACAAAGCAGCCATTAAACGTGGAGTAACACTGTTTAGTGGTATCCTAGGTGCTTGTGATCTTATTACAGCAGAAAGCAAAGCAACTCGTAAAACACGCACACCTAAGCCTAAGAGTGCTGACAAGTTAGTTGCAAAAATGAAGTATTGTAAAACCGACGAAAAGTATAAAGTAGCCAGCATTAATCCTATGGATATTATTGATTCTACTGAGGTTTGGGTGTTTAATGTTAAGACACGCAAACTAGGCAAGTACATTGCAGAAGCACATGCTACACTGCAAATCAAAGGCACTACACTACAGTTTTTTGATACAAAACAGAGTATTGCGAAAACACTGCGTAAGCCAGAGCAACAACTATCAGACTTTAACAAGAGTGGTAAGGTCCAGTTGCGTAAGTTTTTAGAAAACATCAAAGGTGTAGAAACAAAGATGAATGGACGCTTTAATGCTGACACTGTGATCCTTAAAGCAGTAAAGTAATAAATAGTGTATAGAAGGAATACACTATGGCAACACTAGCATCACTAAGAGCAGATACAGTAGACTACATTCGCTTTCGTCTCGGCGACGGGATGGTGGATGTTGAACTTGATCCAGAACACTATGACAATAGCATTGATAAAGCAGTAAAACGTTTTCGTCAGCGCAGTCAAAATGCTTATGAGAGTTCATATGTATTCCTAAGTGTAGTAACTGAGCAGCAAGAGTACACACTGCCAGACGAGATTGAAGAAGTGCGTCAAGCATTTAGACGCAGTGTTGGTAGCGGATCAAGTGATACTGGCACACAGTTTGAACCGTTTGAAGCAGCATTTCAAAATACTTATTTGTTGCAAAGTGGACGCATTGGTGGCATGGCAACATATGAAATGTACTATCAGTACCAGGAACTAAGTGCAAGACTGTTTGGTGGCTTTGTAAACTTTGAGTTTAATCCTGTTACTAAAGTGATCACACTGCTCCGTAAGTTTAGTGCAAGCGGTGAGCAGATTGTATTATGGACTTACAACCTACGTCCAGAAAGCAGACTGCTACAGGACAGACACGCTGGTCCATGGATCCAAGACTATGCACTAGCACTTGCAAAGTACACACTAGGAGAAGCTCGTAGTAAGTTTAGTACAATTGCAGGACCACAAGGCGGCACAAGTCTAAACGGTGATGCACTTAAAGCAGAAGCACAAGTTGAAATAGACAAACTCGATGAAGAACTACGCAACTATGTTGACGGTAGTGATCCACTCTCATTTATTATTGGCTAATAAGAGGACTTAATGATCATAGGAATTTGCGGATTGATTGGTTCCGGTAAAGGAACTGTCGCTGATATTTTAGTCGACCAAGGATTTACTAAAGTAAGTTTTGCTGACAAACTCAAAGATGGCGTAAGCACAATCTTTGGTTGGGATCGTGCGATGCTGGAAGGAGACACAAATGAATCAAGAACTTGGCGTGAACAACGAGACGACTTTTGGAGTGCTGAAACGAAAATGGAAGTCACTCCTCGTTTGGTGCTTCAGTTATTTGGTACTGATTGCATGCGTAATGGCTTTGATGACGGAGTCTGGGTAAGCCTACTTAAAAAGACTATACTGGATACTCCGGGCAACTATGTAGTGCCTGATGTGCGTTTTGAAAATGAAATTGATATGCTGCGTGACATTGGCGGTGAAGTTTGGGAAGTGCAGCGTGGTCGTACTCCAGAGTGGCTTATTAAATATGAAATTACAGGTACAGAACCTAAAGAAATACATCCCAGCGAATGGCGCTGGATCAAAAGTAGAAAAGACGTAGTAATTGAAAACAACAGTACACTAGCTGAGCTTCAAAAAGAAGTATTGAAAGCAACCACGCATGGATGATGTTTTTTGTATAAATCCATTTGTACACTTATTAGTAGAAACTAACGGACGCACAAGTTTTTGCTGTCTTGCAAAAAGGACACCCAACGATCAAAACATTAATACACATAAAGTAGATGATGCTTGGCACGATCCAGTTCGTAACTCTGTAATAGAGTCTATTCATCGAGGCGAGCAAAATCCAGCATGTAGATTTTGTTGGCGTACAGAATCTTTAGGAGCAGTCAGTCACAGACAAATTATTAACAAACGATTTCTTGTTAATCAGTCTAACTATAAAAAGTTTTTACCACTAATAACCTCAGGCGAAACTTTTGTAGATATGGAGATTCAGCATACTAATATATGTAACTTAAAATGTGGCATGTGTGATGAAAAAAGCACTCATAGTCTTGCGGCTGAGAATCGTCGATTAGGAATATCAGATAATCTAACAGTTTATGATTGGGATATTAAAAAAATATTAGATAGAATCTCTCAAACAAAATGGTTAAATATCAGAGGCGGAGAACCTCTAATAAACCAACAGCTAAAAGATCAAGTTAACCAATGGATCGACGAAGGAATGTTAGATGATACAACAGTATGCATAACTACTAATGCTACAAAAATTGCCAGCTGGCTGCACACGTTAGAACGTATTCCTAAATTGCAATTTATGGTTAGTGCAGATGGCGCTGGCGAGGTATATAATTATATAAGATTTCCAGGTGATTGGGATACTACTAGTGCTAATATACTTAAACTACAAACAATAGCACCTGTAATGATTAATTGTGTTGTACAGAATGTTAACATATTCAATTTGGATAAACTAATAGAGTGGGCAGATAAAAACAAAATACCTATAGACTTATATCCTATAGATAATCCTAGAATATATAGAACTATGAATTTACCCCAGGGGCTATTAGATAGTAGCTTAAACAAACTAGAACAATTAAATCTAACACAAAAAAGAAGTCGTGACCAACTTAATGGTATAATACAATATTTGAAATCGCACACCAGTGATATGGAATTATGGGATGAGTTTTGGCATATGACATATATGCGACAAAGTATTCGAAAAAATAGTATCTTAGATGTATTTCCTGAACTAAGCAATTATGAACGACCTAGGCTATAATTTTTTCATATTATAATTGTTAATCGTCAGGTGTTAAGTCACCTCGGCGCCATCCCGTTTTAACCAATTCGGCATTGCAGTTTAAACAAACTGTTTTGAGATTGTTCTTAGCAACATTAGTTAAATCACCATCAATATAAAACACAGTAACCTGACTTCTTATGCTGGGATTGAATCCACAAGCCTCGCAATTTCGTTTGACTTTGTACCCACTGTCAACCCATAGAGGCTTCACGGGCTTGTGCATTTTAAGGCACTGCTCGCATTTGCGCCTAAAATAAGGTTGCTTATCCTTATAGTAGTTTATTGCTCGAGGACGCTGTCCACATGTCTCACAAATAGGGCGTTGCATATGCTTATTTACCCATACCTTTAAAGGGATTCGTCAAATAAGGGTATTTTTAGGGTGTTCTTATAAATAGTTATAACGAATTACAAAACCTTGATTGAGGAAGAAAAACATGGCACTAATATCACCAGGCGTAGAAGTTACAGTTATTGACGAAAGTAACTATGCTCCATCAGCAGCAGGCACAGTAGCAGCGATTGTTGTTGCAACTGCACAAGATAAGACAAGTGGTACTGGCACAGGCACAGCGGCAGGAACAACCGCAGCCAACGCTGGTAAGACATACTTGATCGGAAGCCAGAGAGAACTAACAAGTACTTTCGGTAACCCAACATTTTATAACACTGCATCAGGCACACCGATTAACGGTTACGAACTTAACGAATATGGTTTGATGGCAGCATACAGTTTACTTGGCGTAAGTAACAGAGCATATGTTATCCGTGCAGATGTTGACCTTGCAGAACTAGCAAGCAGCACAAGTCGTCCACTGGGCAATCCTACAGCAGGAACAGTTTGGTGGGACATGAGCACAGATACACGTTGGGGTATTTTTGAATGGAATCAGAGCACAGGAGTGTTTACTAACAAAGTTCCAACAGTTATTACAAGTACAACTGATCTAACAGGCGGTGTTCCAAAGACTTCAATCGGTGCGATTGGTGATTATGCATTGGTTGCAACAAACACCAGCAATCCTGTTTACTACAAGAACCGCAGCAATGCTTGGGTACTAGTAGGCGGCGCAGCGTGGCAGGTTGCACATGCAACAATTGCTGGCACAGTAGCAAGCCCAACACTAACACTAGGTAACAGCGTTGATATTAACGGATCAACAGTTACACTAACAGGCACAACAGTAACAACGCTTGCAAGTGATATTAACACTGCAGCAATTACAGGCGTTACTGCAGCGGCAGTTAACAATAAACTTGAACTTTATGCAACAAGCAGTGCAGCAAGTGAGCAGATCATTCTTGCTAATAACACTGGTACAATCCTTACAGATGCAGGCTTAACAGCAGGCACATATGCAAGACCAGCTATTGCACAAGATCCACATTACACTGTTCCAGCATGGAAGTCAACAGACACAACACCTCGTCCAACAGGCAGTGCTTGGGTCAAGACTACAAGCAGTAACAGCGGATTCCTAGCAGACGTTAGCACATATGATAGTGCTACAGCAGCATTTGTTGGTGGCAGTGCTCCAGCATATGAAAATGATCAAACTGCACTAAAGAATCTTGACACGACAGGCGGCAGTGCTATTACAGCAGGCAGTTTTTATGTACAGTATGATGTAACTGAAAATGATACAGTAACTTACAAGTTGTTCAAGCGTTATAGCGCAGGTGCATTGAATGTAACTGGTACAATTAATGCAGCAGCACCGCTAACAGGCAGTGATACATTTACAATCAGTGCAAGTGCAGCAAACAGCACAGCATTATCAAGTGCAGTAACAGTTGCAGTAAGTGGCACAGGTATTGCAGACATCGCAAGTGACATTAACGGCGCAGGCGTTGCAAACGTAAGTGCAAGTGTTACTAGCGGCGGGTATTTGCAGATCACACATGCACTAGGCGGTGTGATTGTCCTTAAAGACACAAGTGGCACTCCACTAGCAGATGCAGGTATTAGTACAGCAATTACTACTAAGCAGGTTCGTGCAGGTAATAACAGCGACCTTATTGTAAGTAACTGGATTGCAGATACATACACTGCAGCAACTAGTTCACCTAGTGCAAATCCAGCAGATAACACATACTGGTATGCAGGTGGCTTTGAAGCAGATATTATGATCCATGATGGCACAACTTGGAAAGGCTATCAGAACATTACTGATACACGTGGATTTGCACTAGCAAATACAAGTCCAGCTGGTGTTATCTTTAGCACTGTTGAACCAACTCTACAAAGTGACAACACTGCACTAGTTAACGGTGATTTGTGGATTGACACAAGTGACTTGGAAAACTATCCAGCACTATATAGACGTCAAACAGTAAGTGGCGAAGCAACATGGGTAGCAATTGATAAAACAGACACAACAACTGAAAATGGTATTATTTTCGGCGATGCACGTTTTATTGGTGACACAACAACAGACGTTGTAACTGGTACAATTCCAACAATTGCAAGTCTACTAACAAGTGATACAGTTGATATTGACCGTCCAGATCCAACAATTTACCCACGTGGTATGCTACTGTTTAACACACGTCGCAGTACATATGGTGTGAAGCAGTTTAAGAGTGATTACTTCTCACGCACTAACTTTAGTGACACAAGTGCATATCCAACGCTTCCTACAGAAAAGGATGCATGGGTAACACAGAGTGGTACAACATTCGGACGCAAAGCAGTACGCAGAATTGTTACTAATGCAATGAAATCTGCACTTGATGCAAGCACAGAGCTTCGTGAAGATGCAAGAATCTTTAACACTATTGCAGCACCTGGTTACCCAGAGCTAATCAGCAACATGGTAAGCCTAAACAATGACAGACGTCAAACAGCGTTTATAGTAGGTGATAGTCCAATGAGACTAGCAGCAACAAGTACTGCTATTGAGAACTGGGCAACAAACACAGCGGCGGCAAGTGACAACAGTGAAGATGGACTAGTAACTAGTGATCCTTACATGAGTGTGTTCTACCCAAGTGCAACTACAAATGACCTAAGTGGCAACACAATTGTTGTTCCAGCAAGTCACATGATGCTACGCACAATTGCAAGAAGTGACGATATTAGTTTCCCATGGTTTGCACCAGCAGGCACAAGACGTGGACTAGTAGATAATGTTGCAAGCATTGGTTATGTTAACAGTGTAACAGGCGCATTTGTTAATGATAACATTCGTGAGAGTGTAAGAGATACACTGTATACAAACAGAGTTAATCCAATTGCATTCTTTAACGGCAGTGGAATTCTTAACTATGGTAACAAGACTCGTGCAACAAGTACTAGTGCGCTAGATCGTATTAATGTTGCAAGACTTGTAAGTTATCTAAGACGACAGCTACAAACAATTGCTACAGGCTATGTGTTTGAACCAAACGATAAGATTACTAGAGATGAGCTAAAGCAGCAAATCGAACAAACACTTAACGACTTGGTTGCAAAGCGTGGTGTATATGACTACTTGGTAGTTTGTGATGATACAAACAACACACCAGGTAGAATTGATCGCAACGAACTATATGTTGATGTTGCTATTGAACCTACAAAGGCTGCGGAATTTATCTTTATTCCAATCAGACTTAAGAACACAGGTGAGATTGCAAGCGGAAACGTAGCTGCAGCAAGCACAGTTTAACGTACTGGAGAAACTAATGGGGGGTAGAAATGCCCCCTTTTTTTTATGACTGAAAATAGATAAATACTTTTATAATTAATATAGGAGCGAAACGACATGTCAGTTTCATCATTAACAAAGTTTACAGTGCCGCTAGACGGTGATCAGAGTGCAGCAAGCCAGGGCTTGCTTATGCCAAAACTTAAATACCGCTTCCGTGCATCATTTGAGAACTTTGGTATTAGTAGTCCTCGTACAGAAATGACCAAACAGGTTATGGATATTACACGCCCTAGTGTAACATTCGAAGAGTTTGAAGTTCCTGTTTACAACAGTAGAGTGTACTTGATTGGCAAGCATGCATGGGATTTGGTTACAATTAACCTACGTGATGACGTGAATGGCGCAGTTACTAAATTGTGCGGAGAGCAAGTACAAAAGCAGTTTGATATGATGGAGCAGAGCAGTGCAAGTTCAGGCATTGACTACAAGTTTATCACACGCTTTGAAATCCTAGACGGCGGCAACGGCGCAAACGCACCGAGTGTGCTTGAGACTTGGGAACTATACGGCTGCTTTATTCAGAACATCAACTACGGTGATCTTAACTATGCAAGTCAGGAACCTGCAACGGTTGCAATGAGTATTAGATTTGACAATGCTGTACAATCACCACTAGGTGACGGCGTTGGTGCTGCGGTAACGAGAACACTAGGTCAAACTATTACTGGCTAATAGGAGTTATTCCAAATGGCTAGTGTAAACCCACTACTATCACCCTTAGCTCAAGGCGAAACAGTGCGCGACTATAAACATGCGTCGCGCACTTTTGTTGACAACAACTATGAACTACAGCCTAGGCATGGGCATCTCTTTCATGTAGTATTTGAATTTACTGCAGAAGCACAGAGCCTGTTTAACACAGTTGAAAAACTTGAAATGCCTATACTTGTTAAAAGTATAGATCTTCCTTCATATAGTATTGACGTACAAACACACAATCAGTATAATAGACAAGTTCAAACACATCATAAAATCAGTTACAATCCGGTAACTGCAACATTTCACGATGATGTTAAGGAACTTATTCGTAACTTATGGCACAAGTATTATGCGTTTTATAGTGCCGATCCGACTTATAGTTTAGACAGCAATAGTTATAATACACAGGATAGATACGCAAATAGAACTCAACAACAGTGGGGCATGCAGCGCGGCAATAAACGTTTCTTTAAAAACATTAAAATCTATAGTATGCATAATCACAAGTTTGCAGAGTATACACTAATCAATCCTATTATTACAAGTTTTAATCATGATAACCATGCCTATGCAAACAGTGGATTAATGCAACATACTATGCAACTTGCTTACGAAACTGTAAAGTATGCAAGCGGATATGTAAACGATACAGGACCTACAGGCTTTGGCGAACTGCACTACGATGTTGAAACTAGTGATCTAAGTGATGGAGATCAATTTGGACAAGCATTTATTGACGGACAACTTGTTAATACCAATGGACAACGTCCAACAGACTTATACAGTAGTAATTTAGGCACGATTGGCAGTCAAGGCATATTGTTTGATAACTTGTCTAACTTATCATTTGGAAGTGTGCTTAATACAGCATTAGGAAAAGTTGCAAATAACCTATTAACTGGTCAAAAACCTACAAGTAATATACTAGTTCCGTTTATTGGCAAAGCAGATCAACTAGGCAGTAACATACAGCAAGGTGTATTAAATAATATTGTTAACAGTACAACTAACTATGGAACAAATGATAGTATTAGTAGCCAAGGACAAAGTATAGGAACTCCGCTATTTACAAACATAACATCAAATACACAAGTAGCAAATGTTGGATATGCAAATACTATACCAAACTCAACAGGTACAATTGGTGCACCTAATAAAATAAGCAGTGTAACAACTTATCAGACACAGAGTACTAGTGCAGGCACAAGAAATGCTGCAGTTGATACTGCAAAGCAAAGACTTCAAGATCCTAATCTAAGCGCAGAACTGCGCCAGTATTACAGCGAAAAAGTGAGGCTAAGTAATATATAATGGCACAGACAACAAATCTACCAATTGTAAATCCAGCAGATAGTTTCGATCAGCGGGTTCAAGACTACTTTACTAACTATTTTACTGCACCTATTAAGATGACTGATCAAGAATATGAAGCAGCAAAAAGTTTTTTTGTAGCAAGAACTAACAACGAACAAGCCGCCGCGGCACTTACTGCAGCTACCATACAAGCAGCAAACGAACTAGACTTGTTTATTTTGGATGTTATTGCACAGTTTGAAACAACCGCAGATTTAAAAAGTGCAGTCCCTACATTTTTAAATATGAGTCGCAGTGGCAGAAGTCTACTGGGTTACGAAGCAAACATTACTCCAAACGAGAATATAGCACGCCAAGTGAGTGCATAATGTTTAGTCGTAACAAATACGCTAACGGCATATACACTATAGCAAACCCAGACAAGTACAGTGGCAACAAAGAGCCTCGCTATCGTAGTGGCTGGGAACATGCGTTTATGCGTTTTTGCGACAACAACCCAAGTGTAATAAGTTGGGCAAGTGAAGCAATACAAATACCTTATCGTAATCCACTCACAGGCAAAGGTACAATATATGTACCAGACTTTGTTGTAGTATATCAGGACAAGCGCGGCAACAAGCATGCTGAACTTATAGAGATCAAGCCCAAAGCACAGACCATGCTTACTGAAAAGACTCGCGAAAAAGAAAAACTTGCTATTGCTATTAACCACGCAAAGTGGGAAGCAGCAGCAAAGTGGGCAAAACACAAAGGCTTGCGCTTTAGAGTTGTAACTGAAGACGATATTTTCCACAACGGCAAACGCTAGGAATAAGTATTAACATGACAAAACGATTAGAAGAATTATTCGATGTAGCACCTGCAGACGAACTAGATATAACAGCCGAAGAAAATACCAGAGTTGTAGAAGCTGTAACAGCAGACGATATTCCACAACTACAAACAGCATTAACTAGTGTAGATAAAATTGATGCTGCATTGCCCAGTGTGCGTGAACTTGATACCAGCGATAAAGAGATGGATGAGATTGCACAACTAGCACAGGACACATTCAAAGACTTGATGGACCTGGGTATGAACGTAGAAGCACGATTTAGTGGTGAGATTTTCAGTAATGCAAGCCGTATGTTGGACACAGCACTAAGCGCAAAGAGTGCTAAGATCAATAAAAAACTGCGTATGGTTGATTTACAACTAAAAAAAGCAACATTAGATGCTAGACTTGCTCGAGAAGCAAAAGCCAATGGCGAAGATACCGAAGATGGTGAAGGACAAGCAGTTGATCGCAACCAACTTCTTATGGAAATCCTCGGTAGAAATAATCAAGAAAAGTAATAAATACACACATATAATTGAGGAATACCACAATGAAAAGTTTTAAGAGTTATCTTGTAGAAAGCGAACAGACATATAAGTTTCGCATTAAAATGGCTGAGATGTGTGATGATGAACGCATGAACGCACTGGAAACAGCATTAGAAAAATATGATATGAAAAGTATCAGCAAGCCAAAGAAAACTCCAATCCAGGAACATCCAATGGATTTTCAGACACTGCAAAACGCAGAAGTGTTTATTATGGACACAGAACTGAGTTATCCTGTAACAGCACATCAGCTATATGAATACATTAGTCAAACAGTTGGCGTTCCTGCAAGTCATTTAGTTATTATCAACAGTGACCACCCAGAAGAGATTGCTCGTGAAGAAGCAGCAAAAGCAGAAGGTGAAGAATATGAGACACTGTTAGACAGTGATTACAAAGATGCAAACAATGCTAAAGATAATTTTGGCGATGAGTATAATGAGAACATGCTAAAGAGTCTTGAAACACGCAAATATGAGTTTGCTAAAAAGGGCGACTAATGCAAGATCTTCATAACGCTATTAATGCACTTAAAAATATTTTAAATGAAGCACCACCACAGGGCAGACAAGACGGTCCTGGTACTAGACAAGGAACAACACCTAAGCCAAAGCCTGCTGGTCCTGCTGCATATAATAGCGTTGGGGATATGATGAAAGCAATAGCAACTCCGGGCAGACAAGGTGTATCAGATCCTAACCAGAGTGCAAAAAATGTTGCCGCGGCACAACCAAAGCCTGCACCAGCAGCACCTAAACCAAAACCAGCAGCATTTACAGGTAGACCTGATGATGCGCCAAAGCCAGCAGCACCAAAAATTAATCCAGCAGTTCCAGCTGGCGGACCTCGTAGAGCAAATCCAATAAACCCACAAGCAATGGCTGCAACTAAAGCAGCGGCAAGTGTGGTAAATGCACCTAAGCCTGCAACTTCTATGGCAATGCCTAAGCCTAAACCAGCAGCACCTGCTCCTAGAGCAAAGGTAAAAGCAACTGCAGCAAACACTAAAGACTTTGATAAGACAATGGCATTGCAAAAGAGACTGCAGGCACAGGGTTATGATATTAAAGCAGACGGTATTATGGGAAAGAATACTCGTGCAGCAATGGCTAAAGCAGCACAATCAGCAAGACCAGAACCAACAGGAACAGCTCGTAAAGTAAGCACAGTTGCGCCAGGTGCAGATGCAGCACCAAAAGAATTTACACCTATAGCAGGTGCAGGAGATAGAAAGATCGGTCCTACTTCAAGTGAAATAAAAATTGACAGAGGTAATAAAGCATTAGCAAGAGATTTCAAAAAAGTAAAAGACGCTGGCAGCGGCATACTTGATAAAATCACCGGTGGCATTAGTAGTTTGTTTAAAGCCGGCAGTAACAGACGTGCTGAACGTGATGCAGAAAATAAAGCATCAGCACAAGCATACAGAGCAGGTAGAAATAGGACTGCTACAGCGGCAGCACCAGCGGCAGCTGATAGGATTGCATCGTTACCAAATGCTACAACAACAGATAGAGCAGGCAATATTAGTCCAGATGGTAGACCAAGACAGCCTAGCGATGCAGCACCTACTAATAGATTTGATAGAGCAAAAGCACGAATGCAAGCGGCTAGAGATCGCAAAGCGGCACGTGGTGATACAACACCAGTGTCTGTTAGCGATGTTCAAAATGCTGCAGCACAAAGCAGGGCAGCAGTAGCCGCAACTGCAGCAGCACCAACTACTAGACGATCTGACACTAGTTTTAGAGCAAGTGACGGAACCAACAAAATTGTAAAAGGTGATGATGGTAGATTATATGTTGATCAAAAAGTAACAGATCCAAAAGCAAAGCAAGCACTTATTGATAAATTTAAGAGAGCAAGAGATCTGCGAAGATTACAAATGGCTGCAGGATCAACTGATCCCGACGATATTCGTGCATATCAAAGAAGAATGGCTAACACAAAAGGC
>Ga0208899_1002157_pt1 | contig 13386 bp, 30 predicted proteins | sample VirMetDEL_Nov_24_FD_184518 | JGI IMG/M metagenome (GOLD analysis project Ga0208899, IMG submission 184518) | Aqueous microbial communities from the Delaware River and Bay under freshwater to marine salinity gradient to study organic matter... | ecosystem: Environmental > Aquatic > Marine >... | reverse complement strand
CGGTCCAGAGGCTCTACCACCAAACGTCTTTAGTCTAGCTCCTGCTGGACGGACACGGGTTAAGTCACACTTAGGAATCTTGCCTGCGTACAATAGACTAATCAGTTCGCGGAATGAACTAGCCCAACCAATCTTACTGTCTGATACTACAATCGTAGTCTCTGTGTCATGGAAGGTATCTGCAATTACCGGAAGCTGACTAACATAGTCACGTTCAACACTGAAGCCTACGCCTGTGCCATTGAGAAGTATGTACATAAGCTCATCAAAAGAACGTGGGCTATCAATCGGAAGGTAAGAGCAGTTAAATCCAGCTACGTTATCTCTGTCTAAAGCTGGGCCAGCGGTCATCATACATCGCATAGATGGCATGACTTCCATATTAAGAATTGAAGTATAAATCTCACCCTGTTCTTCGAGCGTTAGCTTGTCTTTCCAAAACTCAACGTAGCGCATGACCGTCTCTTCCCATGTTTCTCTACGCTGTTCTTCGTCTAGGTAACGGGCGTACCTACTCTTGTGAATGTATTGTTGATACTGGTCCATATCTTTTTTCGTACTCCTCTTTTAAAAACTGTACATTCCTTATTCTATATTCTGAATATCTTACTACTAAAGACTCTTTATTGAACATCTTTTCATCGCAATAGTCAGCATACATCAACTGACAAAACAATTCAAATTCAGGGTTCTGCATTTTTCATGTCCTGCTCGTCATCTAGCATCCTAAGCTGTTCACGTTTAAGACTCTTGAAATTCTTCTGAGACTTAGTAGGTTTACCTTTGTGCTTCTTATTGTATTTGTTCCTACGTTCTGTCTTAGCGTCAATATAATTATTGTTATTGTTTTTCATTACTCAGAATCTCTAGGAGCTTCTTCTCGTACCACTCTGCTTTCTTCAGATCTTCTATCCCGTTTTTGTACGGGAACCTCCATCTGTATTTCAGGCTGTTTCCTCTTAAGTACCCGATAAACTCTTCTCTTGTTAGCATGGCTTCTATTCCGTCGATGCACTCAATGTCCCCTTTGTTATAATGTGCTGGCCTGTTAACCATATCCCACTCAATAGGTTCTATATCATCAATGGATTTTTTAGTACGCTGTTTCATTCTTGTTCCTCAGGATAATCTAAATTTTCTTCTATGCGGCAATTAGAATCAACCCAATCTTTAGGCATACTATAAACACTATACCATCTAAACCCATTTGATTCTGCCCACTCAGCATGAGATCTTTTTGTACCATCCTTCCTTCTTGTTGCTCCCGGCATTGGAGCAGACGGATCTGCAAAAAGAAACACTAGCTCTATTGATTTAGGGAGCGCCTTCTTGATCCATACATATTTATTGTGTTCTGCATGATCCCAGAACCTACCCTTAGCTTCTAAAAAAATTGTTTGTTTACCAAACTTTCTTATAAAATCTGGATGATAGGTATGCTCTACAATATAGTCTACTGTTGCATTATGAATATCCCAATCTTTAAGTATGCCCGTATGTAGCTCATACTCCCAGTTAGAGTCATAGCCTTTTACTACATTTTTTTCTACGGGTCTTTTTACTCTTCGTTTACGAAGCCCCGATTTGATTTTAGCCGCCACTCTATATCCTTAATAGTTATACTTTCTATTGGTCTATAACGCATATTATTTTTTATAAATCTTTTAGCGCCCCTGTAGGAATACGGTATAGACCTTGCTGTTCCTTTAGTGTCGTATACAGGATGATTGTTTTCTGGTTTCTTTATCTTAGCCACCTCTTCTTCGGGCAACATAGAGACCATCCAATCCCTATAAATAAGAAGGGCTTGTTTATGTATTCTGGTTGCTTTCTTCCCATTCATATAACTCATCTACCTTAGGTTTCTTTTTAACTTCAGTGAAATACATGAGGCCTTTAGAATATTTAAAGGCTCTTAAACCCTTTCCATCATTTGAATCTTTATAACATTCAAACTTATGGGGACAATACGTACAGTTCTTAGCTATACGCATGTTACCTGATTTACCTTCTGGTATCTGAGGATAACAAAAGTCAGGAGGATTTACAAGATCTAACTTATGTTTTAAATCTTTTATTCTTTGCTTTACATTGGGCTTATCTAGCTCTTCGGGCTGATAAAAACAAAGCTCTCCTGTCTCTTTATTGATAACAAGAAAGCCGCCGTTGTTTGTTCCCTCTGCATGTTCATAAGCCGCAAGCTGAGATAGATAACCGAAAGGATCGTCTTCTGTTAGAAGCCCTTTACTAAACTTACTAAAGGAAAAGCCCGATGCAGACTTAACATCAACGACCTCACCATCTATCTTACAGTCCATGTGGCCTTTGATTCCGCAGACTTCAATCTCTTTCTGCTCATCTGTTACTTCATGCCCCGACATTTTAACCAGTAAAAGAACAAGCTCTTCTAGAAGATGCCCGTATAAAAATTTAATAAACAGAGAGGCTGGTAGTTTGTTGTCTTTAGCAGCAGCTTTCTTTTCAAACCAAAGCTGGCGCATAGGTCTTCCTATGTTAGACATTCTCAAAGAGAAACCTTCACGACCTTGAGGTACAGACCAAGATCTTATAGCAGATTTCATAGCTTCTCCAAAGTCCTCTATGAGTTCTTCAGATATTTCTATTGGTCCATCATTAAGTTCATCTAGTTTAGAGTATATATCTTTTACTATTTCCTGTGTTTTACGAATCGACATTTTCTAGTCTCTGAGTTATAGTGTAAGTATTGTACGCCAAGCTTTCGTTGGTCTTTGGTTTTAGAAGATAACCTTCCGTCCTTGTATGATTTGACATCAATCAATAAGGTTTCTCCACTGGGACAGATAGCAACTATATCAGCAGGTCCTGTGCAGCCACAGTTCTTGAACACATGGTAGCCTTTGTCCCATAGCCATGTGATGGCGTAGTGTTCTGCCATGTCACCTATTCTGTTGGGTTCGTGTTTAATGTGTTTCACTCCAGTTATCTCCTATCTTATATTCTCCATCAAGAGGACACTTAAGATTTAAAGTTTCACCCGCTTCCCGTATGGCTTCGACACCCAGCTTGCCTACTAAGTCAGCCTGATCTTCTCGTACTTCTATTTGCCACTCATCGTGGACGTTAGCAACAAAGTGTGCATCAAGGTCTTTTATCTTGTCATATAATAACACAAGAGCTTTCTTCATTACAATAGCTCCAGCACCCTGGAGTAATGTGTTCAATGCGCTATGTTCGCTACGTACAAATAGTTTTCTACCGTCTAATGCTTTAAGATATCCTTTCGAGGCTGCTCTTCCAATGCGATTTTTAAGATGTGCAAATGATGGGAGATTACTAACAAATGATTTTCTAAGGTTCCTGCCAGCGTTTCTACCTCCTCCAGCCACAGTTCCAAGCTTAGCATCTCCTGCTCCGTAGAGTAGGGCATAGATGAAAGTCTTTGCCTGATTTCTTGATTCAAGTCCAGCAAGTTTTTGATTAGTGGTGTGTATATCTCCATTAAGGATTTCATTAGTATAGTCCTCGTCATTCATGTAATGTGCAAGCATACGAAGCTCAAGACCGCTGGCGTCTATACCTACAAGTTTATATCCCTTAGGCACAATCCAGCAAGCCCTGCATTCTTTTCCATACGAGGAAGAGACACTAGGTATCTGAGCCATATTAGGACTTCGGTGTGTCATACGCCCTGTTATAGTACCGTTATGGTTAACAAAGCCATGGACTCTTCCGGTTTCTTCATTGAGTTCGTCAAGCCACGAGTTAATCTGGGCAACCCTCTTTTGAATCATAAGATACTCAGCAATAACTTCAGCTTCTTTAATATCTTTGATCTCAGATAATATCTTTTCATCTATCTTGGCCTGTCCTGTTGGCGTAAACTCCTGAGGCTCCCAGCCAAAGTCCTGAAGATATTCTCCTATCTGCTGCCTAGACCCCGGATTAAATTCTTTAGTGTAAGTACGAGTGATAACTTTATTTCTTTTAATCTCTTCATATTCAGTGTTGGTCAGCCTAACGTTCTTACCGAAATTATCTTTACCCGTCTTTAATATATTCCCCGTAGGACTATATCGTCTAAAGATTTTTCTCGTCTCTTTCTTAGGTTTAAAAACAACTTGAATTTCTTTCATGATCTCATCCATTCTAGTATTTAGAATACTAAGTAATTTACTGGATGCTTCAACATCTAAAAGAAACCCATACTCTCTCTGCTCTGATAAAATCCTAGCTACTCTATGCTCAAGAATAACACTATCTCTAGAGAAACCTTTAGACTCCTGACGTAGCGCATTGTATACTTTATAATTTAAGAATACATCTTGCTCGCAATACTTAAGCATCTCTTCAGTATACTCATCGTATTTGTCGAACTCAATCTTAGGAGAACCTAGTGCATAGCCCCACCTTTCTAGGCCATGATTACCCTCACGCACAGGATTAAATAACCTAGAAAGAACTAGCGTATCTACTATCTGTTTATCGGATAAATCTATACCAGTTAATTTATTTATGACTGGGATATCAAAGCCAAGGATGTTGTGGCCTATAAGTTTATCAGCAGTTCTGAGAACCTCTAGTCCCTCAGATAATTCTGAAGGACCAAAGGAAACTTGCTTTTCAGTATCGACATCGATGGTAGAGATACACCAAATCTTTTGTGCATCTAAATCATCTGTCTCAATATCAAAGACTAATGATTTCAAATATCAGCCTCCTCTAATTCGTCATCTAAATCCTCAAGAAATATTTCCTTGAGCCTTCCTGTTTCTTTATCATACAACAAATGAGAAGCCATACCAACATCTCCAGTGTACCTTGATTTAAGAATACGCAAGTGAGTTGTCTGAGATTCTATAGGATCTTCTGACTGTTGGTTTCTTTCTAGTGCAATCACGCAGTCTGATATCTGGCCGATACTTGCAGAGCCTCTGAGATGTGATAGCCCTACAACAACACCCTGCTCGTGTCCCTTATTACCCTCAATCCTTCTAAGATGCGAGACAAGTATTAGGCCTACACCTGTTTCTTCTGTCAGTGTTCTGAGTCGGCCCATGATATTGTCGATAGTTGTACGCTCATCCCCGAAGGTAGCAGATAATACAAGCATATGTAAGTGATCTACAATAATCCACTTACACCCGCAGCCTATAATCATATAGCGAATCTTAGAAATAATATCTTCAAAATCATTAGCACCAAAGTGCGCGTGAATCCAAAGGCGATCTTTATTCTTACCTCCGAATACTTTGTTGACTAACTCAGTGTATTGTTCCTCACCATAGTCTTCTCTTATTTGATCTATGTATAGTCTTTGATTTGCTTCAATAGAAAGAATACCATCTGCTGTTCTTTTCCAATCCTCTTCAAGCGCAATGACACCTACGTTATCCTCTGTCTGATTTAGAAACCAGTGTTCTAGTTCTCTTGTTATACTAGACTTACCCAGACCTGTCCCACCAGTGATGGTTACAAGCTCACCTTGCCTTATACCGTAGAGTTTTTCGTTAAGCCCAGCCCAAGGATAAGGGACGTAAACTTTATTTTCTCTAGATAAAAGTTTACCAATATTATCAGAAAGATTTAAAACACCAGAAGGTGTATAGACCCTTGCTGCCCACCAGCAAGTTGTAAAGTTTTGGTGTTGCCCCTTACGCAACATATCATTAGGGTCTTTGTACTCCTCAGGAAGCTGCATGATCTTAGCTTTACCGGGCGTTAATAGTTTAGCTACCTTTCTTGCCGCGTCCTTACCCGGCTTGTCATTATCAAAACATATAACAACTGTTTCAAACTTTTCTATAAACTCTATGTTCTTTTGAATATCTTTTACTGCGCCTCCAGCACCATTCTTTACTGAGATCGCAGGCCAACGAGACCCCATGAGTTCGTATGCAGCCATAGCATCGCACTCACCCTCAGTAATTGTTATGTATTTACCTCCTTCTTGAAAGGCCTGTTGTCCAAAAAGTCCTGAGTCGTGAGAGGACCCCTTCCAACTAAAGATCTTACCCGCCTCTCTAACTTTATATCCTGATATTTCATTGGCATTGTAGTATGGGTAGTAGTGCTTTACAATCTCACCGTTTCTAGATAATGCCTTTACTCCGTACTTCTTAGCAGTCTCTAAAGATATTGATCTATCGTCTAGTCGTATGAACTCTCCTTCGATTTCATTCATAGAATTATTCTTGTAAGTTTTAAAGTCGCTTACTGTTTCACCTTTCATAGCACTCTCGTAATTTTTAAATCTAGTTTGACAGCTAAAGCACCACGCAGACCCGTCATCGTTAACTGATACAGGATCGTGGCCTCCACAATTAGGGCAAGGTAAATGAACTTTTACGAATGTCATATAAAAATAAGGGGGCTATTCGCCCCCGTTATCCTCCTCTTCTTCTGGCACGATGGCCTCATCAGTTAAATTATCTTGAATAGTTTTATGAAACACAGAAGCTGCGGCTCGTAGCACATCTGCTCGCTTGCCAATAACTTGAAGCTCACTTTCAACTTCAGCTAGATATTGGAATGCAATCTTAGATTCATCATTCAATTTTGTAACATCATAAAGACCCGTATCAGTCTTGTATGTCCAACTCATAGTGCTTCCTCCTCGTCATCAATAACATCAAATTCATCTACGTTTCCATAAGGAACTAGATCTACTACTTGAACCTTCTGTAAGTCCAAACCTTTATAGACTTTACCTTGTCGAGTAATTTCCCAAGGCTTGTACTGCACATTAACCTTGGAGCCGTTACCGATTTGGCAATCTAAAGGATTCTTATTGCGATCCATAAGGTCTGGAGCAGATCTAACCATCCCATTAGGACCATGAACCTTTCTCTTAATTACAATAGAAGGTCCTTCATCTTTATCTACTACCGTATATCCTTCGGACCTAAACCTATCAGCAGTGTCCTCGTCGAGAACTAAGTTGATAGTGTACTTAGGTTCATAAGTTGTATTAGGTTGCGTGATGCTTGCCCAATATGCAACACCAGATACTACAGGCATATTACTACTCCTTTATATTAAGTCTTTGTATTTTACCACGAGCTTTAAGGTCAGTCAAGCGTATGCAGATTCCCAACCTTTCTTTCTTTTACCATCTCTAGAAGCATGGCACTTAGCTGCATACCAATATGTATTACATAATTCCTCCTTGATTCTTCTGGGTGTATACTTTGTAGGCTTACCACCAGTAATAGGTTGAACAGTACAGTTTTTACTTCCTATCTTAACAGAACAGTAGCGCCACCCCATTAAATAGAATGGTACTACAAACTCATCTGATCTTTTAGGGTTCAGTAGAGTATCTTTAAGTTCTAATATATCATTCATTATCATCTACAAGAGTCTCCAAAAACTCAGGGAATACTTCTATCATATCATGCTCTGTAGCACTAAGTCTACCAGTTGTCTCCATGCACCAGTCACTTATGAACTGTCGGAACTTTTCTCTTACCTTTTTGTCCGGTAATGCCGTACCTAGATGCATGACAAACATTCTAGACCACGCATCATCAAGAGCCGTATGGAAATCGCTGATGCCTTCAAGCCACGCATCGTAGTCGGATTGATTACTCATTGTCTTTCTCTCTCTCTTCAGGGTATCTTAGGTCTATGCTGAGGCCCATCTTATCATCGGGACTGTGGATATACAAGTCCACATAGCCTTCTGGACACAGGGTGCTAACGATATAGCCACCATGCCTTGCTCTTTTTAAAGTTAGTTCTGTTGCGCCATGAATGTGTACGTTATTGTTTACTGACATAACTCACTCCAAGAATGTTTTATTTTGTCTTGTTTGTCCAACTCATTTTTAATGCGTTCTGCAACTGCCCTGCATTCAAACTGAGCATCATCACTGAGGCGTAGTTTAACTACCCTAGCGAAGGCAACCAATGAACCTGTCCATATCCATTCGGTCATAAGACTTTGGGGTAGAACAATCCTTGCTTGCTCTGGTGCTACTCCTTTTTCTAAGAAGAAATTATAAGTCTCTTCTGCCTTTGCCATCAAGTCCCAGTACATCTTAAATAAAAGCTGGTCGTTACTGATAACATTATCAGACGATCCTTGCTTTTTATTTAGGGCTTTTTCGCGCCAGAAGTAAGGAGCATGAAACGATGGTGGGTAGTCTACATATCTTCTACTCACCTCGTTCCATACTAATCCTACTTGATGCTTGACTAGCTGTCTAGCAACAAAGACAGGCGCTTTTATTCTGAACTGGCACTGAACGTGTGCGAATGGACTCCAATGGTCATGACATGCTAGATACTTAATTAATTTTATATCCTTTGTCCCAAAGGCTCCCTCTTCTACCTCGTTAGCAAACGATACTCTAGCTGCATTAACTACAGTTCTATCGTCACCAAGCATTCCAATTAACTCTACGTTCATAAAACCCTCACCGCAATAAACGTCGCCATGAAAGCAACAACACAAATCATTATTACTTTTTCTCTTGGCGTTAGATATCCTAAGATTACATCAGTCCAGATGTCACTCAAAGCTGAGCTTAGTCTGCTTACGGGGCCATACTCCCTGACAGAACCTAAAATATTCAGCCCTTTCAGCCACCGTAAGAACATAGTCCAGCATTCCTTCGATACTTTCAAGGTGTTTTGCATCATCTTCTGTAGGTTCGCAACCATCAATAGTCTCCAATAAAGTTTCGTAGCATTGTTTAATGTAGGCGATGCCTACTTGTTCAGTCTGATCTGTATCTAATCTAATTTGCATATCTTTAGTCCATTAAGTTTAAGTGCTGCTTGAGTCCTATTTTTTACGTTTAGTTCTTCAATGATTATAGAAATATAATGTTTAACAGTACGGCTAGCCATACAAAGAGTCTCTTCAATATCACTGTTAGACATTCCAACCTTAAGCAGTTCTGACACCTCATCCTTTCTCTTTAATGTATGAGCATTACATACCATGTCTGTGCCTCCTCTCTTTCAACACACCAACATTCACCATCGTTAGCATCACATCTCAAGATGCCTTCAAAGTTACATAGTGTATCTATTTTAAAAGACGGGACCTCTACTTCATAAGAGGTACAGCCCGTTAATAACATCGCTATAAGAATCTTTTTCATACGTTTACGTAGTCCTCCTTAATAACTAATTTAACAGTCACCTCACCATCAGGATACGTTGAGTAGAAGTCCCTGAGCTTATCTTTCAACTGAAGCATCAGCGTTATCTGTTGCTCTTCTTCTAAAGAATAATCTCTGTACCCTGCGACATAAGCCAAACGAGTCTTGCCTGTTTCTTTTACTACTTTATCCTCGCCTACAGCGTAGTCTATTGTGTAAGCTTCGACATAGTAGTCTGCATTGTCTTTACTTATGTGACAGTCAACGCTCATACCAACTCCTCCTTAGCATCGGCAATATTCTCCTCATAATAACTGACCTTGACGGTGTAGTCTACACAAAAAGCAAGCGTATCCCACGGAAGGTCAATGTGTTTGAGTCTCTTCTTAGCTACGTTATCAAGCGAGGCCCAATCTGCATCTTCAAGATACGGGCCTAAATCTATTTCAACTAAAGCCATGTTGGCATCTCCTGTTATATTATAGAATATAAATGCTTTGTTGTTTTATTTATAGCTTTAAGCATTTTGATGAAACTATCTACCTCAATATCACAATAGTTAATATCATCTACCATGCTTATCGTTACTCCTTTCTCTTCAAAAATCTCTGAGAAACCTTTTACTGATATTGCACCTCCGTCTGAGTCTGTGTAGATTCCGTGAACTTCTTCATCATCTTCTGAAATAATATAGTCTGGACCGTGCATTGTCTGTGTCCATTCTATAAAGTCTTTAACAGATAGACCTGCAATTTCAGCAGCCTCTTCAAGTGTTAAAGCCATGCGGGTATCTCCCTTTTAGTCCAACGCATTGTGATTTCATTGCGTCTTATTTTAAAGTATTTACGATAAGCATCAATAACATTATCGGATTTACACTCATCATAGACACATTGAGGCGGGTCCTCCCATCCAGAATCTTTAATGTTCTTAGGTAAACAAGAAAGAAATGGAAGTAGTTTAGCGCATCCATGCACCTTGCCATACCTGTAGCTGTACTCTCTTGATAATTCTTTAGCTAACTCAAAAGCCCATAGATATGTTTGGGCGCTGAATCTAGCCCACTTAGTTGCTGGATGATTGTAATGGACTGCCTTATATAGATTATCTTCAAAGGCTCCTTCAAGCTTCCAGCGTTTTACTCGTTTACCTTTAGGACTAATCTCATGGTACAACTCACCATCTAAAAGACGATGAGCTGTACTGAGCATTTGAGCTTCCTCTAAGAATAATTTATTTACATGGGTATCTGGCAAAGATCTGGCGATCTCTTTAGGAGTCTTCTCAATGTGCATACGATTCATGCTGCTTCCTTAAAGTTATGGATAACTGTTTCTCTTACGCTTTCACTACGCTTGTAAGATATGGATGCAATATTAGATTGTGATTGTTTACCTGCCGCAGGAGCATGAGTAGACCAATCTGTCATTACATTATACACGGACCATCTGTTCTTACCAAGGGCTGACCGATAGTGATCTGTCCAACGTTGCCACATATAAACCAGAGCAGTGTTGCTATAGATCTTGGGCTGAAGAAACATCTGAGTATAACTTGCATCAGGATATTCTTCTAGCCACTTATCTACCGCCTTAGCTTTTGCCGCCTTAGCAAAGATTATAAAGGCTTCTTGGTCCGTAACTTCTGTAGCTGACCATTTAAACCAAAGGTTTGCTTCTTGATTAAGAACCGTCGTGGCATCGGATATTAGTCTTGCGCCTTGGTCAATATCTAATTTCTTTGTGTGCCGTGATCTGTAGATGTTAGCCGCCTTAGATACAAACACCTGACCATTCATGCAGGCCCATTGATTAGCACCAACACTACAAATAAACGGGAATGTACCATCAAGGCTAGTAACACTTAAGAAACTAAGCGATGCACTATCACCGTCTGGAGTATAGATATTTTCTTCTGGCAGGATATGTCTAACAAAACATTTAGCGCCATTATGAGACACTTGAATAACCTCAGTGATTCCTGAAGCATTAAGATCTGAACGAGCAATAATATTTCTTTGGTTATCAATCATGCGTTTGTAAGATAGGTCATATAAGTCTGAGTATCTAGAACCATGAACACCTAGTTCTTGTCCGGTATCAGTACGATATATAACATGCTTTGAAGCTCTGACTACATCGCCTTCATTAGTAATATATGTCAGTGGTGCTGAATCAATTTCAAAATCAGCAGCGCCATAGCTAGATTCATTAAACATTGTTGAGTTACTAAAAAGTTTAATTACATTATTCATACAATAACATCCTCGTGTTTTACATTAATGGTATAGCCAAGAGCTTTAATGAGCTTAATAGTTTCTTGAGTTAGTGTTTTAGTTCCTGCAATCTTTGAGAAGATATAAGAAACATCACACTCAGGGTAGTACATTGTGTTACCATAATTATTCTTCACTGAAATTGTAAGTTTCATTACTAATCCTTTTTAGTTTTCCGTCTATGAACCTATAAACTCCCCAAATATCTAGAGGCTTAGCGGTTCCTGAATAAACATAATATGGTTTATTGTTTTTACCTAATTTATTTTCTATCTCCTTTAAGTTTTTTATCTTGTGGAATTTCCTCACTGTTGGTTTGTTTTTCCCTTTGAAGTGAACTGTATCTATATCTTGTGTCACGAAATATCCGTCCATCATCTAGCCCCATGAGGTATAAAAACTCTTTCATACTCAAATCGTTTTTCGTTCTCGATAAATTTATCGAAGGCGTCCAGCATGATTCGTTCAAGTCTTTCATTATATTCTCTTCCTAAGTGTTTGTTATTTATAACAATCTCATCGAACATCACATTACCTAAATAACCTACAGATCTATCAGGAGGATCAAAGTCTACCCAAGCAGATCCTTTAGCTATACCTACTTCAAAATCTAAATACATCTTAGCTCCTCTTTTTAATTGCTTCCACGATAATTGAATCACCTCCTTGCTTGTAGCACTTTAAACAATCAATGCACTTTTGTCCAGTGCAGTTTTGATTTTCGACGAATTCATCCTTGCCAACCACATTAAAACACTTATCAAATCCATGAGGCGGCTGTCGAATTGCGCCTACCTTAGGATTTGAATATATTAAAATAAGATTTTTTGGTTGGATGTTTTCTAGATGGTATTGCCTGATAATATCTCTACGCTTTGTCCAGAGTGCAAAGTTACAGTGAGGGTTCTTGCGAGCTATGTTATGAAAATTTTTCATGTGAGCCATATTAATTAACTCACCATGTCCGTGAAATCTGAAGAACGCAGCATTAATAGTTGGTATATCTTCATAAGCAATAGGCTCTGAAAATAACTCAGAGTTTCTCTGGAATGCTGGCTGACAATTTTTACGTGAGCCAGTCAACATATTAAGTGAGTAACACTCATTACATATTGCATCAGTGGTTCTCATAATATTACAGAATATATTGGTGACAGTGTTTGTGTTTATCGCAGGAATATCTTTAAGTTTACCAGTCATCTTACTGATATGCATGATTATTTAATCCTTATGAATGAGTGTAACCATCTTGCTCAATAGCCAACAGCATACCCTTCCAAGGTATAACTATAAATGCATCCTTTCCTAAACCATACATAACGTCTCTACGAAAGGCTAGATAATTCTTAGCCACATTAGTATCACGACACCAAACACGATACAAAGCTTCACGTTGAGACCTAGTTAATACAGGAAATTTCCATTCAAGATTCATACAACCTCCAAATAGTTTTTAGTAGCTTCAAGATATTTATAAAGATCCTCATCTTTTATCCAACCAATTACATCGTCTGCTGTTTTGAAAATCTTTTTTGTTATAAACTCGCCATCTCTTAGAACGCCGATCTCCCACATCCCATCCTTGCCGCCATAGGACGTTTTTGTTTTAATAGCACTAAGCAGCAACCCATTGTCAAAGGTATAGCTTCTATGAATACCATCCATAACCTCATGAGGTCTTTGAACCATTTTCATATAACCTCCACATCGCAGTAAGTTTCCATCCACACCTTAGCACCACAAGGCAGCGGCTTATTAGGACTGTATTTTAAATGCATTACGAGTTCACCATTGTGATATATCTTTGCATCATTACCTTTACGATTATTACGCCAGTCTTTAATAGTTAATACTGGTAAGTCCATCCCCCTATTATTTGCTTTGATATTATGCTGATTAACGTGAAGAATAGTTTTCTTCATAGATCCTCCTGAGTTATTGGGATGAGCAGTTTAAACTCATGCTCAGGAGCCTCAGGAATTACTTGGAAAGAATTTCTAAGATTTTATTTAATTTATT
>Ga0208899_1002155_pt1 | contig 13392 bp, 14 predicted proteins | sample VirMetDEL_Nov_24_FD_184518 | JGI IMG/M metagenome (GOLD analysis project Ga0208899, IMG submission 184518) | Aqueous microbial communities from the Delaware River and Bay under freshwater to marine salinity gradient to study organic matter... | ecosystem: Environmental > Aquatic > Marine >... | reverse complement strand
AACTTGGCCTGTCATAACGGTAGCGAGAGAAGTCTTATGGTTGGATCGCCATGCTATACTGCAGCGGCTTGGGATGATGAGTTAAACACTTTCAATAGCCCCTCCAGTAGTGAACTGGTTCTTGGAGTGAGCAAGTTTGAGCCATGATGCAGATGGATAACCTCTTGAACCCAGCCAACGCACACCAGCAGCGTTGCCCTAGATGCCAGTCACCTCTGAACACCGTTGTTGTGCATGGGCATGAGCAGTGTGTCATCTGTAAGTCTAACATTTTTGAGTGCTGCTCTGGGGATACGTGTGATACAGATCATAACTTGGCTTTTGGATATAAGAGAGGCTGACCAAACTCTCGACCCACGCCCGATGAGATGGCTGTGTTTGATTTTGTAGGAGCCAAAAATCTCTTGCCTACGAAAATATTCAAAAGCTCAACTTCCTAACCGACTCAAACATGAGAGTAGCAATTGGCTCCATAGCTACGGAGTCATAGTGAACGCCATCAATATTTGAAACGCATACATGATTATTGAGATCTGCGAACAATACATTTTCACATTCAGCTACCATTTTGATCTCGTTTCCTAGGTCTAATGATAGTCTCTCACCTTCTTTGAATATTTTTGCTAAGGCACCGACCTCTTTGATTGGAGGCGGAGCGATGACTATAATTTTGGGCGATTCCCCTTTCGGCCCACAACCTGATGCGCGAATAATCCGTATTAATTTTCCTATGGATTGCGCGATATCAAATGCATTTACTCCGAACCTAAATTTAAGATCATTAGTACCGAGCATTATAGCAATAACGCTAATACATTGGTGTGTTTCTAGGATAGCGGGTAAAACGCTTGCTCCGTTTTTGTGTTCGCCTTCAATAGGATCGTTGTGAACTGTAGTTCTGCCAGGTAAGCCTTCATCAATTACTCTCCAATTGTCTCCAAGTTTGCGTGCAAGAAGGGACGTCCAACGGATATTCAAGGGATGACGGTTGCGCTCACCTAATTCTCGCATAGGCATTGTGCAGTGTGTGTTTGAGTCGCCAAAAAGGAGAAGAGTTTTAGGTTCATTCATGGTCTTTTACCTTATGGAAAATTTTCACCTTTGATGAGGTTCGTTTATATTCTAGACCCACAGCACCAACTCAGCATAACCTGTGGCCTCTGTAAGCACCATACGATGCTAGAGGTAGCAAACCTGATAGCTGTCGTTGGAGGCGACACCACAGCCCACGAGGTACGTCAGAGAGCCAGATGCTATAACTGTGGCGTGAAGGGTAACAACACGTATCAGATTGTTTATCGTGGCGGCTCTTACGATGCGCTTATCGGTGCTGCTAATACAAAGATGGACGTTGAAGATTAGCGCCTGAGTAACCCTTCATCAAAAATATTTGCGAGTCGCTTTATCAAATGGCACTCTATTCTTCACACTCTTGGAGATTCGTCATGACGGCAAAGCAACTAAAGAACAAACCTAATAAGAAAACACCTTTGTTGATGTCACCATTCGGTTTTGCTTTAGCAGCTTGTGGTGGTGGTGGCGGTGACGGTGGCGGTGGCGGTGAGTCAGGATCTAAACCATTTGTTTGGAACGGAGCGAGCCTTAATAAAGGCTCTTTGACTGCCACGACCAGCACACTTTTTGACCGCACATTAGATGTTTATGGCGTAAAACTTCTTGTAGGTGGAGCATCAGGCACCCAAGATGCTGTCCCAGATGCTTGGGCGTATAAAGTTGCTCAATCATATGTAATGCTAATGGATCCAACAGGTTCAAACATTGACGTTTCCGCACAGGAGAAAATGAAGGAAATACTATCTGGTGTAGAGGGTACTTGGCATGAAGGATACGGAACGTCCCAACGTATTTTAAAAGGAGCTTTTAGTGAATACCCATTAGATATCTCGAACGACTCGAACCAGGGCTTGATAGATGCCGTGTATGGTACAGGAACTGAGGCATTTGGTAGAGACACTATAATGCAAGACATGGTCTGGTACCAAAATAGCAGCCATGGTGAGGTCGTACCCACTGGCGACAATGATATCCACGAACTTTTTGAGCATCTTTTACACACATTGCATCCATGGGGCGTAAGGGGCGCTGTCGAGGGATCTGAGGAAGCTCTTAACTACACCAAAGTGGGTTCACAGTACCCTCATGATGCCAACGATAGCAGTTGGAAAACATCGGAGCTTTATTTAGCTATGAAAGAGGCGATGGATAATGGCGTTTTTGATCCATCTGGATATGCAGTTGATCCTTTGAATGATCCTGAACAATTCGTCCCAGCAGCGATAGAATACACTTACATTCTTAATTTTAGCATGTGGGAGATGGGTAAAGAGTTCTGGACGGATAAAGTCAATGGTGAAGGAGCATTAGAAGGTGAATGGAGTGTAACTGCATCTGATCCAGCAGGGGTGCTTGCAGAAAACCCACTGGGTCATGCATTATTCATGAAATACTTTGACCCTGTTTTATCCAAGCCTGACTTTGCGACTTTGAGGAGCATGTTTCAAGATAATGACCAAGGCGATTCTGGATATGTCCCAGATGCAAATAGTCCGCAGGCGTTTATTATGTCTTTCGTGGAAGATAACACTCAGTTTAGTTCAGAGGAGATTTTCTACGACCAACTATCGCCTCAAACTGATCTCGCTATAAACGTAGACCTGTTATAGCTCAGCCCATGAGGTACGTCAGAGAGCCAGATGCCATAACTGTGGCGTGAAGGGTAACAACACGTATCAGATCGTTTATGCGGGTAACTCTGATATTGCGATGGATGGCGCTGCCGGGACGATATACATTACATCTTCCAGCAATGGCGTACTCCAAAGTGGCGCAGTAGAAGCTATTATAGAGAATGGTGGAGTGTTAAGAAGAGGTATCCAGTTGTAGGTTAAACTATTGCGAAACCAGAACCGTGACGCTCTACGTGACCAAACTTTGGTGAAAGCCAATGACCGCTAGTGCAAAGATTGTTATCAGCACTGACCATATCCAAAACTCTCTTGCGTGACGCCAAAGCAGTCTCACCATCCACATCAAAAACTGTAGAAACGTTAGGGTCAACGAACTGTAAGTTCTGGAAATGAATAATATCACCAAGGTGCATTAGGCTATCGTTACCATCATCTACTCTAAAGCCAGAATGACCTGGAGTATGGCCAGGTATGGCAACAGTATTCACGCCAGACATGATCTCTTTACCTTGTGCGACAAGGTTTAAGCGATCTGAATATGCAGAGACGACAGCTTGAGCTAGTCCTGCCCAGTCTGATCCGTTTACATCAACCGCATCGAATGACCCATTCATCCAGTAATCATGTTCTGTATCAACTAAGTGTAGTTGTGCATTATAGAATACTGCTGTGCCATCAGTGTTTAGCGCACCAGCTATGTGATCTGGGTGGAGGTGAGTTAAGAAGACATCTGTGATCTGATCTGTGGAAACACCTGCTTCGTTTAATGCTTCTTGGATGAAGCCACAGGTTGGGCCAAAAAGCTCTCTAGCTCCTGCATCTACCAGTAAGTTACGGTCACCTTTCTGGATCAAGTATGTGTTAACGTTGGTGTAAGAAAGTGTATTCTCAGCATTAGCTTTTATTGTTTCAGCATCTTCATCTTTTAGGTTGATCAGAACTTCTGCAGGTAAGACAAGTTCACCATCAAGTAGCGAAGTTACTTTAATGCTTCCAACATCTGTCGATGAAATGCGTGACATATTACTCTCCTAAGATACGCTGGCTGTTTATATTCTTAATGTACCGTTGTTTGGGTCAAGTGGCGAGCAATAAAAGGCATGATGAAGAGCGATAAAGGAGGGCGGTCTCGCTGGTGGATTTAATTGGGTGTTGGTTGAGGAATGATAAAGCTGATCAAAGCATTTTGTGAAATGAGCCGAGACACTTATTTCAGGAGAGTAAATCGATAATAGACCCCTGTCATATCTATCATATGTGTCATGTTTAGACTCAAAATATGATAGATATGACAAGTATGATAGCTATTGAGCCATAAGCCTTCCTTCGGTTCTAACAACCAATCCAACCTCAACCAGTTTGTCGATGGCTCTTGATATTTGCCCCTGATCTTTGCCGGTTGTATCAACAATATGCTTCTGCATGCATCTCGGGCTTTCGCGAATAAGCATCAAAACCAGTTTTTGAATTGATCCAAGCTGAGCCTCACGAACATCATCACCAATCTCAAAACCATGCCCATTCCAGCTCAAGTATTTCTCGCACTGTTCGACGTCCTTACCCGTCACATACAATTTGCAATCTTTGCTGCCAGTTTGCCGTTCCATGACGAGGATTGTTTCGGCTGTGCCGGTGATGCCAATGCTACCGATCACTTTCTCAAGCGGAGCTGTGGCAACGTCTGAACTCTTCTTGCAGTGGTGTACAACTATGATGGCTATCCCGAGCCTATGGGCCAGTTTGCGAAGGGCATCATACTCCTCCACAGTTTGATCATAGTTTTTGTTATTTGCGCTTGGGTTCAAAATGCTCTGCACCGTATCGACGATTACACACTTGGCGCCGGTGCCTTTAGCCACTTGTTCAATATGAAAGAGCGCATCGTTTCCACGAGGAAGTGGATGCTCAGCTGACATGACAGCGTGATATGACAAATGGCTTGTCCCGCTAGGGAACACGGCTTCTACGCGGCTCTTAAGTCGTCGTTCGTTATCTTCAGCGGCTAAATAATGAACAGAGATACCGTTAGCATCCATATGCTTGGCCATGTTTAAAACAAGCCAAGATTTCCCAGTTTTTGGTAACGCCGCCAGCAAGGTTAAGCCCACTGAGGGTATCAGCCCATCGTAAATGAAGACTAATGGATCAAAGTGCATATCGAATAGTGCCGCCGCAGGTTTGATCCCAAATTTTTCAAGATAAGCCTCCTCTGGAGTTTTTTTATTTTTCCGATCTGTTTTGACTAGTGCCAGAAATCCATCGATGTTGTTCTGATTAAAATCCATCCAGTCAGCAAAGTCGCCTTTGTCGGGAAGCGCGGAAAGGTGCGATGTAAGTATGAATGCGTCGATGCCTTCCTTTTCAAAGCCTTCTAAGAGCTTTTGGCTATGCGCTAGTCCTGGTGTGTCATTATCGGGTACAATGCAAATGCTGCGATCCTTCACAAACTGGTTCAATTCTGATTTCCAGTTCCCCGCACCGCCTGGGTTACAGGTAGCTAAAAGGCCACTCAAGACAGCGCGATCCACGTCCTTTTCACCTTCAAAAATAAAGAGAGTTCTATCCGAAGCGTCATCGCAAAGTTCATCTAACCGGTAAGGAGTGTGGGGTATATCCTTGGTGGTTGGACGCCAGTTTCCGTCAAACCAACCAAATTGCTTCCATGATCCGTCCGTATATTTGACGGCTTGCCTTAAAGGTGACCCGTCTTGATCACGATATATATGCGCCCGTTGCACCGTCTTGCGCTTTGGTGCTGTCTGATTAGGCGCAATTAGACCGTGTTCCTCAAGCCATTTGGCTGCGTCTTGCTGACTTTTGGCCTTCCCGCAATGAACGAGAAAATCCAGCATTCCACCGCCAGTCTGAGCTTCAAAATCAAACCAAGTGTTATCCTTGGTATTTATGGAAAGTGAACCTTTAGTTCCAAACCGTAGCTCGTGCTGTGTGCTAAAACTTGGCTTCATATTAAGCAGCTCGACGATCTGCCTTATCTCACAATTTATAGACATAATTAGTCTCCAAATTTGCGGTGCAATGACTGATCTGGTACACTGAATGGGTAACCTTCCAAGCTACAGCCTATCCAAGCCCACGGTCATCGCGCCGTGGGTTAATTATTTGCGCAGATCAGTTGCGCTTGATGGAAGTACTTCCAGCACAGCCCACTTCGATGGCTCTGAGAGCAATCCTAGGCTTGCACTGAGTTCGATTAGCTTATCTCGGGACACAACATAGCTGATGCTGCGCCAAACGCCGCCATGTAAGGGTTCTGCCGATCGGTGCTGGATGATCCACTGCTCAGCGTTGCGGCATTCAATGACGCGCCAACGTGGAGCAAGTTGGAGGACGACTTTGCCGTAACTGTCATCGGACTCGCGGTGGCTGACATTATATACTGGGGTTACGCCGGTATATAGCGAAGACGGGGGGGCTTTGAGATGCAAAGCCATCAGTAATCTGCCGCTTGCTTGTAAGTACTAGCTGTCAGAAGTTTCTTTTCAGCAAACTCCATGGCTTCCTGCACGTCATAGACTGATGCACGGTTAGGCCGACGCACAGTTAAAGGCCACGTCTGTAGTGTCCGATGACTGATCGGAAAATAATGGTGAGTGATAATGGCGGCGAGCGTTTTGCGGTCAGCATTGCGTGGCAATGGCAATTCTGGCTCCCAGTGAGCAGTCTTGAAAGTCATCACGATATCCTTTTCGTAGCGTCTGATGACTTATCGTTGCTAAAAGTCCTGCACCTTGGGACGGGGGAACTTCTTTTATTTTTTAGAAGTTCTATTTTTCAATAATTCAATTGCTTGACGAGCTGGCTCTTGCCAATGCGCATACTGGATATGAGAACCAACAGCAGTTTCACCGTCGCTTGTTTTAAATTTTACATTCCTTTGGCGGCCATCTGTATGAGTAATTTTGAGTGCTTCGTTCACACAGCGAGCAAAATGTGAACTTGGAGCATTTCCGGAAGTGTGTTTGGTTGCGGAAGTTTTGGTTAAGTTGATTTGCAAGTTTAAGTGAAGAAATAAATCAAGCACCATATTTGCGACAGCATTGGCTTTGACGTTCTTGCCCCCTTGAACTGAGTATTCAGCCCTCATCGCACGCCGCGTCTCATCCTTTTTACTCAAAAATTCTTCCAATTCCTTCAGGATTCTCTCTAGATCAAATTCTTTCAGTGAGAGGACAGCCTTTTCAAAGTTAGACAAATTAGAAATGGCCGCTCGTGCTGACCGAACTTTATCAAAAGCCACTGAATAGTTATTTGCATCACTAATTAATCTTGAACTTTCTTGGGTGTCTAAAAGTTCGCTAATTTTATGCTTCTCATAATATATCCGGACTATAGCCGGATCACATCCAAGCAACTCTGCGAGCGCAAGAATAACAGTGTCAAATTCTTCATCCATTGATTACCTCACGCTCCAAGAAATCGCACCACCACTCCATAACCTCTCGCCTTTGCTTGAGGTTTTTTGCATGTTGATAGTGGCGCATAACACCCTGCCGTGTAGCGGAGCGTTTGTGATTTAAAAGACTGTCCACAAGACTTTCTGAAAAGTCAGAATGCTCTGACATCAAACTCGAAAAGGTTCGCCTCAAATCGTGTAAATTGAACTCCGGGACGCCGGTGCTAACTCGCACTGTCTTGTTAAAATAAGACCAAGCGCTCATCGGCTGACCAGCTTTACTCGATAGCTGAAAAAGGCGCGAAGCATTGTTAGAATTATCAAAATTCAATTGTTCAATCATAAGTCCAGTTAACGGCATTGAAAATGACTCACGATTTTTTGTCATCGATGAGGAAAGCCTGATTTCTTTTTCAGGCAAGAGAACCTCGTTAACAGTTAAATTTGCAGCCTCTGACATACGCAGGGGGCAGGCAATCATGAACCTAACGAACAACAAATAATTGCTACTCAACTTCTCCCGAGGCTGCCAAAGCTTTTTCAATTCGTCGATCGAATAAAATGTGTCGCGTGGCTGTGGTGTTTTTGGTCTATGACGTCGTGATAAATCCCTTGCAGGATTATGTTCGATGACTTCCTCATCTACCAAAAAATCCAAAAAGCGAGAGAGCGCGCCAAACCTGTGCCGTCCAGTGGATAGCTTGGCTTCGTGTAACATAACTAATTCACGTAATGCCTTGGCCGAAATGCTTTGCGGGGGGGCTTCTAGTAGGTTCAGCTCAAACAAAGCTGCTCTTGCGTGCATGAACTCATCATTCTTATGCTTTGAACCATCACCCAAAAAGGCAACGCGATAAGTTTCCAACCAAAAAGACGAAGCACGTTGTTTGAAATCAGCCCGTTCAGCCTTTAATTTTGCCTGCTCGATAGTGTGAGCTGGGTCACCCCCTGCCCTCACCTCAGCCTTAATTTCTTCAACACGAAACCTAGCCTCTTGCGGCGTCATTGTGACAGGATCACCAACCTTAATAGTTTTTTGTGGATGACGCTTGCCGTAGTAATCAACACCACGCCGGCGATAATTGTATGTCCAACTGGCACTCTGGGCGTTTATGGCCAATCGAAGCCCAGACGGATCGACTAGAGTTACCTTCGTCCCCAAAGCCTTTCGTTGCTTGGTAGCCCTCTCTATTGCGCGGCGATCGATGTTACAATGTATTATAGAGAGCATGAGCCAGACAATCAGCCAGACAAGTTATGGAAGCTTATGTTTGAATAGCGTAAAGTATAGAAACAAATATTGCAATAAAATATGGTGTTATATATATCCGCCCCCAGTGGTCCGGCGTAGCTCAGCGGTAGAGCAGTTGACTGTTAATCAATTGGTCGTAGGTTCGATCCCTACCGCCGGAGCCATTTAAAACAACACCCTAGCGAATTTTGCAGGGGGTTTTTTTATTTATCAGCCAGACATAGAGCCAGACAGATGCGCGTTAAACAACGTACATTACCGCTATCGGGTTCTTGATTTGTGAGTCTACTTCCGCCACGCGCTCGCACGCCTGCGCGTCGCTGCAAACATGTTTGCTTTGGCATGAGGTTAGGCGGCTGTTTGCCTGCCGAGGCCACTCTTGTCCGCTCAAGGCGCAACACAGGCTGGGTGTGGGGTTAGGTTGGTTGTGAGGGGATACAGAAGCGCCATTTATAAGCCGCACGACTTATTCAGTTGGTTTTGTGAATTTTATTAATCTGCCGTTCGGGCCATCTTCTATTACCCAAATGGCCCCGTCATGATCCATTTCTACATCTCTGACCCTTTTAGCCCAACTGAAGCGTTCAGCTTCAAAAGGCTCTCCATCAACAAAGCCTATTCGGACCAGTGCCTTGCTTTTTAATCCTCCAATAAATGCATTTCCATTCCATTCATAAAACTCGTCCCCTTCGTAAAAAAATAATCCTGATGGAGCCATCGTCGGCACCCAATAAAGTTTTGGCGCCATGAATTCTGTTCTCGTTTGATGAATGGGAATTCTTGCTCCACTGTAATGATTGCCTTCTGACACTAGTGGCCATCCGTAATTTTCACCGGCAAGGATCAGATTTAGCTCGTCTCCATGCCTGGGACCCATTTCGTGCGCCCACAGCTGACCATTTTTGGCAAATGCAACTCCAAGGGCATTCCTATGGCCGACTGTCCAAAAGGTTTTTGCGAGGTCACCTTTGTCCTGAAATGGGTTGTCTACAGGTATGGTGCCATCCTCGTTGAGGCGGATAATCTTTCCTAATGCCATGTCCCATCGTTGTGCGGGGGCTTGCGCTTGCCGGTCGCCAGATGTGATGAAAATTTTTCCGGCATGTTGCGTTCCGTCGAGGCCAAATGCAATTCTGTGGGAAAAATGTCCTTTCCCTGGTTGAGCGGGTGTTTGCTTCCAAATCGTTTCAATATTTTTTAGCTTTGGTTTGTCCGAGTTTTTTAATGTGCCTCGTATTACGGACGCATATCGTGTTCTCCCTGCATCGTCTGAATCGATGTAAGAAATATAAACTAGGTTATTTTTTTCGTAATTTGGATGAAGAACGACATCTCCTAATCCCCCTTGACCACCTGCAAAAACCTTTGGAACTCCAGATACTAAAGAATGTTCACCATTCGCATTTACGAGCCAAAGTTTTCCAGTTTTTGTAGTGACAAGTAGGCTATCGCTATTAATAAAAGACATCGCCCAAGGACTGTCAAATTCAGAGACAACTTCCCCTAACAACCTGCTACCTGCGCTTCCAGTAACAACATTATTGGCCCAAGTATTTGAGGCAAAACTTATAAATAATACCAGAATAACCGTACGCATTTAATTTTTCTCCCAGGCATCTTATTTTTCTCAAACCTTACAGTAAGAGTTTTGCATTTTCGCTCAAATTCCGCACCAATTACGCTGCAGTACCCGACTAGGTGGTCATACGTTTTTGCTCCTAACGCCGGTTGATCAAAAATATCCCACTGGCAACCAATCCAAGAGCCAACCAAATTTGTACGCCTATTTTCTCATCCAAAATTAACCATCCCAAAATCACAGCAAATACAGGAGATAAAAAGCTGAATGATGCAACAGATGATGCAGGATAAATTTTCATCAAGGCAAACCAAATCAAAAACCCAAAGCTAGCAACCGCAAAAATCTGGAACAACATACCGGCTATATGAATAAGCTCAATTTCACGCGCATACCCGCCAAAGATTGTTGCAGCTAACAATAACAATGGTGCGGAAACGATCAATTGCCAAATCAACTGCTGCTCCGCAGGTACTTCAGAAAATGGAGTTAACCGAACGCATAGTGCTATTCCAGCCCAACTTAGAGCGGCACCCAGTGCTAGAAGATCCCCAAATAACGAAACCTCACCCGAGCTACGATCAAGTAATGCCAAGATCACACCCAGCATCGCCAAAATAAGCCCAATTACCCTCAAACCTGACAGGCGTTCACCCGGCAGAAGCTTATGAGCCAATAGTGCCAGCCAAACTGGCATAGAATAAAAGATGATCGAGGTCCGCGACACAGTAGTCAAATCTAAGGCAGTAAATAGGCACATGAATTCAAACGCGAACAAAAGTCCCGAAATTGTTGCACCAAGCACTGCAGCTCTTGGCAATGCAATCCCAACATCACGCCAAGACATCCAAAGCAACAAAACCAACATGCCACCAAGGGACCGCACACCAGCTCCAAAAATAGGTTCAAATCCTCCAGCTGTGACTTTGATTACAACCTGATTGAAGGCTAGGTTTAGTGCAAAAAGCGTAAGTGCAACTGCACCAAACCTGTCCATCTGTGTTTTGCGTTCCATAGTGTCACAAGGCGGCGCAATAACAATTATGTCAATGTAACTTTTTACGATATGCGTTGGCTTTGTCATATTAAACTTGGTTGAAGTGGGCGGGCGAGTTTATCGCGTGCGTGAATGCACCCCATTGCGCTACTTTAAAACAAGCCCAGAGATTATCCGTCTGGCCGTAATGCTTTTTGCCCGCCCGAGGCCACTCTGGTCCGCTAAGGACGCTACACAGGTAGGGTGTTGGGTCAGATTTTGAAAATGGTTCTAGTGGTGCATGTGATGCTGCGCTTAAAAATAGTTGGCTAGACGAAGTTTGTTGTCATATGTCTCCCAAGCCAAGAAGAAGAAAATAAAAAGTCTTCAGGCGCACCCTTGAAGACTTTTTGAGTTGTTAAGCTTAACCCCTGTCATATCTATCATATGTGTCATATTGGGACACAAAATATGATAGATATGACAAATATGATAGCTATTGTGCTATCAGCCTTCCTTCGGTTCGAACAACCAATCCAACCTCAACCAGCTTGTCGATTGCGCGTGAAATTTGTGCTTGATCCTTGCCAGTGGTTTTGACGATAGGATTCTGCACGCATCTTGGGCTTTCTCGTATCAGCATCCAAATTCATTACATGCGCCATCGTCACTTTGCACTAATACTGACCAAAATTGGAACCCGATCTCCTACACTGTAATTGTTGTAAGTATAGGAGGAGCCACGCACCCCATTCCAGTTGTAGTTTATTTTATAATTTTTAATGGTTCTTGTTGTTTGAGGTACGTTAACGATCTCACATTTTTTCACTGGTTCATAACCAACGACAACTCGGTTTGCCTTCCTTGAATCCGCAGCGATGATCCCACCAAGAACTGCTCCCGCTGCTGCACCTTTATCTTCCCCAGTCACACCTTTTCCTAGCAAACCGCCTATTATCATTCCCGCTAATACATCGCCGCCACCAGCACCACCATTCACTCTGTTTCCAAAAATTGGTTGATCTTCAACGTAACACGATTGCTCGTGTCTATAACTCTCATGGTAAGAGTAGTTTGGTGTGACATTAGTTATCACAGCGTAATTTTCTGCATAAGCTGTGAGTGGCAGTACTGCAGCCGCCGCCGCGACCATAATGGATAATTTCATAATTGTTCTCCGAATGTAACATTGATACTTACAAGCAATCCGAAGATTAAACGTTATTCAAAAACCTGCGCTTGTTATTGAATAACATCTCTCTTGTTGCAATTAATGTTTAACAATAAAAGAGTGAGTTATGATGGTTAGAGTGATAGCAGCAGCGATTTTTTTATGGTGCGCTTGTCTTTCGTCTGTGGCGCAGTCGGAAGGTTGTTTTGTTTTATACAAAGCAAAGAAAGATAATCCACTTAAATTACATTTAGGTCTGATGAAGATAGATCGAACTTGCTCAGACTATGCAATTGAGGCGATTTTGCGTCGAAGATTACTGCCTGCAGGATGGTCACTTTTACAAATAGTGAATGTCTCGCAAGACATAGCCGTTGAAAAAATAAAAAGGGACTTGGGTGAATATTTTCTTAAATATTAAACGAGATACCGTTTTCTTATTCATAATTATTGTGGGGTTTCTGCTGACAGTACTAGCCTTCGCTGCATTGTATTTCGCCGTCCCTGATCCTCAAGTATTTAATAGTGCTGTTGAGAAAATATTTGTAGAAAACGATTTTACGCAACAGACAGATTTGAAGCTGTTAGAAGTGCTAGCTCAGTCTGGTAGTTTATTTGAAGGTTCAATTGCGCTTTATTCAAAAATTATTTTCACATTATTTTTTATAGTTTTGACGGTAATGATGATATGCTTTGCTTTCATCTTCTCTAATATTGAACTTCGCAAGCAGTTTAATTTATTGCAGGAGAGTTCATTCAATGCTCGTTCTATTGAACTACTTCGGTCAGAAAATTCTGTACAAATAAATGGAGACCTATTCCAGTTGACCGCTAGCAATAGTGAAACTTTAAGCGTGTTGATGGAATTCGCTCTAGATGGTGACTACGTGACGGGCGTCCAGCTAGAGAGCATAATTAGTGGTAAAGATGAAGCTGAATGCGATGATAATTCGGGTGCGATGCGAATAAAACGGCTCCGTGATAATCTTGGTGGTCAAATTATTGCGACAAAATTGATCCGCCATGTACCCTCTAAAGGTTATCAAATTAATAGCCCTAAGGGTAGTATCCGCATAGGGTAGCTTTAATGTTCGAAGACCTTGCACTGTCCAGCTTCAAATTTTTGCACCTCCAATACATCACAGACGACACTCCTATAGGGGTGTGTCGTGTCGTGTCGCCTCTTGTGAATGATGGCGCTGCCGGGACGATATACATTACATCTTCCAGCAATGGCGTACTCCAAAGTGGCGCAGTAGAAGCTATTATAGAGAATGGTGGAGTGTTAAGAA
>Ga0208899_1002154_pt1 | contig 13392 bp, 22 predicted proteins | sample VirMetDEL_Nov_24_FD_184518 | JGI IMG/M metagenome (GOLD analysis project Ga0208899, IMG submission 184518) | Aqueous microbial communities from the Delaware River and Bay under freshwater to marine salinity gradient to study organic matter... | ecosystem: Environmental > Aquatic > Marine >... | reverse complement strand
TCTTTCTTTGTGAGAAGTTCTTCCACGTATGATTATATCTCGCCCTCTTCCGCGCTCAATTATCATTTTCTCCCACTTCCCTTCTTAATATATGCATATTGTTACAGTTTTCACACTCATACAAATCTACTCCTTTATCTACTTCTTCGGCAAATATCCAAGAGAATACTTCACCGCAGTTATCGCATGGTATTTTTGGGGGGGAATTAGTTTTACCTATCATTCATATCATCTCCTATTTTTTTATTCAAATCATGTTCCAATTGTTTTACTTTGTCACCTAAAAAGAAAGAGTTACTATATTCATCAGAAAACTCGGCTCTGATATTAACAGAAGCAACGTATTGTACTCCTGTTTTTTTATCGGTAAAAATCAATGTGTTAGAACCTCTAGAGTTTTCGGCAGCACTATTTACATAATATAGTCTAACCGCATTTAAATGAAAAGAGATTAAATCACCATCCGAAGAAGTTTTAGTAGTCACCGGCCCTAAATCATATATAACCATAATTAAGCCCCCGTTGACATCTGAAAGATGAAATCACCATCACCTAGAGTTATAACCATAGGTTTACCCATACCCACTTCTTCAAAATCCCATATACCTATGTTTACATCATTACTAAGGTTGGCAAATATATGCTCGAATCCACCACCGTATGTAGCAGATAACGGTTCAGAAGCACCGCCTACATCTAATACTGTTTTAGTTTTACCTTTAAGTTCTTCACCAACACTTATACTAAGTTGAGAATCTTCGTAACTAAGATTATACTTGTTGAACTTTTGTCCGTTCATAGAATCACACCTAAACGCTTCGTACAAATCAGTTGTATCTAAATCACTAAGCAATACTTTTACGGGCAAACTTCTACCGTCATTAGTGTTATATTCGTATGTTTCTACGTTTATTTTATCGGCTAGAGTCTGTGATTTTTCAGACCACTGCGCTATGGTTTGAGGTGTATGAGGAAACGCTCTAGCCTCTTTACTAGCACTAATAGTAGTCTGTTTGTTACTAGACTTGAACTTGACTTTACCATCACTAGAAGTAATTGTCAACAGACCACCATGATATTTAAGAACACCTAGAGTATTATTGATGTCGGTTATGACAACTTCACCGTCTCCCGTACAAGGTATTGACAGCCTCATAAGAGATGTAACACCATCCTTTACTAAAGAACAGAAAGATAATCTACCACCATCTGCTTTTAGGATAAGACTATACAATTGTGGGTACGATGACCCATCAATTGTATGCTTACGTTGTGCTAGTTTTAGCAACCAAACTAATGATGTATTGTCTACAACTATACTCATTTCAACCACTCTAGACCAATGAACTCAAACTTACCATCTGTTATACGTGCTACGTCATGAACAGACCCAACTTTTTCTATGTGAGCGCCTTTCATTTCTTCTATTTTTGCTCGAACAACCCATTCATTATCTTTTAGGTTTCTGTCACCCTCGACACCTGCGGCCAAGTCAGCCTTCTTTTGGTATCTCGCTAGGAAGATTTGTTGTGAGAACTTACGCATAGTACCCTTCTCCCATTCCGGTCTATGTCCGACAGTCATCAGAACTTTCTTACCTGTACCGTCATCCATGTATTGAGAAACAGGTTTTAAGTGGAAAGTAAAGTAAACCTTACCGACATTTAGACTGTGTAATCTAGTTAGAACATTTCTGTAAAGTCTGTTTCTTTCGCGCCATTCTTTTTGGTTAAAAGTATCTCCTTCTTCTTCAATGACACCACGACTTAGTAGTGATGCTCTCATAGCGTGTTCACACCACTTTAAGAAAGTAGAACCACCATCAAAGATGACACCACCGACTGATTCAGGGTTTTCTTTTACCTTATCAGCAAGTATGTTCACATACCAAGAAGTTTTGTCCAGTAGTGCTTTGTAATCTACATTGTTGTCCTCGTCAAAGATAGAGTCATCTGTTTCATCGTGTAATGGTAGAACGACTACGTTAGGTGTATTAGGATACACAACGTCTACGGTTGACCTAGCGGAATTGTCAATGTCAAATAAATATACAGTCTTACCTGCTTCTATTTCGTTTTTCAGTAAGGACAGTGCTAGTCCGGTTTTTAGAGTGTTTTCGTGTCCTACGAACGCCATACGATGTTGTATGGTGTTTACTCTATTGTTATCGAAAAGGTTTCGATAATAAGATTCGTCAAACTTTGTTGACGGTTCTTCAGTCTTTCTTTCAGCATTTTGGTTTGGTGCTTTTGCTCCCCAAGTCATATTATCACAACCAATCATTACACATATAAACTAAGTGGTAGGCGCTATGATAGCAGCGTCGGTCATCAAAACCAACGCAGCGATAGACACAGCACTCTCTAAACTGTTGATAGTAACTTGCATAGGGTCATAGACCCCATCATCTTTAGCCTTTCTAATCTCTCCTGTCTTACCACATACATAATGTTCCTTACCTAGAGAAAAGTTACGGTCTACCGAGCCACTATTGGTTATAATAGTCTCGATAGGAGTCATGAGTGCAGACTGATACAGTTCTGCCACTTCGCTTCTACTAACCATTTGTTTCGCTGAATGCCAAAGCATAGCGCCACCACCTACAACCACACCACTTTCTAGTGCTAATTTACAGGCGTTTACTGCGTCATCTACACGCTCCTTTCTTTCTACCTGTTCGACATCAGATGCACCACCTACATAGATTGTGGATATACCACTAGTCAATCTACTGATTCTATTCTGTATGGCTTCTGCCAACCACTCATTCTCTTCTGCTTCGCAAGCGTCTACCAATGTCTCTATATGATTGTCTAATGTATCTACATTTTCTTTTAGCGTAAGAGTAGTAGAGTTAGCGGTTGACACTAACCTCACACAACTACCCAAATCATCTTCGGTAATACCTACAATACTTTCTTTTAGGGAAACACTAAAGCGGTTGGCGCGAGTAGCGTAAGCAACATCTTCAAGCCATTCTTGTTTCTGCTGTGGCATACCTGACGGTTTAACCATACAAACAGAAACTTTACCTTGCACTATGTTTACCAAAAGATTCTGCAACATTTGAGGATTGAAATCCGAACAAAAGATTACTAATGGTTTGTTATTCTTTACTGCTATCTCTAAAGCAGGTATCAATGTATTGAATGCCTCAATTTTTTCTGTTGTTACTGCAATCAAAGGATTATCGTACTCGGTTTTTCTTCCTACGTTTGCCATCAACGGATGTACATAACCTGCATTCATCTCAAACCCATCGGACTCTTTGACATAAGTATCTCCGGTAGTGGATTTTTCTATTGTCAACCCACCTACTGAACCCGCCTTTTGTACTGCGTCGGCTATCAATTGACCCAATTCTTCATCATTATTAGAAGCAATAGTAGCCACATCTTTCAAATCGAAATCTGTGATTGCGTTCATCTCAATATATTCAATACTTTCTTCTAAGTATTGTTTTAATTCGTCACGTATTTTTAAGGGAGAAATACCTTTCTCCATCAATGAAAGAGAACCGTTACACAAAGTTTGTGCTATCAACGTAGCGGTAGTAGTACCATCACCGGATTTTTCCTGTGCTTCCGATGCAACCTCTTTAAGAAGGTCTATACCCATTTGCACGTAAGGGTCATTGTCATGTACTGCTCTAGCAATAGATACACCATCGTTTAGAATCACAGGCATACCCATAGGATTTTGTATTATTACTGTTCTAGCATTCGGGCCGAGTGTGCCTTTTACAGCGTTTGCTACTTTATTGACACCGACTAGTAGTTTACTTCTTGCTTCTGCACCTGTTATTATTGTTTCCATATTTTCACCTCAAAAGAAATCATCATGTAAATCATCGTGGTAAGGCTCACCATTAACGTAAACACCGAACTCATCATTGTCAAAAGCAGACGCTACTGCACATATCTTAGTATAGTGCAAAACATACAACCCATCATTCCTTTCGGGGTGTAGAGAGGATAGTATAGCCTCTTCTGTTAAGACTACACTATCCCCTACTGACAACTCTGTTGGTACTTGTCTACCAATTGAGTGTACGGTGTACATGGTTTCAGTAATAAGACCACTACTGCTCATACTCTCATGGCTTTCTAGGAGAACGAACTCCCCCACAGCCCGCCAACTAGGGTTCACGCTTCCCACCCATTATCATCGTCTGAGAAATCGGGTGCGACCATTTGCTGAACTTCATCAAAAGCCCACCAACCGTTCACGGACATTTTATCTTCCATCTCACGTGTTCTCCAAGCCTGTCCGACAATCATAAGTTTAGTACCTACACCAAAGTTAGGAGAGTCATCACAGTAGACATCAATAGTACCTGCGAGGGATGTAATATCTGTATCACCACAGATTAAGATTGCACCGCCATTGTCTCTAGGGTCAATGTGTATAACTTCTACAACAGTAGCACACATCCTATCCCACCAACCGTCTGTACCGTTGTATTGGTCGTAGTAAGAACCTAAAGCACCTAAGTTAGGTAACATATTTTCCTGTCCAATGATAGCAGGTAACATATCTAACGGAGAGCCACTAAAGATAGTGGATAAGTCTGTGTTGATAGTCGGGTCTGATACATTCGCATTCAGATAGCAACGGTTATTCTTACCTGTTTTTAAGGGAATAGTAAGTGGGGTAAAGGTTGGGAATTGTTTATCTGCTGCCTTAGCACTGCCGCTTACAGTAAACACCTGTGGCTCACCAGTTGCACCCTGTGGGCGACCAAAAAATAACGATGTTCTTTCTCTCTCATCTTGAGGTCGAGGCGCACCATACTTGAAGTTAGCATCTCCACTAGGGAAGGTTGCGTTGTTCTTATCCCACACTACATAGAAATGTGTGTTGGCATCTAATTGCATTGTGTGTTTAGGTAACTCAGACACATCTGTTTCAGCGTTACCGAAGTATTTTTCAGCCGCTAGTCTTGTGTAAGAACCATCATGGTTGTCCTCAAAGAGAACAACTGAACCGTTATCAACGAATGTTTGTCTTACTTCTGATGAAGCAGAACCAAGTTGATTCTTCATTTTATTGTATAGAATCTTACCCCATTCTTTAGGTCGAGGTACAGAAATAAACATACCTTCGTATGTATCTGCTCCGGCTCTACGCATTCTCGCATTTTCAGAAGTAATGTTTCTACCTGCTACTCTAAGAGCGAGGATGAAACAATCATCATCTGAGCGACCTGCATTTTTCCATGCAGCCCCCTGTTCTGCGAGGACTGCGTTAGCCCTCTCTTGCACCAATTCCGGCGCGACATTCAACGTTTTAGCAATATTATTAAGCATATCATTCGACATCTTTTTCACCTTTTTCTAAACCAAGCCTGATACAACACACATATAAACTATGCTACTAACATCCTAACTAGATTAGCCTTAATAATATCTTCATCAACACCATTAAGTATATCCCTCTCGGAAGTTATAGCCGCATCTACGACTTGGATTATTTTATTTGATTTTGCCTTCTCTAAGGCAGTATCGAAAACAGCACGTACAACAGTTCTACAATCATAAGTCTGAATCATTTTGTAAGCCGAATCAAAATCAGCATATTCTAGAGTTAGAGTTAGAAACTTAGTAGAGTCAAAATCAGTAACAGTTAAACTTAGGATAAAACTATTAGCCTCGTCAGGTTCAAGGCCGTGAAATGCTTGTAGTGCATTGATAGCATTACGCAAATCCCCTACGTGCGCCTCACATATAACTTGTAATTGTGTTTCAGTAATCTCAACGTGTTCCTCTCCACAAATATACTCTAACCTACCTTTCATTTCATCTATCTCTATCGGTCTAAACTCCATTTCTCTACACCGTGAGCGTAAGTAAGGACTTACTTTTTCGATATTATTACAAGTAAGAATGAAAAGACCTTGTGCATTCTCTATCACACCTTTCAAAGCCGACTGTGCTTCGGGTGTCAGTTGGTCTGCCTCATCTAACAAGATATATTGTTTGTAGTTTCCTGAACGTGTCAGGGGAATCAACTCTTCTTCAACAAATGCTATACCTCTAGTTTTCTTAGAAGAAGCATTGAATATATGTAAGGGGTAGCCCCTTTCGTTGGCGATAGCGTGAGCATAAGTAGTTTTACCGACACCTGCTTTCTTACTGTGTAATAAAAGGTGTTGGTCGAAATTAGAGAAATTATTGTTAGCGACCATCTCATCGAATGTAGTAGGTCTGTACTTGTTCGCCCATACTTGCTGCATGAACTACGCTTGCCTAATACAGATATAAAGTATTAGATGCCATCTTCCATTAGGAATGCACGTGTAGCCTCGTATAGCATCATAACATCGGTATGAGAAAGTCTACCCAAGACTTCTCCGTATGACCTTTCTATTAGAATAGTTTGTACCATACCTGCCATGAATCCTCTCAAGAAAGATTCGTCTATCTTCGCATCCTCGAAAAACTCAAACGCATCAGTATCTTCTTCTTCTGCGTAATCTAGTAGCATACTGCGTAGTATAGCAGCGTCAAACATATTCTCTTGTGTCAACATACTTGACATATCAATGGCGTTATTAGTGTGTAGCATGGTGGATATTAGACTGCTTATATCTTCTCGCATATTAGTCCTCATATATAATCACCACTTAGTGTTGTATTAACCCTTTCTTACACAGTGTAAACAAACCTCGGAATTAGGTGGGAGTATTCTTATTCTTCCACAACTACATTGTACGGCTTGTTTCCTTTGTGTAGGTGTCATGACGGTAGGACTACGGGTATAAAGTATATCATCTCGACTTTTGATAACATCCCTGTCTATATCATACAAAAGATGCGAAGCCTTTACACCTATTGCGTTCTCTACCTTTTCGCTACCTACTGATATTATCTGTGGGTTCTTAGAAAGTAAAGCGGAAAGACTGTGTGGAGAAGGTATAGTTCTTACATTCTTCAATGTAGATAGTTTCTCGGCCACTCCTTCCTTTGTCATAGCGCCATGTTCCCATAATATCTCTACTATGAACCGTCGAACCCGACGGTTATTTGCACTCATGTATAAACGTTAGTCTATGGTATTTATAAATCGTTCCCTACCGCAGCCCATATTAGACCGTTTTCAAATCTAATCTCTTCGTACTCACCACAGGGACTAATCTTTTGTTTTTCCAAAGGTTCGACTATTTCTACCTTTACTTTCTGCGTCGCAAGCGTTATTTTATCACAAAAAAAAATCGTGACTTGACCCACGTAACACAATAATCTTAGAGAGAAATATAATATTATAGCATCAACTAAAACCATTTACTCTCATCAACCTTAGTCTTTTTCATACCTTGCGGTACGTTACCGACTTCTCTTAGGTGATTGGCTACACTTATAGAGTTTTCCAATATCATGTCTACATACTTATCACTACTTCTAAAACCATACGGTGTTTCTTTTACCTTTTTACTTTTACTAGGCCATAATACTTTTTTTCTAGAAGGCTGTATTCCGTATATTATAGCAGCCCTAGTGTACCTTTCCGGTAATATAAACATAGTTTTTGACATTCTTCTCCAAAAATCTATATCTTTGTAATTGTGTTTTAGAAACCAATTTACCAAAGGTAAAGGTTGTTCTTTGAATATTTTTTGCACTCTTGTTCTATCGTTCCAATTTATCAATGCTCGTATTGCCATAAATGTATCATCGGGTTTTTCTTTTGAGGTAAGAGTATCACTAACAATACAGAACTCTTTTGCCTTTTTGTTCAACGAAGGTTCTTTTGTGGTAATAATAATGAGTTTACTGCGTATAATCGAATGCCACTTTAGTACATCTTCGCTACTAAACTTATCACTGATAAGAAAATATATTGTATCTTCACGTTCGGGTATCACATCTAATGTACTATACATGAACACTTCTTCTTTTGTATCATCTCTAAAGGGAGATGCGTCATCAGTATATATTATCATGTATCATCCCTCTCTACGAATGGGTCATGGCTATAAATGTATTTGTAAACCCTTTTCATTTGACCTACACTCAATCCCCAAACTCTCATGACTTCCTTTTTTTGTACTTGATAATCTCCATACATCCAAACAATACCATCATAAGTTATTATTCCCATCAAACCATCTTCTTTCATGGCTTCTATCAACACAGGATATTCATCTTTGAATATCGGCCTAGTGGCAAAATATCTTACGGGTTTGTTTCTCCATTTTCTCATGTCACTATCACACCAAACAATATTAGATTTATTATTGTGCTAACAATAAATCCTACCATATACTTTTTTCTTAAATCGTTTTCTATTATCCACGCATTATAAATCCAATCACTCTTCGAACCCTGCGTGGCCTTTTTCGGCAACTTCATTCAATCACCTCAAAGGGTACATCAATAGGTTGGGAAAGTAAATTAAGTTTCCTTTCGACATCATCTAATAATTTAGGTTGGTCGGATAATACTTCTACCAAAACTCTACTTACTTGGTTAAGTTGTGCGTGTGCTAAAAGTAATTGGGAATCTACACCTATTTCCTTTTTTAGTGTACCAACTAGTTTTAAGGAAGTATTAGCCTGTGCAATAAGTCTAGAAGCATCGGCTACAAACTCTGATGTGATACCACCTTCGGCTTCTTTTCTATCCTCTAGTTCGTCTAGATAAGTAGTAATTCTTTTTACAATATCTTCTGCTGAATCCAAAGTGCTGATACTTTGTGTACGGGCTTCTTCTATATGCTTTGCTTCTTTCGGGTCATAATCTAAGTGTGCATCCATATGGGTCATAACTAAACCATCCGGCCAATTATATTTAGCCTCAAGATAACTAGGTAGTGTTTCTCCCGAATAGACCTCTTTTTCCATCTCTCTACAATCTTTGTGTTCGCACATTTCACAACCACCATCTAATACCCACCTCAATATTTCTATGGTAAAACTATCATTAGTAGTAGCAAGTCTATTTTGTATCTCTCTTTTACTTCTCATTTTTTCACACTCCATTTCGCGGCTGTGCTAGAGTCCTTCCTTTTTGTAGTTATGAAGTACATAGGATGTCTTTTTAACGCCCAATGTAAGGACTGAGCCTGTCGTCTTGAATCTACTCCTTTGAGGTATCTACTCTTGTGTAAAGGTTTGCCATTCTTTAATTTTAACATAAAAAGAATATCAAAGGCTGTCATTTCTCCTTGCATTTCTTCTGCAAATCTATCTAAAGCGTCAACTAAAAATCTATTCATCAGCATCAATTACCACTTCCTTTCCAATGCACATCGGGACTATCTTCTGTAACTTTACCAAAGCGGCAAACCACACCTTTACGACCACGCCTTTTCACACTAGGTTCTACTTCGGTGTACCAAGTTTGATTTTCTAAGTTTTCTATCAACCATCTTTTTGCCGATTGATAATCTCCGTTAGTAATCATCCTAGAAATCTCTTTCAGCAGTTGACTCTTAGGAATATCCTTCATCCAAAACGCACTACGAATCAACTCTAAGTCTGCATCCATTACAGTTCTACGCATAGCCAATGATTGATTTAGTATTTCCCTTAAAGTATCATCTAGTCTAATAACTAATGCTTCTCCACCACGATAGGTAGGCTGCATCATGGCATAACCAATACACATTCTACGGAATAAATCAGCCTCGAAACTTCTTACATCGGGTCTATCAATCCATTCCATGATTTCATCATCAAATAGAATACCTGTCGGTGGATTTAATACGGCTTGTTGCATTCTGTTTCTTATCCATTCTTTTATCTCAATATTAAGATTAGCCAACTCAATCCTTTCATCTCTTTGCATATTGGCTTGACGGTGTTGTGCTATTTTGTACGCCCTTTCTTTTTCCGGTGTCATCTCAATGTCTATGATGAAGAATCTTCTATCAAGACCACTCTCTAACTCAAACCTAGCAGGTTGTGTACCCGCCCATATAGTGTAGCGGGTAGTATATCTAACCCATCCGTTACGCATGGCTTTTTGTACCCTACCATTGTCAAGTGATGTTAGTAGTTGGTTTTTCATATCTAAACTGTGGTCTTTTTTTGACGCATCAGACATAGAAGAAAACTCTTCAAATCCTAGAATACCACCACACATTTCTCTAGCAATAGGTCGCCCTGCTATGTTCCCTTCTTCATCTACACTACCAAACATACCTGCTTCTGTGATAGAGTTAGCACCCATCATTGTTCTCAACCCTTGCCCTAAATCAGCATTAGAATTGAATGCGAGTCCTGTACCTTCTGCAAGAAACATTAAGATAAGAATACTTTTACCCGAACCTTTAGCACCCCTCATCAGAATGTGAATGCGTGTATCGGGTAACTGTGACATAGGAGTATAGAAAGGCACATTGTCATGTCTGAGAGGGCAGTTCTCGATAACGAAATCACCATCTTCTACATTTACTAATGGACTGTCGGGGTCAAAATCACAACGGCTGCATTTGTTCAACGCATTGAATATATGTCCACCGATACTACATAGGAAGATAGGTATTTTATCTTCTACGTCTACGAAGTAGTTTCTCTGTGCAAACTCAATAGTCTTTTCAAAAACGTTAAACTCACTCATATAGACACCTCTGCATCGTAAAGCATTTCCAATAACTCGGCTTTATAGTTTTCGTTTGCCAACAAAGCATGAGTATCGTGGAAGTAATCGAGCAATCTATCTGCTTCATCTACATTTAACCATGTAGTTTGTGTATTAGCACACATTACAATCCAATTGCCTCTAACTCTATTTTTATTAAAGTGTTCAAAGGCACTAGCCGCTACCCAAGTAGGTGTAGGTACATCTAGGTCTATCATGTCTATACTATCACCATTAGTTAGGAATAGTGTGTCATCCTTTTCGTCATAATCATATATCAACAACTCTTCTGTTGGTATTTGTGGTTGTTCTTTAAACGGATTTTCTTGCATTAGATTTGAGGTAATATAAACTAATTCATCTACACCCTTTTCTGTTAGATTCATCATGATGTCTCTAAATACAGGATAGTTATACAACCAAGATTTTGTTTGTTTGGTACTAGGCATATAAGCACTAGTTATTCTTAAGATAAAATAACGACGACCATCTTCATTCCTAGTCTCATACAATTTCCATTCGGGGGGTACAGGTGCAGGGAGCGTGTTCATTGCGTCTACTGGTAGTAACTTAGACAAGATAGTACAGACAGGTAATTCGTCGCCTACAATCGAAGCCCCTGCTATAAAACTAGCAAATCCTTGTTCGTTCTGATAGTATGTAATTAGCGTACTACTTTCTTTATCTACTTTTTTAGACCAAACAAAATCAACATCAGAGTAGCCTTCAATTATTTTCATCTAATACACCTCTTCTTTCTATCTCTTGTCTTACGAACTTTGGAAACCTTTTGAGTGGTCGCCTAGATGCTATTGCTCTTTCTACAACTTCGTCAATAGGTCTAGCCTTGTATAATTTATATTTTCTGCTAGACCAAGATATACCTCTTGCTTCTTCTTTGTACCCATCTTCCTCAAACAACATACTCTTTGCTAGTATGTTAGATACTACATAGCCCGTCGTTCCGTGTTGTGCCCCACCCGCTTTATCCTTTAGCATCCTATGGTCTGTGTTGTTGTACCATTCAGTCAATTCATAGTAGGTCATACTTTCACCCCTTTCTCTCAGATGTTTATACATCCTCTCTTTCATACGTTTATTCTGTGCTCTCGCCATATATCTATTAGTAATCATTACACCTTTAATTATTTTTATTACGTGGCACAAGCGTAAAAAGAATAAAACGCTGTACTGCTCTATTATTTTTTATTTTTTTAATTCTTTCATAGATGTATTAAGATTAGTAAACTAATAACCATACATACTATTGAAGAAAATAAAGAATTAAGAAAAACGCTGTACTGCAAGCCTGTAATTCTTTTTGTTGTGTTGGAACTTACTGAAAGAAATAGTCTTTATCATGTTTTTTTACCGCAATACTATTCATATTCTCTCTTTCTAACTTATTTCTACTGATAAAATCATGTAATCTTTCTGAGTTTCCACCACTACCTAATACTTTTATCTCTAAATTATCTATGTGGTCTAATGCTGACAAAGCATTCCATAACATTTTTTCTAATTTGTCTGATTTAATTGTGTGAATCCATTTTTTGATTTCTTGTGTAGGTATGGGTTGAACCCAAAACCCACCTACCTTATACCTAGCAACAATTTTTGTTAGGTTTTTATACGAAGTTATTTCTATCTTAAAAGTATCTTTAGTAAAAGACATTACAGGACTTTTGTAAATCGCGTGTGGATATGGCCTCATATGTCTGATAGACATTTGAAAATCGGGTAGATAATTAGCACCGATAAACTGCATAGTGCTTTCAAAATACCTAGATTGATTGCCCGTAGGCTCGACCTCTAATACTTTAGATTCATCTATCCACAAGCCTATGAATGCGTGTTCTGTGTGGTCAAAATAACCCTGTATTATTTCCTTCAATGTAGGTCTTTCAGTTGTAGGTATTTCATAAAGTGTGAACATCATATCAGCATACATCAATTCATTATCTAATGCACGTAACAATCTGAAAAGAATATATCTATCTTCTATAACCAAATTACTTTTACCGTAATCTAATTCTATGTAAGGTTGTTTCTCTGTTTGGTGAGTAATTGGTGGTTTGTATTCCCACGCATCTTTTACTACACAATCCTCAGTAGATATTTCTATGAATTGTTTCATGCCTACTCCTGTGCTTCTCTATGAGCCATATTAGTTGCTTTGATGTAGTTTGCTCTCTTCATAGTATCTCTGAACTCCGCTATTGTCTTGGCAGGTATTTTAGCCCTGTTGTTACCAATACTCATCCACTTAGTCATGTCCTCTACTAACTGTCGCAATTCATTGACCTCTTCATTGTCAGTATATTGCGTTGCTTCTTTCTCTTTTAATTTTTCCATTTCTTTTTCCATTAAATAATCCTTGTATTTTTTCATATTTCTGCACCTTCCTCTTCGTAGTGATACACATTAACTGTGTAATCGAATAAATTATCTCTCTTTGTCATTTTACATGACATACTTTTTGATACACCTTTCATACCACGTAACAATACCGCTACGTGTTTGGCGTTTACTATCTTCTTTCTTTTTTTAGGGTCTAACTTGTCAATCATTTGTGAGGCAGTAAGACCATCGGGATTTTCCCGTAGTGTCTGTATCAAAGCCTCTCTTACTCTCTTGTGTCTCATAACCTTTCCACTCCGTCATCACGTATAAAGGGTTCTATTCTGTGTCGCAAGCGTCATCATCAAATGTTATCTGTGGTTCACCAAAGGCTACTAAGTCTGCTAGGATTGGTACATCAGAAGAAACTATATCAATAATTTTTTGTGTGTAAATTACACCATCCATC
>Ga0208899_1002149_pt1 | contig 13403 bp, 13 predicted proteins | sample VirMetDEL_Nov_24_FD_184518 | JGI IMG/M metagenome (GOLD analysis project Ga0208899, IMG submission 184518) | Aqueous microbial communities from the Delaware River and Bay under freshwater to marine salinity gradient to study organic matter... | ecosystem: Environmental > Aquatic > Marine >... | reverse complement strand
ACTTGTTTACGTGTGTTATCAACAATATCAACAAATATATAATTTAGTTTAAGTATATGTAATAAATCGTCAACAATATTACTTTTATCTATTACTACTTTTTCTCCACCATTATATAAAATCATGTTTCCTCCACTTCTATATCAATAGTTTCGCCACCAATCATAGAAAAATTGCTAGGATTATTAGCAATATATTCTTCTGCTTGTTCTGCGCTATTTGCTTTTACTATATATATTTCTGTGCAAGTTCTTTGAACTGTATATTCTTTAAGCATTATTCCTCCTCTAATTCAGATAAACGTTCAATAACAGCTTGATTAAAACCACGTGTATTAGCTTTAATTGCTTTATCAACTTGATATATAACTGCTTCAAATAACATTCGACACCAACCACGAACATAATTATTTAATTCTTTATTTTGTCCAGCGGCATTTAAATCACGCAATGTCCACAATATTACTTGTTTAAGTTCATGTTTTGATAGTTGGTCTAGTTTCTTTTGTATATCCATATTTACCTTTCCAAGCTAGTGCCTACTAAACAGTAGACACTTGCTCTTGTGTTGCAGCTTTCTTAGCTTTGTAAGTTGGTGACTGTCTATGTAAGTCACGCACTGCATCTATATCTAGATACAATGGAATAGTTGTTAACTCTCCATCTACATATCTAGAAATCCATGTCCTTTTATTCCATGGAACTTCTTTCCCTGTTATCCCGCAAATGGGATTTTGATAGTCATTACTCATGATTATCTCCTTTCTATATCGCTACTTATTACTGGTAGCAAATCTATTTAAAAAAAAAAGAACGTGCTGTCCGTAAGGATACAGCACGCTCTAACGTTAACTATTAAAATGGTGTTTCATCAAAAGCTAGTTCATCAATAACTGATATACCTAATGCTTTGATATCTGTATCAGCTAGTTTCTCTGATTGTTTATCATAGAAATCCTGGATACCTTGCACTAGCCTTCTTTCAATCATTGACATATCATCTGGTGTCATAAATTGACCTAGTTCTGCTAGTGCAGTATTTAGCTTTTCAACATTTACATAGTTCATATTTTTTCCTTTCATTTCTAGTATACATAAATGCATACCATAGAGTGTATAAAGGGGATATACACTCTAGCTATACACTATACGTTTAGCTTACCTTGTTCATAGATAACTTCATCAATTTCTACTTCCTTTTTCAATTCAGTAGGTGTAATGATTTTGTTACTATGTTGTTTACCTAGATTATGAAACGTCCAGATATTTTCGTTTTGGTTAAATATCTTGATACCGCATTCGCCATGAAGAAACAATGGATACTTTACACCAGACTTTCTAGAATGAAACCAGTATCTATCTCTCATAGTTTCTACGTTATTTTGACAATAACCACATACAACAGTATTCACAATATCTCCTTTCATGAAAGTTGCCGTATTCATAAGGATATACGGCAACAATATATTTATAACAAACCTAAATTTATTTTTCTGCCAATGTTTAATTTATAGTATTTAAGCTTTGCTTGTTTATATGATAAACCAAAAACTTGCATATAATATTTAGGAAATACATAATGCACATGCCATTTATGGTCTAACCATACAATAAACTTGTTAGGTTTAAAGTTTTTATGTTTATCACATAAGTTAATTGGAAATCCATTATATAAATATACTTGTATTATATAATGACTCATTTTAACTCCATTAATTTTGCATCTTTTACAATCCATAATTACTCCTTTACTTTAGAAATTAAATATATTCTGTTTTATAAACAGTTCTATAACGCATTTTTTGATATTCAACTTCGTTATATTCTCTGTTTAGTCTTTTAATATTAAAAGCTAAATCAATTAATATATCGCTTAACTTGTTTAGTAAATTATCTAACCAAATAAATTTAGGTTTAGTTAGAGTTTCATAATACCTTTTTTTACCTATAGGTATTTTTTTAATACTTTTAGATTGTTTAAGATATTTATCTCTTCTCATTATTCCTCCTTATAAAGAACGTATTCGTAAGAATATACGTTCTTATAGCGCTACTTAATACTTGTTCAAGTTCCATAAATAAAAAAAAACAGCTGGCTAGGATATTTAATCCTAACCAACTGTATAGTCCTATTTAAGCTTTTTGTGCTTCCAGTAATATCTTTTGACCACATGGCTTACATAGATTGTTATACCAGAACTGTTTATCTACATATACACCAGCATCATTTTTTCTAGAACGCAACTCGCGGAAATTAAATCCTAATTTAACTGTTCTATCACCTTCGTGAGTAGAAGCGTTGCATTGGAATGTCTTAGCTTCCGCTGGTTTAGTATCTGTTTCAACTGTAGTTTCAGTAGCTTCAACTTTATCTTTTATCTCTAACATTATCTTATCCTTTCTATAGAAATAAAGAAACAGAGTATGTCTGTTCCGTAAGGATAACAGACATACATACCTAAAGATAGAGTGTAATTAAATGAACAGTTTTGTATTTAGTTTATATTAGGATATGTATTCTATCTTAAGGTATAGTATTAAACTACCATAGGACTATATTTTAAAAACATATTAGGTCATATGTAGGACATATTAGTCTATACAGATACAGCATACATATACTGTATATATATAAAGTATGTCTTACTTAGGAATACTGTATCTGTATAGTCTTTGACCTACATATGTTAACTTAGACGTCTATATTATATAATGTAAGGCTAGAAAAATATGTTGGTAATTCTGTAAGACCCAATGATTTAGGGCGTTAGCGGGCATATGTGTTATTGAAGCTGACTAAACCTTTTTTAATGTCCTTGGGTACTGCCTTTGCGTTTCTACGTTACTGTCTTGCCAGTTAGCAGCTTTCTGCATCCCGATTGCACCTTCACCTGTAACAAAATACTTGTGTTTAGTGTTTGTAATCTAACTGACTATAGCATATAATTCTCACTATACAAACATCTATGGAGGATTAGTTAATAATGGTTGATACACCAAAAAACGTAGTTTGCATAGCTAACGGATGTAGGAAGCGATTGAAGGGCAAACAACGTAAATTTTGTTCTCCTACCTGCCAAAAACGACAGTTTGCAGCCGACAAACGACACAATGACAGAATACAGAAACCTATAAACACAGAACGTAATTCTGATGACGGGGATTACGCGTCTGTCAGACGAGGTCAGTATTACCGAGCTTTCGTAAGCGAAGGTCTAGCTGACGAAGTTGCAACTGGCGACATGGCAGTAGCTGAGGCGGCTTCCCTCCTTGGCTGTACATCGGCTACTGTCAGTCGTATGCTCGCTGCTTACAAGATTGACATACGCAACGAAGTTGCAGCAGAAGATTGGGAGTTATCCCAAGAAGCTGAAGAAGCATTAGAAAATTTTTCTAGCTTCCGCGATAAATACTTTAGAACTGAACTAGGAAAGAAATACGAAACCGCGGACTTTCATACTAACTGGATAAATAATATTATAGATTCTATAGATAACGGTAAAGAATTATTAATACTGTCACCCCCACGACATGGAAAGACAGAGTTATTAATACACTTTGCAGTATATCAAATATGCAAAAACCCTAACGTACGTATTATGTGGGTAGGTGGTAACGAAGATATAGCTAAAAACGCATTATCTGCGGTACTAGACGTACTAGATACTAACGAAGAATTACGAGAAGATTTCTGTCCACCTGGTCAAAACTTTAAACCAGATAACAGGTCAGGTAAAAACTGGTCACAAAATCAATTTACTGTAGGTACTAGAACAGTTGCAGGTATTAAATCACCAACTATGGTTGCTGTAGGTAAAGGTGGAAAGATATTATCTCGTGACTGTGATTTGATTATTGCTGATGACATTGAGGACCATCAAACAACTATGCAACCTGGTGCTAGAGAAAGTACAAGACAATGGTGGACTACAACATTATCTAGTCGTAAAGAGGAACACACAGCTGTTGTTGTTATTGGCTCACGTCAGCACCCTGATGATTTATATAATCACTTACTAGAATCAAATAACTTTACAAGCATTGTAGAAACTGCACATGCATTAGAATGCAAGATACCAGAACATGATGAAGATGAGCATGTTGAGTGTATGTTATGGCCTACTAAACGTTCTTTTAAATGGTTAATGTCAAGATTACATTCTGCTGAAAGTACAGGTGGTAGACAAACATTTGAAATGGTTTATTACAATCAAGCATACGTAGAAGGTACGCAAATATTTACTATGGATATTGTTGACCAATGTATGCGACCTGATTTAGTACTTGGACAGGTATATAAAAACTTATATCTTGTTGCTGGATTAGACCCTGCATCATCTGGTTACCAAGCTGCTGTGTTATGGGGTATAGACCAATACAGAGGTGAGTTATATTTAATAGATTTAGAAAACCAACAAGGCGGCGGTATTAGAGCTGCATTAGACCAGATGGCAATATGGTTACATGAGTACGATTGTAGACATTGGATAGTAGAAGAAAATGGTTTTCAATCAGCTATACGTATGGACGAAGGTATAAAAGAATTTACTTTACGTACAGGTATTACAGTGCAAGGACATCTTACAGGTAAAAATAAACATGACCCATTGTATGGTGTTGGTGCTATGGCAGACTTATTTGAAGATAAACGTATACATCTTCCTGTCGGTGATGGTGTGTCAAATGCAAAAGTACAGCAATATAGGCAACAACTGTTATACTTTGATGGTAAGCCTGTTTCTAAAAGAAACAAGTCAAAAACTGATATAGTTATGGCAGGTTGGTTTCCAATGAAAGTTTTTAGGCGTATGCAAAAAGAGCATGCGGCTGATATAGGATTAGATTACAATCCTAGTTATGGAGATTATAAATTGACAGAAATGAATGAAGCACCATGGGCATAGAAAACATAGATGTAAAAAGTTACAAAGAAGTATTAGCTAATGCAGCTAATCTTACATCTGGTCGTAATGTTCAGGATAGACAAGTAAGTAAAGCTAGAATAAAAGCTATCTTAAATGGTGGACCTGATGGTATAAAAGCATTATTAGGTGAAACAATGGAAACCTCAGATGCTGATTTACTACCTGCACCTAACATGTTGCAATCAGGTATTGATAGACTTGCACAAAAAATATCAGGTGTACCTAATGTACGTGTAGATATTCCTAATGCAGTAGATTCTGCTAGAGCAAAAAACAGAGCAGAAAAACTAGAACGTATTGTTACTAGCTATGATGAAAAGCAAAACTTAAGTTTACAATTAGCACAAGCTTCTAGATGGCTACCAGGTTATGGTTTCTGTGCATGGGTAATTACAACTAAAAGAGATAAAAATGGTTTTTATTATCCTAGTGCTGAACTACGTGACCCGTTTGATACATTCCCAGGTAACTTTGGTCCAGACCAAAAACCTAGAGAGTTAGCTGTTGTACGTAGAGTACCTAGATATAAACTTGCACAGATATATCCTGAGTTTGCAGAACAAATTTTAAAACAAGATGATGATGACGAAACAGGTGAAGAATATCAAGATTATGCTACACCATTTATGTCATATGATACTAACCGTGAACAACAGTGGGAAGATAATACATCCCAAGGTGTTCGTGTTGTCGAGTATTATGACCAAGGTGGTACATACATAATATTCCCAGAACGTAGATTAATTTTAGATTTTATTCCTAACGTACTATCAACTCCACCATTTGTATTTGTTAAGAGAGTATCTTTTGACATGCTTAAAGGTCAATACGACCATGTAATTGGATTAATGGCAATGATGGCAAAGATTAATATTATGTCAGCAATTGCTATGGAAGATTCTGTATTTACAGAAACTAACATATCAGGAGAGATAGAATCAGGACAATATAGAAAAGGTAGATTTGCTGTTAACTATCTAGCTCCTGGTACACAAGTTTCTAAACCACAGAACAATATGCCATATCAATTGTTTCAACAAATCGATAGGTTGGAAAGACAGCTTCGTTTAGTAGGTGGTTACCCAGTTACTGATGATGCACAGTCACCAAACAGTTTTGTTACTGGTGCTGGTCTGCAAGAACTTAACGGTGCAATGTCATTAATGATTAACGAGTATAGAGAAATCATTAAACATGGTCTAGTTGAAATGGATGCTAAACGTTTAGAGATGGATACAGTTTTATCTTACTCTCAAGCTGTAGGTAAAAAACCTATGGCAGGTTATTTAAACGGAACTGCATTTTCTGAAAACTATACACCATTACAAGATATTGGTGGTGACTATAGAACTAGACGTGTTTATGGTGTTATGGCTGGTTTTGACGAACCACAAAAAATTGTTACTGGTTTGCAGTTACTACAAGCTGGTGTTATTGATGTCGAAACATTGCAAGATAACATTGATGGTTTAGAAAATATACAAAAAGTACAAGAACGTATTAGAAAAAATAAAGCAGAAAGTGTTTTATTTGATGCATTATTACAAAGGTCTGCTCAAGGTGATGCACAAGCTACTATGGCAGCTATAGCTGTTTATGAAAATCCAGCAGCAATATTGGAAATATTTAAACAGTTTTATACTCCAGAAGAGCCACAAGTATCTCCTGAACAAATGGCTATGATGCAACAACAATTAATGCAGCAACAAATGATGCAAGGTGGAGGACAACCTCCTAACATGGCAGCTGCTTTTGGTTTATAAAATGGATGAATTTTACGAAGGTGAGTTTTGGGAAATGGTGTATCAAGAATATGGTGTCATTGACGAATTAGATATATTATCTGAAAATGTTCTTGAAATTATACAGCCACAACCTGGCTTATTGATATTAATTACAAAGGAATTTTATAATGGCAAAGAATCGTAGAGGCGGAGAAAGAACTCCAAAGAAACCAGCTTTTGTTAAAGCTCCAGGTCCTGGTGCAGGTCCAGGTATGAATAGAACAGATGGCGGTGCTGCTAATGCTAAACAACCTATTCGTAGATTACCTAATGCTGGTTACAATGAAAACAAAGAATTTGTTAAAGCGCAAGAAGCTGTAGGTGGTTTACCAAAAGATGAAGGCGTTAAAGTACAAGCAGCTCCTAGTAGAACTACAGGTAGTTTACAAAATATTATTATGGGTGGTACTGAACGTCCTGAACAAAGTGCAACTGAAGGTGGAATATTAAGTCGAAACACTCCTCCCCCACCGCAATTGTTAGCTGATGATTACGATATATTACTAGAAACATTGGTATCTGGTAATCCTGATAATTTAATATTTAAACAACTATATAACGCAAGACAAGCACAAAAATAAATGTTAAATAGCTTTATTAGTCAAAGAGAGTTTGGAATAAACGCAAATCTTGAACGTCAAAAGTATGCTGCTGCAGAAAAATATTTAAAAGATAATCCACAGTATGCAACTAGATTAAGTGCGTTATCTGAACGTTATGGTGCTTTGCCTATTGAAATATTAGACCCTTTAGCTAAAAACGAACAATTACCTGTAGATAGTCAATCAATACAAGATTTAACAGATGATTATGTAAAAAATCAATTAGCACAAAAAGGTGAAGTTTGGGAAGCAACTAGAGAAAAAAACAATCAAGGTAGATATATTGAAGATATGACCATGAACTATGGTGATATTTTATTTGGTTTAGGTTCTATTCCAGAATATGTTGTAGGTACTTTTAGAGGTGAAGATAAACAAATAAAAGTTGGTAAAACACAAACTTCTTTATGGTTTGTTGCATTACAAGACGCATTATCAGAATTAAATGTAAAATACAATCCTTTTAATGTTTCAGGTACTTTAACTGATAAACCATATTACAACCGAGAAACAAATGAATTTGTTACTACTGAAGAATATAATAATTTAAATCCTTTACAAAAAATGTTATTTACTATTCCTGGTGGTCAATATTTAGTTAAAAATAATCATATGATGTTTAACTCAAGAACTTGGGCGTATGCACAGCAGTTAAATGCTTTAGATAGATACATGGAAGCAGGTTATACAAAAGAAGAAGCACAAAAATTTATCCCTATTGATGTAAGTGCAACTAAAGTTGAAGGTTTAGGTCAAAAAGAAAATTGGTTAGCTGAAACTAAACAATGGATTAAATTTGCTCAAGAAGCTAAAGAATTAGGTGGTAGTCCTTATTTATTTGAAATGTTAAATCAAATTAATTTAGGGCAACCTCTTAATTACAACAGAAGTAAGATTATTTCTGTTGAATCACTTATGGCAGAAAATATGCCTGAGTATCAAGACTTACTTAAAGTAATGCCTGAAAATGAAGCTAAGAAATATATATATTCTAAAATTGGTCAGCCAATTGTTAAACCAAATGAAGACGGTGAAATAAATTGGACATCTATTCAAAATCCTAATCGTATAGAAGCATTTGCTGGTAGGAGATTTATATACAATCCTGAAATGGCAGAGGAAGCTGGTATGCGAAATGAAATGAATATTAATGAAAAACTAGGCGTAAAGATACCTTATTCACAAGGTAGGTATGAAGCATCTATGCAACACCGTGTAGGTTCTGAAGCATATAATTCTATGTCTGGTTGGATTGATGGTAAAGCTAGAATTATTCCTGAGTTAGTAACTGGTGGAGTTATTAGTAAATTATTTAAAGGTAGAGAGCTTCTTAAAGTTGTTAATAGATTAAACGATTATGAAGAACTATATAGTCCAGTTAAAAAATCTGAAATAGTAACTGATTGGGTAAATACAAATCAAAAAAATCCATTAACTGGTAAAGCTGTTGAAGATATACAAGGTACTCTTGATTCTATTGATATAGTAAATACAAAAAATAAAAACTTTGTACCTGAATTAAAAGAAACATTAGAGTTAGCTCGTAAAGAAACAAGAAAATTACGTAAAGAGTATGGTCTTATTGGCGGCACTGTTAAGGGTGTTTTTGCAGGTACTGAAGCTAAATTAGTAAATAGACTAGACGAAGCTGGAATAATTGACGATATATCAAAAACTTCTAATTTATTAGAGTTTGACAATAACTCTTGGACAAGAAATTTTCCACCTGAAATAAAACAATTGTTATCTAAAACAGATGATAGACAAGAAATTAAAAATATTTTTACTTATGCTTATGGCGATGGTTATAAAGTTAAAGGTGTAGATACACCGTTCTTTTTAAATACATTACCAAAAGGTCAGTCTTTATTACTTAACGAAGCTGTTAAAAAAGTAACAGGTGGTAGAGTTTCTGGTTTACCATCAATAGGTTCAATTGCAGGTAGAAGTGTAGGAAAGGCTATAGAAACCGTTGATACTACATTTAGAGGCGTTTATAGGGGTGTTGCTAGTCGTTTGCAGACTGTTAAGCCTAATATTGCAAATGATGTAAATGCGCTTAATGTAAACGATTTTTATAAATGGAAAGAAACAGGTGAGCGTTTAGGTAGAAATCTAGGTTTTTATTCTGAAATGACAGCAGGTATGTCACCATACTGGAGAAAAAAATTATCTATATTACCTGGAAAAATGATTTCATATTCTAATAGGACTGAAGGTTATAACAATGTTGTTAAACAACTTATGACTACAGGTATGGGATTAAATAAAGCAAACGATTTATTAAATGAATTTCTTGATATGAAATATACAATTAACAATGTTAATAAATTTGCAAGAAAATTAGCAGAAGCACAAATAGATGATGTTGCTCTTGCACGTAATCCTAAACGTGCTGAAATTCTACAAAGACATTATGACAAAGTATTTAATAACGAAGAACAAATACAGCTTTATCTTATTGACCCTAAAGGTAAAATGATTAATAGTCCTTGGACTGCACGCATGACAAATCCTGATACAGGTGAAACAACTTTTATACCAACAATTACTAAATTATCTGAAGCAGCAAATATGGGTGCGCCTTTGTTAAATAGAAGAGTAGTAGATAGAACATTAGGTGTATTTTTTGATGAAATACCTGATTTAGAAAATTTAACTTTTATGGATGGTGTTAAAACATTAATACAAGAATTAGGAGATGAAGGTATTAAAGGGTTAAAAATACCTGGTAAACAAATTGATAGAGATATATTTACATTAGTTTTAGATGGTTGGATGGGTAGATTATTTAAACCTAAAACAATTGTAAAACCTGCATTAACACAAAGAGTTTTATTAGAAGAACAAGTATATTTTGCAGTGCATCCAGATATAAAAGGAATGTTAGATAGTCCTTTGTTTTATTTTCAATGGTTGTTTAGTTATGGTTATTTACCTAAACGTTCATGGGTTAAAAAAATTATGAAAGAAGTTATGGATAGTGGTAAAGATGTAAATGAAATAACTTTAAGTCACCTACATCACGAAGCTATTTCAGCTAATTTAAGTTACAATAATTTTAATACTGCAAAAATTAACAAAAAAAATACAATATATGTTCCTGTTTCTCCTACTACAAAATCAGGAAGATTAAATGAAAATTCTGTTAATGCAAGATTATTTCAATTTGAAAAATTATATTTAGACCCTATATCACGTAGGGTAGCTGGATTTGAAAGCTGGGATGATATTTTTGCATGGTCTACTTCAAAAGAAGCTGCAGAAATGAGGCAACAACTTATTGATGCAACAGGTTCAACTTTTACTCAAACTCAAATAGGTAAATATGATATTAGAAAACAAGAAGATTGGTTACGTTATTTAAGAGAACGTGAATTTGAAATACGAATGAATACTGGTATGTCACTAGAAGAAGGCGTAGATTATTTTAGATTAGCAGATGGTACAGATGATTTTAATGTTAGTAAAGGTTTTACAGGTAGCACAGAATTACGTAAAGGAATAGCTACAGGTACATTTTATGATGAAATAAATGACACTATAGTACGCATGCTTCCTAAATATGACAATATGTATGAAATTTATAAACCAAAAGATAGAGCTAAACTAAATAAAGCAATTAAAAGTTATATAACAGCTGTAGGTGATGATGGAGAGTTGTTATATGATTTTGGTTATGCAATACTTCCAAAAAATCCTGAATATGCTGGTTTAAATAGAGCTTTACAAGATTATGATAATTTAATGGGTAGCATATTTGAAACATTATTGTCATCTCCATTAGCAAGATTAAATAGAAGTCCGATATTTAAACAATATCGTTGGATATTTTTATCTTCAAACATACATAAATTTGATAAAGCAACACAAGCTAAATTTATTAATGAAGCAGTTGAAGCAAAAATACCTAACTATATGATTAAAAAAATAAAAGGTAGAGCTGCATTACAATCTGGTACACAAACAAATTACAAAGCTTGGTCTGATTTAGCTAATGCTTATGCTGTTACAACAATGAAATCATTTTTGTATGATACTAAAAATAGGCATAGAATATCTGACGTTACAAGAAATGTATTTCCATTCCCTGAAGTATTTATCGAAATAGGTAAACGTTGGGGAACAGCATTTATGAAAAATCCATTTATGGGCAGAAATATTAATTATGCAAATAAAGGATTAAAAACATTAGAAGGTACAGAAGTTTATGGTGGGCAAGGTTTTTTCGGTGTAGACCCTGTATCAGATGAGTCAGTATTTTTATATCCTTGGAATGAAAGATATAACAATATGCTTTATGGTGATGGTGCTAACTTTAAAATGGTAGCTAAAGGTTATTCAGGTGGTTTAAATATGGTTAGTACACAAAAATTTCCTTCTACACAACCGATGATACAGTTTTATTTAAATGAACTTATGGATGCTACTGAAGTAAATCAATCATTTCAAGACCAATTTTTTGGAGATTTTCCACCACCAAAAGATTTACAAGAAGCAATATTAGGTAGTAAAAATCCATATTTTTCAAAGTATAGAGCTGGTACAAAATATGGTAAAGGTGGCCTTGATTTAATTGCTGAAACATTTAGTGACACATATGTTGATGAAGATAACAATTTTATTAATTGGGATATGAATGATGTACATATGACTATGCGTGCTGAATCTACATTAAACCTATACGAAGCAGTTAAAAGTAGTTATGACCAACAAAGACTTCTTAAGAATGGTGAGTTAGATAAATATATTAATGACTTAATGGATAACTGGGATGGCAAACGTGAAGTTATTGGTTTTGATGAATTATTAACTTACTTTCAAAAAACAGGTGCAGAAAGTTATCCTTACAAACCTGGACAATTAACACCAGAAATTTTAGATAAAGCTACTTTAAGATGGTCTGCATTAAAAGCTCAACAATCATTAAACATAAGAGCATTAGCACAGTTTGCTTTACCAACTGGTTTTGTTCTTAAATCAGCAATAACAGATAAAACAGGTAAATGGTGGTCAACTGCAGTTTTATCTGAAGAATACAGTAAATTAGTTGAAAAACATTTTGGTAATCAATTAGCAGCAGCTGAAGAATTTTATGATGTTTACGGTATAGACCATGCATATATTACTACTACAACTAAAGATAGAACAGCTGGTGCAAAAGTTTATGACCGTTCTGTTGTTCAATGGAAAAAAGAACATGAAAAAGAAATACAGTTATTACCTAACTCATACAACTTTTTAAATCCTTCTAATCCACAAGCAGAACGTACATTTGACCAAATGATATTTGAAACTACTAGAAATCCTAATGAATACTTATATGCTGCAAATGACACAGCTGCTTGGTTTAGAAAACAAAGATATGCTGAAAAAACAAGAGCTACTTTTGGAGATAATAAATATTCTGACTTTTTAATTAAAGCATATACTAATGCATTAGAAGAAGCATATCCTGGATACAATGATGCTTACGGTAAACGTAAAACAGCTACACCACAAGATATTTTTGAAGAAATGGAAACATATTGGACTACATTAGATTTTCCTAGTAATTATGAAGCTGGTCGTGGTTTTAAAGAATATTACAATAATTATTGGGTTGAGCTAGTTAAAGAATCGCAAGTACTTAGCGGAACTGGTTCTACTACATGGTGGAGAAACTCTAAAGACCCTGTAGCTATTACTATGAGAAAACGTGCTGCTGATGCTGCATATGCAACGATACTTGAATATCCAGAATTTTTATCTGTTTATCAAAATGTAATTATACGTTTATTTGCTGGAGATACAGAAATGTTAGACTATACTACAGCTTTAGAGGAAAAAAGAAGAACATTAGGTTCTGATGCTGTAAGAGAGGTAATTAATCCGTAATGGCTACACCAGAAGAAATAGCTGCTTTAGAACAAGAAACAGGTTTAAAAATAAATGATATTATAAATAATCCTTCAGGTTATGGACTAAATACAGAAGTATCAGCTGTATTAGAACAATTATTACTAGACGAAACTACACCTATTCAAAGCATTTCTATATGGGTAAATCAAGCTGTTACAAACTTAGCTAATAAAGATGAACCTGTTACTCCAA
>Ga0208899_1002147_pt1 | contig 13412 bp, 14 predicted proteins | sample VirMetDEL_Nov_24_FD_184518 | JGI IMG/M metagenome (GOLD analysis project Ga0208899, IMG submission 184518) | Aqueous microbial communities from the Delaware River and Bay under freshwater to marine salinity gradient to study organic matter... | ecosystem: Environmental > Aquatic > Marine >... | reverse complement strand
ATAAAAGAGACGGGCAAGAAGCACCCCCCGAATAATCCAATCTCGGTAGGTTGTCCGTGATGCCTTCGTAGACGGCTGCCGTTGTCGTTTCTATATAGTCCGTTGCTACGAGACCTTGTTCAAGTTGTGCGTCTTGGATGTAGATAGAACCGCTTGTATTACCAACAACTCCATTTGAATCCGCAGGGTAAACACGAACTTGGTCAGTAGTTGATTTTTGAGTAACTGAACATCTATACCAACCATTACCTACGGATTCAATAGAGGAATGTATAGCAGTTGAATTGCCTATTTGCCCGTTTGCTAAATCAAAGAAAACATTTGAGGAAGAACCATCAATATATATCCTCGCCCAATTAGAATCATTAGATTTCAAATAAATGGAAAAAGTGTTAACAATATTATTGGTTGTTATGTCTTGCCTTAACCTATCATTTCCTAAAGATTTACTTAATAGCCAAGCATTATTACCGCCATCTTTATCGGGTTGACCTCCAACTATTGTAGCGGAATTTACAGTGCCCCAAGTAGTATCAAATTGGTTTGATTGTAAAATTTGGTTGCTTCTCTCCTTCTCAATCAATCCCGATGCATTCACACGGGTTGCCGTGTCCGTTCCTCTGCTAAAGGTGAAATCTCCACTACCATCCGTTGGTTTGATAGAATAGACCTTGCTCTCCTTCACTCCAGAAGGAAGCATTACTAAACTCGCTGAATCATATAGACTCGCCATAACTTATTGTTTTAATTCATTTATATCACTAATCGTACACGCTCTCGCTTCTAATGTACCTCCATCTACTATAACTCTCGCAGAATACGGCTCATAAACTAAACGACCATCATCTGCTTGGGGGAGTCTCCTTAATGCCTTACTAACACATTCAAAAGCCTCTAACTCTCCATCATCGGCTAATACCCTCTGCTGAAAAGCCGCTGGTGCAAGGATGTAGAACATCGCACTACCCCATCCGATTTGGTTGGTGAAAGCATCACCACTTCCCCACCAAGTAGAGCCGTATATCGCTCCGTATCCTTTTTCGTCAGTTGCCATTGTTCTCTAATTTGTTTACCAGCTTTTTCAGCTTCTTTAAGTTAACCTCCTTGACCTTGTAGCGTTTACAGATTCCAGCCGTTGAAGACTGCATCTTTGTCTGGGTGTATGTCATCGTTATTGTTGGTATAGTATTCTGGGTATGTGTTCTGGTTGAAAGACATAAAGTCAATAAACCTACGAGTGTAGTGTTCAGCAATGTCTCTGTGTTTATTCGTCAAGAAGTCTACCTCATCCTTCTCCATAGCGATACTGTTCTCTGCCGTGTGCTTGTAAGCACCTCCATTACCTATGGTGTAGGCAGCGTGAGGTAAGTATTCTACCATAGCCCAATGAATCAACATAGGCTGAACATAATCGTCTAACAAAGTCTCGTAAGCGGTAGTTAATGTACCTCCTACAATGTCATTACGCAACTTGTCGTACAACTTCGTACCGAGATAGTTTTGGATGTGAATCTCTTGAGCCACCTCAATGAACTGAAGAAACTTATCGCTATCTACATTTCCAGAGATTACGCTATTGCGTACTAAATCATCTCTTTTTATAAATAATACCTTTGCCATTATTTTCCGTAATTAGGGTGATGACCTCTGTCTTCACGAGTAATAGGTGCTTGAGATACCTCTTTAGGGTTTTTAGGTAGCTTAAAGCCTTGTCTTACCGCTTGATTTACATTTATAAATTTTGTTCCTCTTAACGCATCACCGCCATAAGGCTCTCCATTCTTATTTAACTTCTTCTTGTAGATTCTACGCTCCCATCTGTGGTAGCAGTTTACTCCGCCTTTCCACTTAAATAGTGAGTAGTTTCTACCCTTGTGTCCAAATGATTTATTGACACCTCTTGCACTCATCATACCAATGTCCTCCTTGCGGTACAACTTGCCTTGAGACATCATTGTCTTACAGAAAGGTCTTGACTCTCCTTTAGGCTTCTTTCTTGTGCCTTTAGCGTACTTGTAACGAACTTTGTAGAGTTCTGTGTCTTGACTACTGTCTTGCGTAGCAGAAAGGCTTACAAGCCCGTTTAAATAGCCCTCAACATCAAAGTCTTCGGGCTCATCATCTCCTACTTCTTCTGCATCTACGAGTTCCCACTCATCGGAAGGCTCTTCCTCCCCCAAGTCAGCCAATGCATCTAACATCTCGTGGGCTAACTCGTCATCAAGAAAAGGGCGGCTATCAGCACTTGAAAGCTCCTCCTTTGTTTCTTCTGGAATATCCGCTTGTAGTTCTAACGGTTGTAATGTCTTAAAGAAGATGTTTAATGAAGCACCATTCACCGCCATAATATCATCAATAGCATCAAGAATCAACTCTTGGATAGGGCGTACAACGGTGTTGTGGAATAGCAAAGAAGCCGTCTTCAACTCATCAGCATTGTTACCCAACCCAGTATTGTCCTTGATACCCATCAACATCGGTGAAGTAACTCGGTGGGCTACCATCAACTTACGCATACTCTCGTCTGCCAAGAACTGATACTGCTCACTTGCATCGCTCAATTGTACTGGCTCAATAGAGGCAGCCATCTCTTTGTTGTCGTTGAACGCCAAGATAAACTTACCAGAGTTGCTTGAACCACTAAACTTTTGAATGATTCGTCTCTCTATAAGCTCACGCTCTTCTTCAGTTGGTACTCCGTTGTTGAAGTTAATCAACATACTTGGTGACAAGCCGTTCTTAATGTTGTTGATGTGGTAGTTTGCTACCTCCTCCTCTAATTCTGCATAAGGAAGACCCCCTTGATAGTCTACGGGTGAGTAGTAGTAGAATCCAGAGCGGTAAGGCTTGATGCAATAAATCTCTAACCCCTCACTCTTCTCTCCATACCCAAAGGCTGGGATGCGTGTAGGCTCAAAGCCTCTCTTACGAATCTTTGTCCAGTCTTTAGAGTAGTAGTATCCCGTAACCTCTCCGTCATCGTTCATCTTCTCAAAGCGGAGTGTTTCAATAGGCATATGCTCTACTTGTACAATCTTTGTCTTGTCTTTGTTGTAGATAACTTGGAAAGCCGCTTGACCCATCGCCTTTAAATCAAAGGTCACCTTTCTCATACAAGTACGAGAGAAGAGGCTTCTCATCATAGCGTACTCATCGGGCTTACGAGCCGCATCAGTAGCGTATAGACCCTTACCATAAATAAGCTCCGTCATACCATTGATGATGGCATTGTTAGTAGCACTTCCGTTATAGCGGTCTATAAGGTATTGGAAGTAGTTGTTGTCATCTCCATAAGCTACCCACTCCTTTCGGTTGTCTTCAACAACTTGGGGTGTAGTATGCGATGCCAGATTAACGATACGAATGTTACTCATTATCTGTATATGTATTGATTATCATTATCCTCATAGTAAGTAAACTCACCACTATTGACACTAAACTTCTCTAAATCGGTTTGATTGGTGCAGTACACCTTGCCTCTATATATCTCGTTAGAGCCACTTACTTTTATGTTATAGTATCTACCCTCAACGAAGGTGTAAGAAGGCTCTACAACCAAGAAATTAGTGCTTATCGTAGCCGTTAATGATTCTGTTGTTGAGGTATTAGTCTCCTCATCGGTAATCTTTACCGAGACACTCGTCTCAAAGGCTCTTGGGACAAATGTGATAGTGCTATCTGTTGTAGTTACTATATGCATAACAAGTTAACCACAAGAAGGGTAAAGTGTTATCAAAAAGAAAGGGAGTGCCGAAGCACCCCCTAACCAAAACACCTATGTCTATCCGCAATGGATAAGACAAATATACTACTTTATCACGAAAGCACAATAGTTGCAGTTGCAGAAGTCATACCATCAAATGGGTCTCCAGCAATCGCTCCATCAATAAAGTTAGCAGCAGTACGCTCCATAGCGTTGAATGTAAGAGTGTATCCAGATAGGTCACCCATTGCAGCACCACTAACAATTGTACCACCAGTAACATCAGCACCATTCTCACGACCTACCAAGTAAGCGTTTCCGTTGTAGTCTTCTACAACAATGTGAGGACGGCCATAAGCCATCAACTTCAACTCGTTGTTATCCTCCTTGCTCAATTGAGGCAAAGTAAGGTTAACCGCTTGGTCAAAGAATACTGTTCCGTTTTCACGAGAAGCGTTGATTGTCTGCTCTACGCTTGAAGCACCCTTCAATTCGTACTTGTAAGCAGAGAATGTGCCGTCCATATCAGAGATAGTGTCATCCGTAGCAGAAGTCAAAGAGATAGTACCCAAGTCACCAAAGTCTACAAAGTAAACCGCCTTGATACCACCTACCGACTCTCTACAAGGTAAAGCACGACCTTTTGTTAAATCACAAGCCATATTATTCTTTTATTAAAAAAGGGTAGGCAGATTGTACCCACCTACCCTTCTGTTATTAACTAAACTAAACCTACTCTTATGAGTAAAGTACGATGTCGCTACCAATTCCGTATTGTACACCCGCAGTAAAGCGCATAACAACACGAACATTTTGAGAACCATCAAGGTCAGCCATATCAATCAACTTAACCTCGTTGTGGTCTGCCAACAAACCAGTACCGAAGAACAAGTTTGATTTTTGAGCAGCAACCATAGTGTTGTCACTCAAACCAGAACATACGAACAACTTAACGCCATCAAACGCAAGGTCACCACCATTGAACCAAGTAGTACCTTCGTTGTTCACACCATTAGCACCCAATCCAGAAGCACCGAATCCACCCAAAGCACGGATGTAAGCACGAGCAACATTAGAAGCTACATAGATGTACAAATCTTCTTTTCCGTAAACCGCAGTTGGGATAGCATCTACTACTTTACCCATCTCTGTGATAACATTCGCAGCAGTAACAGTAGTACCAGTTACATCTACAACTGTACCATCAGCAGCCAATAGAGTTTCAAATCCGTTGAACTCACCAGCGTTAGCGGTAACACCTTGCCAGATGTTCTCTTCAGTCTTCTGTGCTACTTTAGCAGCGATGTGACCGATAAGGAAGTCAGCGAATGAAGGAGGCAAAGAGTCAAATGCAGAGTAACCCATTTGAACTGCTTCCCAATCGTTGTGGAAATCCTTCTTACACAATTCCAAGTTTACTTGGAACTCTTCTGGTTGCAATACACGCTCTGCCAAAGTCACAGTTGACTGGTCAGCGAAATCACAAGCAGCGTCTTTTACCAAAGCATTAGTAGAAAGAGTTTTCATTACTTCTTTATACTTAACATTTGGCTTAACTGTGATACCACCACCTTCAATGGTATCAGCACTCAACAATGCAGCAGAAATATATTTCCCCGCAAATTCACCAGCATATGTGGTAGTAATTGATGTTGCCATTTTCTATTTATTTAATTATTGATTGTTGTACTTGTTTAATTTACTTTTCTTAAAGCACCTCTTAAACCTTTTGCGCTATTCTGCAAAAAGTAAAGATTCTCGCTTACCCCTACGGCTTCTCTTGACAAGTCTTGTAGTCTTTCGTAGTTGTCTACTTGACTTACATCAACTCCAAGTTCATCCGCTTGTCTTTTAATTTCAGCAAGAAGTTGAGAGGCATTTTTCTTAATAATGTCACCCGCTTTCCAGTTGTTTTCAGCCGTATTAATTTGGCGGTCTAACTCTGATTCTTGAGATTTAATATCGGAAACTATTTTGTCAAGTTTCTTGAAATTATCTCTCATCTGCTTAATAGCGGTTTCAACTTGACCGACATACTTGTTCAATTCAGCAGATGCTGCCAACTCAACCTTTTGCTCTTCGCTCAACTCAACTTCTTTAGCAGACAACTCTGCCCAAATTTTTTCTACTTGTTTCATTATCCTAATTTGTCAAAGATTCGTGATAGGGTGTCTTTACGGCCTCCTTTAGAGAACTTGTGCATCTCTGCTGGTTTGCTATCTGGAGAGTGCTTAATAGGCTTTGTAGCTGGTTCATCAGCAGACAAGTCTACTTCTTCAGCGACTACCTCTTCCACTTCGCTCATCTCTTCTTCTTTAGGAGACATCATTGCTTTGATTTCCTCAATCATACCTTTGAGTTCATCCATAGCAGCAGATAGTTCTTCTTTAGTAGCGTAAGCCATCTCTTGTTCGGCTTGTTCTACTTCAACCTCTGGAGCTTCTGGTGCTTCTTCTTCTGCCTCACCGCCTTCACGAACTTCAGCAATGATACCTTCTTCTGCTACAACAAGCATACGACCATCTTCCAAAGTGTACTCACCGATAGGTAGAGCAATCTTCTCTTCTTCTTCAGTAATGATGAACACCTCTTGGTTAGGCTCAAATGCTTCGGCTTCAATAGTAGTGCCGTTCTCCAACTTCATAGACTCTAACTTAACTTCATCTTGTAGGTTAAGCAGTTCCATAATCTTGCTTAATGTTTCTTGTGATTTCATATTATATCTTTCTACCTAATTCTCTTGTAACCATTGCACCCACACCTTCAATACTCTTGTATGTAGAGCTGATAGATGAGTAAGCCTTTTTCAACTCATCATAACCCTTTACACTTGAAGGGTCAATACCTAATTCTTTTACCGATTGCTCAAGTTCGTTTAGTAGTTGAGGTACGCCATCAACCCAAGAACTAACATAACGCTCATCTTGCTCTGCTCTCACAGATTGCAATTCTTTAGTGAGTTGTATAGCATCTTCTTTAATAGCAAATAATCTACTTGCTTTAGACTCTGCTGCCTCTAATACTTGAAGTTTAGTTTGAACTGTGCGAATATCGTCAGCGTAGTTAGAAATTTGACTTGCTATACTCAATTCTACTTTCTGTTCCTCTAACTCCACCTTCTGTGTAGAGAGCTTTGCGAATACCGCCTTTTCAGTTTTGCCTTGTTTCATATCTTGTTTTTATAAACCTTTGTAAACTCTATCAAGGTAGGCGGATTGTTCTTTAGCTGAATTAGAATACTTTTTAGCTATTTTCTCAAGCTCGTTCTTAACTGCCAATGCTTGTTTAGGTACATCTATACCTAATTCTTTGGCAGCTTGTTCAATTTCATTATATCTTTTTTCAGAAGATTGAACTATCCCATCCAATTCACCAAGAAAACTACCTACCGCTTTATCAGCACTAACAACTGTTCTTTTAAGACTCTCTGCTCCAGACATAACCTCATCTACTGAACCAGACAACTTTTTAAAGTTGTTTAGTATGTCAGTCAAAAGTTTTTCAGCGAAGTTCTCGTAATCTTGAGCTGCGCCTAATTCAACCTTCTCTGGTTGCTCGGCTAATTTAGCCATCACCTTATTTAGCGATATTCTTTTCATAGTATGTTAACTATTAGTGTTTGTTATTGTTAGATTTTTCCAAGTTCCTTTAGTTTGCTTTCTGCCCATCTCTTGGCACTCTTGCCTCCCCATAGCAGATAACTGATGTACCCACAAGAAGTGGTGTCTCCCTCATCATAGTATTCCTCTGCTCTGGACAAGTAACTATACATCCGTTTAATGGTCTCTACGCTTATCGCTTCACCATTGGCTAACTGCTGCGCTCTTACCTTACCTACTTGTGTAGCACATTTATTATTCACCTTCTCATTTAAGGCTATACCCCTTTTGGCGTTGTTGCGTACTGAAGTGGGGTAATCCTTGTAAGTCTCAAGTTCAGTACGCTTACCCTTTTTTGTGCGGAGGTCTTTCTTAATGATAGCCTTGATAGCGTTGAGCTGCTCTTCAGCCTCCATCTCTTTCGCATCGTGTTTAGATGCCTCTACCTTGTCTACGAAGTAGCCCTCAATAGAGAAGCCCTTAACCTTACCAGACTTCACATAGCCATCCCACAACTCGTCATTAAGTATCTTCATACTCACCATCCAAGTACCTACGGGCAAGTCCATACCATACATACGGCTCTTGTCTTGCTCACCTTCAATAATCCAACTCTCTACAACACTTGTGCCTTGAACATCCATCTGGTGTTCTAATGTGGCTTTGTTTTGGTTGCCGTTGATGAAGAACAATTCACTTGCCTTTCTTACCGTGTCTTGCGAGAAGTAGATGTAGTACTCATCCTCACCATTTCTACGATAGATAGGTTTGTTAGGAATAAGTGCTGCACCCATCAAGATGCGCTTCTCCTTGTCAATGGTTTTTAACTCAATCTTGGGTTGCTCATCTTTTAGAGCAATGAAGTCTTCCTCAATGGCTGGGGATTCAACCACGCTAATGGCTTGGATACCCGCTTGGAGGCTTTCTTCGTCTAATAGTAGTTCTACGATTCTCATTATCCGAAACTTGATGTTTGTACTTTCTTTCTATCTAATTGTTGTTGGGTGCTTACCTCACCTCCTACAACATACGCCTTCATAGGCTTGTTCTGGAGGCTCTCTAACAACGCATTTGTACCCGACTGCCCAACTACATTAAAGTCTGGAGTTCGTGGCGTAGCCGTAGGCGCAGTAGGTCGTGGGATATTGGTATCTACACCACCACTCATTCCGCCTCCAGCTTGGAACTGTTGCGCTGCAATAGTCGCTACTTGCGCTGCACCCGCAGCAGCAGCAATACCCGCTTCCACGAATTGCGCTCCCGTTGCTAACTTGATAGGATTACCCCCAGCAGTAAGAGCCGCAGTAACGGCTTGTGCCGTGTTAACTACCGCTTGAGAGATGCCCAATGCCTTGTTAATCATAAATGCCTTACGAGCATTCTTCTCATTATTACCCAAGAAGGCTTGTGCAAGGTCGTTTAATGCACCTATTGCGTCACCCGTCATCTGGAGTCTTGCTTGTTGCACCTCTTGCTCAATTTCTCGTCTCTTGGTAGCCTCTTCTTTTGTTTGAGCAGTTCTTTCAGCCTCAAGAATAGCCATCTCCCCAACTACATCTTGATAGGCTTGTGTACCTTCTTTATATAAAGCCTTTTGTTGTTCTAATGTAGCAAGTCTGCTATCGTACAATTTCTTGTTGAGAGTCTCCTCAAGTTCAAGTTGCTTATACACATTAGTCTCCGCATCTATTAGAGCTTGTGCTTCTATCTCTGCTACCTCTTGTTCTGTCTCTGCTCTACTGATAAGCAAATCAATAGCCTCTCTATCAAGAGCGTTTTGATTCATCTTGTATTCCGAACGGAAGCCATCTACTTGCGCTTCAATACCAGCAAGTTCATTTAAGGCTTGGATGTATTCCTTTTGGAACTCAATGTTGTTTTTATCAAGAGCAAGTTGACGAGTTTTAGCTGCTAATACTTTTTGAGCGTTCTCAAGCATTACTCGTTCTTGCTCATCAAGCACCTTACCTAATTCTTCGTTAGCCTTCTTACGCTCCTCAATGGTTAAGGTTTCGTCATCACGAATTTGGCGGAGTTTCTCCGCTTGTCTATCATACTTCTCAATCAAGCCTTGCGCTAATACCTCTGCAATCTCTGCTTGTTTGTTAGTCTCGGTCATTGCTTGACCTTGCTTGACCGTCTCAACTACATAGTTAGAGATAGCCTTCGCTGCTTTGGTAGTTCCCTCTGCAATCTTTGCAGCAGAGTCATCAACACCAGTAAGGACATCTACCATCTCTGTACCAGCAGCCTTAACGCTATCTAAAGCACCCTTGAAGTCTCCAGTAAAGAACTTTGCCATCGCATCTCCCACAAAGCCCAATACTTCAAGCATTGATTGGAAGCGTTCAATGATGTTATTCTTGATGGCAGTACCTAACGACTTAACGCTCTCTAATGGATTGTCAAAAATGCTTGTAAAGAAGTCTACAAAACCACCAATGTTACCGCTAACAAACTTTGAGAAATCGCTAAAGGCTACTTGTAGAGTATTGAATGTCGTGTTAAAGAAGTCAACCGTCTTCTGGTTGTTGTCAAACAACTCCTTGAGTATCCCCATTGCTTGTAGTAACAACCCAATACCCGCAGCTTTAATCGCTACACCTAAACCTTTGAAACCCGTGCCAAGACCCTTGATTCCCTTTTGGCTATCTTCAGCACTCTTACCAATGTCTTTAGTGGTATCGGCAATGTCGTTGATGCTCTCGGCAGTCTTATCGGCTTGTTTCTGGGAAGCCTTTAACGCTTCAATGAGTTCGTCTAACTTCTTCTCAAGACCCGAAAGGTCTGCACCAATAATTATGTTCTTCTCTATTGCCATTTGCCTAATGCTTCAATAAGAGTACGAGGGTATTGATACTTGCCTTTGGCAATCTTAATGTCCTCATCTCTTTCGTTTGTCTCCTTGAGAGCCTTAATAAGATAACCCAACTTACTATACATCGTTAAGAAGCTCTAATGTTACTTGACCAGTCGTTAAATCCAATGTAGCGTTGTTGATGATGTAGTCTCTATCAACAATCGTCAACTTATCGTTCACCTTCAACTTGTACATTACATCACTTGGGAAAACCCCCTTGAATTGGTACACCCTCCTTGCGGTTGAATACAAATCTGTTACATAATCTTGCCAGTAGGTCTCATACAAACCACCCGTTTGGTTAGAACCCGTATAAGGGTCTATCTCTGTGCCGTAGTTTATCGTCTTGGTAATATCCTCCGATGCCAAGTCATTGCAGTTGCTTACCAGCCAGAACTGGTCTATCTCATCGGAAGTACCCCCAGTATTTACATAGGCTACTGTCTTCGTAAGTGTAGGTGTAAGTGCTGGTGCATAGAAGACGAAAGGCGCACCGATATAAGGCTTCAGTTCCTTGTCTATCGCCTTGCCTACGGCAAACTCTGTTTGGATAGCATCATCGCCATCTACTAAACGCTCAAATAACATATGCTCAAAAGTAGACTCAATAGTGAAGTCACCTCCATCAAAGGTGAAGTCTGCACGAAGGTCTCCGTAACCTACACCACCACCCGATGTGTTTCTAAATATCTCACCTACGACTGCCTCTGTCTCTTGGTATGCAAACTCAATACGCTTGTAGAGTTCGGCTCGGTTAGCCGAGAACTCGGTAGTGTCAATATATCTCGTGACATCAATAGTTGAGCCTTCAGCGTACCAATCATCAAGAGGTTCAAGTTTGTAAGTGTTGTTTCCTTCATAGATGATTACAAGGTTAAACATCTTCACTAACCCCGTGATGAAGTCTATGATTTTCTGCTCTGGCATCTGGTCAGCTATTACGACCTCTGTGGTAAACACTTGAAGTGTACCAGAAGTCTGGGCATCAAACTGACTGGTAAAAGGTACAGTTGGCAACTTGCCCTCTACATTACATTCTATCTCTAAAGAGCCACCTCCCCAATTAGGTTTTGGAGCAAACTCAAAGTAGATTAAGTCACCCTCTTGTAGGTCGTAGATAAAGAAGATACCAGTAGTGTTGTTTGTGATTTGTTGCGTTGCAATCTTTTCAGTTACACCACCTCTTTCTCTTACTGCATAGAACTCACACTCATTACCACTTATAAAGTTTATGGTAAAGTCTATCCTCATATAGCCGTAGGTGGCTATTGTTGAGGTTACCTCGTAGTAGTCTCTGGTTAGGTTAAAGTTTGTACCAGCAATAAAGTTGATGCGCTTGGATGGGTAAGAGTCTCTTTGGTCTTTGAACATATACCCTTCCTTGCGGTGACACCACATAAACAACTTACCAAAGTCAGTAGAGTCAAATAGGTCGCTATTGAAGGTCACCCCATAGTCCGCTTCTATCGCATCCAAGATAGCCTTGAGCTTGATAGCGGGTTTAAGGTCGTAGTAGAACACTCCGTGAGCGTGAGCAGACGAGTGAAAAGAGATGTTTCCATCTGTTTCGTGTCCCGTGTTTTGGCTATTGTAGTACCAATCTTCAGCAGACGAAATAAGTGGATAGATGATGTTGTTGCTTGTACCTCCTACATAACTGTCTAACCCATTCTTGATATTAAGGTCGTTGTAGGTGTGGTCATAACTACTCAAGTCCAAGTCCGTTAGTTGGTCTTCACCAAACTGGTCTTTAAGACTTGCCGTCTTACCATAGAAAGTAACATTGTAAGAATAGGGTTCTCCGTTCTTGAACTGCAAACCCTCCAACTCTATCACTCCCTCTCTAAAGAGAATGGTGTTCACCTCTATGAAAGCATCTACCCTAACATTAGCATCAAAGCCTCCTACTATATCAACATTGTAGTAGTGGCTAAAGATGCCGTTGTTCACCTTCGTAGCGGGTAGGCTAAAGGTCTGCGAGAACTCCCCGAATACCTTGCCTATGTCTTGTATGTTCTGCACCGATAGGTTAAGCGTAATACTCTCGTCATTGAAAGCATCCGCTCGTGTCCCATCAATGTATAGGTCTACCTTGTTCATTAAAGTGTAGAGTTAAGTTCGTCAAATGCGTACTCTAAATCTAAAGTGTATTCTATCAACTTGTCGTTGACCTTCTTCTTCTTTGTGAGGCTATTGGTAGATACATTCGCTGCTACCGCTCCGTTGTTAGCAGTATAGGTATAGGTGCTTCCGTCTTTAGTAACCGTGCTATCTGCTACTACCAATACATATTCCGAGAGGAGGATTTGTTCCATCACCTCTTTGAACTCCTCTGCTACAAACCCAGAGTTGATTGTAAGCCTACGCTTACCATTGGTGTTGTACTTCTTATACATAGGGTTGTGGAGACCATAGGTATAAGCACCATTCTGCACATTACCAGTAATCCTTCTATACATATCGTTAGTCACATCAATGGTCTCAACACTACGCTTGAAGAAGGTAGCATAGTTCCAAGTTCCGTACTTACTTATGTACGCCAATTGTATTGGGGTGTACTTCACCTCACAAGTTGGGTAGAACTGTCTCTCGTCTATTACATTTTCAAAGGTGTCCAGTAATTGTATCTTGTACCAATCGCTATTCACCAAATCAATACTACTGCCTTGCGTTACTAACCAGTTCTTCAAGTTGGCTACGCCACTTGGCATTAGTTTGATTCTATCCTCTGCTTCGTCACCCGTATAAATTACCGATTCGGGAACTGCATAGTCGTACTTCGTGCCATCGTCTAACAAGATGCGTATTGTAGCTAATCCAATGTTAGCACATTGTAGGCTCTCAATAGTACCCCCATCTGCAAGGACTCTATCCTCATATGCGTAGACAATATCCAATCCTTGACCATACTCACCTACATAGATAGGCATCATCTCTACATTGTACTCGTAAGTGTTCTGCTCACTCTCTGGAGATAGTATTGTTTGAGTTAATGCAAAGTTAGCACCCTCGTCAAAGTAAGAGTACCCCTCAATCACTTGGAAGATGTCACTACTGCCCGTATCGTTACTACCAGAGTTGTAGTCTACATCGTAGTCTATCTGTACCCACGCTACTCTACCATTCTGCTCACTCAAGATGTTATCGTTAAACAACTTTGCAATGGTTGTGTTTAGCTGGTCAGCAATCAAAGAAGCGATGTCTGTGGTGTGGGTAGTGTTGCTACCAAACCCAGTAGTGCGGTTGATAG
>Ga0208899_1002140_pt1 | contig 13436 bp, 15 predicted proteins | sample VirMetDEL_Nov_24_FD_184518 | JGI IMG/M metagenome (GOLD analysis project Ga0208899, IMG submission 184518) | Aqueous microbial communities from the Delaware River and Bay under freshwater to marine salinity gradient to study organic matter... | ecosystem: Environmental > Aquatic > Marine >... | reverse complement strand
CTAAGTATTCCCCCAAATTTATTTGTATTTGGTCCCTGTAAATTTTGATTCATTACATTTCTACCGTATGTAGAAAACTGACCAACTGCACTTCTGTCTACTCCACCATCATCATTAAAATCATTTATATTTCCAGTGGTTCCTTTAGGTCCTGAGTACTGAGACATAATTCCTTTTTCACGATTGGTACTACCACCACCATCACCATTACCACCACTTGATGATCCACCACCTATAGATCCCATGTCTCCCTGTAACGACATAATATCACCAGGTCCTTTGTTTGGTTTTCCTTTTAATGATCCATAAATATTTGCATCTAATAAAATTTTCTGTTCTCTTGGAGTAATGTAAGCTAATTCTGCTACTACATGATTAGGAGACGATAACCATTTTTTAGGAACAGTTACTGTTTTTTGTTTTCCTAAATAATTAGGTCCACCCCCTTGATTAACAGGTTTAGTTTTTTTCTGTTGAACTTTAGTTAATCTTTGGTCTTTATATTTAATTTTTTTTTCTACAGCCATTATCGTCTTCCTCCAGCATGTATGTCTAACCTAAAAGTTCCTAATTTCCAACTGGTATCTACTGCAGTGTTGGATATTGTAAGAGCTATTGATCTAGCTCTTGCACGTGTATCTACTTTTGTAGTAGCTGATGTAACTGTAAAAGGTCCAAGTGATGAGCTAACTGCTGTATCACTTGGATAATTTCTTAAATCTAATTGTATAACAGCACTTCCTTGTTGAGTTATAAAGTCTGGTATGATTCTACTAACTCTCATAATGTTTTCACCATCACCTCTAAGGTCACCTAAATTAGTTGCAGTTCCTCTAACAACTTTTTGTGTAATATCATAATCACCAGAAGTAATGTCAGCTGGAATAGCTGTTGTTACTCCTAGTCTTACTTGATTAACTCCTGTTTCATGTTCATAGTAATATGAAATTCCTTCAGTGTTACCAACTACATCAAAAGATGTATCTGTGCCTGCATCATATTGAGTTGCATGAGGTAATCCAAATACAGCAGAATCTTGCCATGAAGTTCTAATAAACAAAGGGCTTGCATTTACAAACCATATAGGACGTTTAGATGTTGAATCTAAATAACTATATGTAACTGATTGTGTATTTACATTAGAGCCAGCTTCTGGATAAAACCATGTTACTTCACCAAACAAGTTATTAATACCTGCGTAAACCATTTGATTAGATGTTGTGTTTAAATTGTCATAAACATAGTCTTCAACTAAACAGTCCATAGATTCTAGTTTACCTGTATATCTAAAGAAACCATTATCAGACATCCAGTAAGCAGCACCATCAACCTCAACAGCAGCGTTCTTACCTATTAATCCACAGTTAGTACCAACCTGTTCAAACGCAAAAGTAAAAGGAGTTCCAACAAAACGCATAGTAAATAAAGCTGTGTCACTCCAAACATATAATGCATTTCTACCAAGTTTAGCACCCATGATCCGTGATCCGGCGGCCAGTCTTTGTGTACCAGCACTATTCTCAGCTGTAGGTGTGTAGTCATTTATATTTTCTTGAGACGAGAATCTTATAAACATGTCATCTTGCGTGGCCTTATTTCCAATAGTAGTTTCTGTTCCAAAAAATACTAAGTGACGATCGGGTGTAGATACTAACATATCTCTAGACGCTGTAGGTGCACCAGATATAATAGTTGCTCTTGTTGCTGTTGCATTAGATGCATCAGCATTCCATTCAAAACATTCACCATTAAATATTAAAGCAATAAGTGTGCTTCCTAAATTATCTAATGACCACATACCAGGTTCTGCAACTTTATCTGTAGTTGATGCTGCTTGGCCCCAGGCTGAGTAAGCACTAAAATTAGTAACTGTTGCGCCAGTGCTGTGAGCAGCTCTAGTTGAACCTCTAGCGGCTCGGGTAATTCCAGTAAAACTTGTGGAAGTAATTCCTGTGTAAGATATTTCTTCAGTGCCTACTTGTATAAAATTAGTTCCGGTGCTTGGAAATCCAGTTGTGCTTGCTACATTAATTGTAGATCCTGACCCACCAGTTCCATTTGCATCATCGTTTAAACCACCATTTAAAGTTGTTGTTTGTGGGTTTGTAACGGTACCACCCCATTGAGATATACCATAACCAAAAACTCCAACCTGTTCAGCTGGTCCTACATGATAGTATTGAAAAAAAGTTATACTTCCAGATGTAGTTGCACCTGCGCCACTTTCATTACTACCAGCATTTATTTCTAAAGTTGTAGTTGTTGGCACAGAAGTTACCATAAATTTTTTATCACAAAAAGTTGTAGAAGAAAAATTAGAACCTGTAATAGCTGTAAAAGTAGAAGGGTCACCAAACAATATAATGTCGCCTATTTGAAAATTGTGTGCAGAAGAAAAAGTTAAAGTAACAGTCGGTTGTCCGTTAGTTGTGCTGAACGCACTTGTAATAGCGGTGCCTGATGGATTAACTAAAGGATGTATGTCATAGTATACTCCTCCAGAATATACATATAAAATTCTATTTGTGCCAATAGCTGCGTACTTAATTCCTTCTTTATTAACCATGTGGTGCAAGCCTCTAGCTGCACCAGTTAATTTACTGTCTCCTAATTGAGACCAACCACCTATTTTTTCAGGTGTACCATATCTAAAACGTACATTTGTACCACCCGTCCACTGAGATTCAGCGCCGGTAGAAGTTACTTGTTTGTTAAACCCTGGTAGAAATCCTAATTTTTGTAGCATAATATACCTTTATATAAGGGTTTTAATTCTTTTGGTAGTATAATATCAAATAAATATGTTGGCAGCAATCGGTATTCTGCCTTTTTTTATTATACTTCTATTTTTATATTTCCTGATATTGTTATTCTATAATCATTTACACCATAAAAAGGATAAACGCAGTGAGAATAAGAAGCTGGAAAAATTAACATTGATTGCTCCCACTTTTTATCTACAAAAAAATTTTGTAATAGTGTTGAGTTAAATTGATCAAACCCTACAAACTGCAGAACACCAGGTAAATTTTGTGAAGCTTTTTTACCAGGACTAATTTGTAATTGATCTTTAATTAAAAAAGGAACCTTAATAAATATTATAAAAGAAAATATTCCACTGTGATTATGTAAAGGATTAAACTCATTCTTTTTTTGAAAGTTAACCCACAAATTTTTTAATCTAAAAGGTTTGTTGACACTATTACAATCATATCTCTCATTAATTATTTTAAGTAATTTAGATTCCACTCTAATAGTTTTTAATAAAAAAGGTTCAAGTATAGATATATGTTTATCTAAATTATATTCTTCTTCTATATTTCCAATCAACTCGTGATTAGCTTCTTTTGATTTATCTTTTATAATTTTTTTTAATTTTTTAAATAAATCAGTAGGTAACTTATCAATCTTTACTATCATTTATTATAAGAATTTTGTTTTTTAGTCCAACTTGGAAGACCAATGTGAGGACGTCTATCAAAAATATTATCTTTAGCTCCTGGTGTTTTACTGTTATTATAATGTAAAAAAACTTGCACACATTTTTTTCCTTTAAATTTTTCTCTCCAATGTTCTAAGTCGCAACCCCTATAGACCAACATATCGCCAGGGTTTAAATTTACTTTTATACCTTTTTTATTTTTATTTCCTGATGGCTCAATATAAATGGGCCACTCATCACCCCCTAGATTTAAAGTAGTTGATATTTCACAACTAAATCTATCTTTATGTCTTTTAAGTTCATCTCCTTTTTTATATATTCTAGCATAAGTATATGCAGGATATAATTTTAAACCTGTTAACTTTTCCATAGTTGGTTGACATTTTAACATTAAAGTTTCCATAGCAATATCTGAATAACAACAATAAGTATTAGGAATTTGATGTGTTTTTTCTTCATAAAAACCAAGCATGGTTTCAAAAGATGATATGTATTTTTCTTTTATACAAGTGTCATACACTTGTTTTTTAACACATAAATAATTATTTAAAAATAAAGCTAAATCTTTATCAATAACTTTTTTTATAATTAGGTATTTATTTTTTTTAAAACTCATAATGAGTCGTTAGTATGTGCGCAGTTAAAACTTATGCCATATTTCATAGAATCTGTTTGATTTCTTTTGCAACCATGTCTTAAAAAAGAACTAAAGAAAGCAAAAGATCCTGGTTCAGGTTTAAGTTCTTCATTTATTTCAGGAAACTCTAAAACTTGTGGGTGTTTGTTTATATAAATAATTCCGGAAAAATAGTTTCCACTATGGCTATGTTCTTTTGTATAATGACTTAAACCATTTTTTAGTCCCCATGAATCACGTAGTACGTATTTAAATCTATCAACATCTTTATCTACTACATCAAAGATTTGCCAAACAAATTTTAAAAATTCTATATCGTTATTAAAATAATTCCAACTAGTCATTTCACCAATTACGTTGGTTTGAAATGAGTTATTATTTTTTAAAGCACATCCCTCATCTATTTTTTTAATAAAGTATTTAGAATTAATTTTATCAAACTTACCTTTGTAAAAAAAGTAAGGTTGTTTTATTTCACTTATAATTTTTTTATCAAAATTCATCTTTAGCCATTTCTTTCGGCACCGCCTGAAGATTAAAATGTATAAATCTAAATGGATCTTTACCGTGATCTACAGAAAACTCATGTTCTAAAAAACCTGGAAATAATATAAATGTGCCTGGTTTAGGTTTAAAATGAATTAAATCATTACCATCTAATATTTGATCATTGGGTTTCATTTTTAGTTTTGTTGCTCTAGCTCCAGTTCTTGGTTCGTGAAATACTGGATAAGATGTTTCATCACTACATTTTAAAAAATAAAAACCTGATACGTGTTGATTCCAATGCACGTGTGCTGAATGATGACCACCACCTTTTTTAGAAAACTCTTGTACCCACATCTCACTAAATATTAAAGAGTATTGTTGCATATCATGTCCTTGTTTATCTAAAAAATTCCACGCTTGGTGTCCAACATAGTTTCTAATATCCATAAATTTAGTGTCTTGAGTTAAAGGCGTCGAGTGATGAGACATTCCAAAATCGCCATGTTTTTTAATATAATCTTTATTTCTTTTTATAGCATCTTTAATATATTTATCTGAGACTTTATTCAAAGACTTAACAAACTCTGGTTTGGATTCATACCAAATTGGTGTTTTAAAATATTCTATTATTTCCATATTATTTATACGGATATCCAAGGCTCCACATTACTAATGAATATCTAGTTCCTTTCGTTACTGGTTTTACTCTATGCCATACAAATGAAGGAAATACAACAATAGAACCTTTGGGAAGTATTTGTTTTATTTTTTTTATATGTTTAGATTCGTCTCTCATATTTGGATCATAGTTTCTAAAATCAAATTCTAATTCACCACCCTCATACTCTGAACCATCTGTTAATTGACAAGTCATAGATAATTTTCTTACTTTGCCATGATTTAAAGTATATGGTTTATTATATGGTTTGCTCCAACCATCGGTGTGCCAGTCGTAATATTGATTAAGTTTATATTTGGTAAACTGACATGATTCAGATCTTTCCCAATCAAAATTCCAACCAGCTTGTTTATTTGCTTCATGAACATAAGGATGTAATTCTCTATATATCCAAGGGTCATTTAACCATGTTATATCAGAATGTCTCTTACGTTTTATATGTTTAATTTCATCTTTTGTTAATTTTTTATTTTCTAATAAACCTCCGGTCCTAGCCATACTTTCATTTTGTGCTAATCCTTGTTTAATTATTAAATCACATATTCTTGAAGGAACAGCAGATTTAAAATACCAAAAGTAATTAGATACGTTCATAGGTTATAGTCTGTATAAAGTTTAAAGAATTTCTTTGATTGTTTTCAATAGAATAAGTATTAGTAGATGGAAACATAACAAACATATTTTTTTTAAGGTCTATATTCCATACTTTTTCTTTATTTTTATTATCGTCAAAATTTATTTTAACTTTACAATCTACTGTATTTATTCCATATAATAAAACTAAGTCAGCAGAATCAGCTAAATTCATAGGATCTACATGACTCAATGTTTGAGTTTTTTCATTTGGAATATAGGCATTAGCCCAAGAATCTTTATTTTCTAAAATTAAATTATATTTAATTCTAATATGTTCTCTTACATAAGTAGTTAATTTATCCCAATCTCTACAGAAAGAAAAATCTTTTTCGTGATATAAAGAATCAAAAAGTTGTTTACAAAGATTTAAAGGGTTGATCGCCCAACCTTCTGGCATTTTTACATCACCATAATATAAAACCTGTTCACTTAATACTTTCTTATGCATATCTTTTTATATGTTTAATAAAGATATAAATTAGGCTAGTTTATTTGTCAAGTCCCAAGACTGATTATCTTCATTCCAATCGTACGCCCATGTATGAGTTTCTGCATCATTTTGGGATTGTTGTTCCGAAGTTAATTCTGGTCTTTCTCCTATTGGAGAAACCCATTTTGCATTTGGTACATCTTTAACCCACGAAGGAAAATCTTTTAGTGGCCAAAAAATTTGATTACCTGAATCCCATTCAAAACCTATACCTGCATAGTTTCCTCTTAATGGAGTGCCATCTAATAAATGTTGATTCGTCCAAGTATTATAAGAAGTTTGAATCCAAAGATTTGCAGGCCAATTACTGTGTGTTTCTAAATATTGTTGTCCAGCTTCTTCAGTTAAAGCATCTTTATCATCAAGACGCAATACATTTAAAACTATATTTTCTTCTGAAATTTTTGCAAAATGTGCCATAATTATCCTTTAAACTGATATCGTATTACTACTACACCACTTCCTCCCTGAGTATTATTTCCAGTGTTAGCTCTTTTAGCTCCACCGCCTCCAGTGTTATCAACTCCTTTAGCTTCCGGGGCAGGTCTGTTTTCAGTAGAAGACTGTCCTCCACCACCTAATCCGCCACCTGTTCCTGTTGGTGTGCATCCTGCTCCACCACCAGCAAAATAAAAACCAGCAGGTGCAGATACTCCTACCGATGCTCCACATAATGAATCTGTAGGATAATATAATCCGTCACCACCATTTCTAGTTCCAGATGGATAATTGTCTCCAGCTTCGCCGGCTCCTCCGCCGCCTCCGCCTTGAGCTGTTCCAGGGCCGCCGTTTCCTCCATTGTTACCTTCAGGTGGACTAAAGCCTCCAGCGTTTCCTGTACCTCCAGTTCCAATAACTCCACCTCCACCAGATCCACCTGGTCGACCGTTCATAGTTTGAAAAACTGCTGCACCTCCACCACCTGTTGAAGTGATAGGGGACATACTTGTATTGCTTCCTGGAGTACTTTCTGCGTTATCACTATTAGATCCTGCTCCACCACCACCTATTGAAATAGGGTAGCCTGTGCATGCTGAAACTGGGAAACCTGTAGCTACTGCGTTTGTAAGAGAGTCAGTAATAAATTCGTTAGAATATCTCATTCCGCCCGCTCCTCCGCCGCCTCCGGTTCGAGATCCTCCGCCGCCTCCGCCAACGACAATGTAATCAACGTTTCCAGGTTGACATGCAGGAACGCATGATACGCTAAAAGTACCACCACCTGTAAATACGTGAACTTTAAAATTACCTACTTCAGTTATTGTTCCACCTGTTGCAACTATAGGGTTTGCAAAACTAGGTCCTCCAGAACCAAATCCTAAAACTTGATAACCAAAAGATTTACCTTTTGAATCTTGTATATTTGATGAATTCTTACCAGACCCTGCTCCAAATGATCCTATTGTAGAAAAAATAGTTTTTACATCCTTCATTTATTAATTCCTTATGCGTCGTTAGCCGCGTCAGTAGTAAAGAATAATTTAATACCTAAAACTCTACATTCACCAGTAAAAGTATCACTACCGTCTGCTGCGTCTCTGTATAATTGAAAGTAACTTTGCTCACCCGCTGCAGGAGAACCCGCAACTGTTATAGCACCACTTTCACTTGTAATTTGTTGGTCTTCAACTGTTCCTATACCTGCGTCTGTAACTTCTATTGCTGTTCCGTATGCAACGTCGATAGTATCACCATCGGCACATGCAACACCTTGTAAACCAAAAATAGCATTACCAGTATTGGTTGTGCTTGGAGACCAATAAACTTGATAAGTTAAAGTTCCTTCGTTCCATGATTTAGGCATAGCAATTGTAAATTGTGTGTATTGTTTTGTACTAGCATCAAAATCAAATACTTTTAAATCTGGTCTTATAGCTGTTGTTTCTACTTGAGCTGCATCTGCAGGGTTAGTAGTTGGTCCATACATAGCTGCAGCTGGAATCCATATAGTTTCTTTACCAGCAATTTTTATAGCTGAACCGCCACCTTGTAAAGTACCTGTTCCTTTTGGAACAAGGTTAAGACTTACGTTAGTTTCACCAGAAGCCGTAATACTAGGTGCATTACCTGTAGCAGCATTTGCTAATGTAATTTCATTAACAGCTGAACTTGTTGCAGTAAGATTAATTAATTCATTTCCGTTTGTGTCTGAAATTTTTGTTCCTATTGCAGGACTAGTTAAAGTTTTATTTGTTAAAGTTTGTGTTCCAGTAAGAGTTACATCACCGTCACCAAAAGCCATAGTATATATGTCAGGGTTAGTTCCATCATTTGCAGTAGCAAATACTACTTGATCACCTTTATCTGTTGCTGCAAAAGTAAATGTATCTCCTGAACCACTAGCATATTTAAACTGTACTGTGTAAGCACCTGATGTTGAATTTCTTAAAAAATAAAATGTTTGTGCATCTAATGGAATTGTTACAATTTGGTTTCCAGTAATAGAACCAGTAAACTCAATCATTCTGTGAGACATAACTGCTCCAGTTGATCCATCAGAAACTGAAAGAGCTGTAGTTTGTGCTCCACCTGCTATAGATTGTGCAGAAAAACCGCCTGAAATTTGTTCGATTATATTTAAGTTAGTGTTTGTTTTTGTTCCCCATGTACCGGCGTTTTCACCAGTTGCCATTAGTTCTACACCGAGAGCCGTATAAGTTGATGCCATAATTTTGTACTCCTAATTAGTATCTTTTTTTAATTTGTTTTATACTCATTGTCAATCATTTACTGCAGTATAATTTGCACTTTGTGTTGCTGTAATTGAACTATATCCAGCGCTTTGCGTACCTGTAATAGCTTCATAACCTAATGGAGCTACATTACCTACACTAACAGTTGCAGAAACTCCTGTCAATCCCATAACGTCTGCTGGTGTTAAAGAACCTGTTGATGCAGTTGCAGAAACTCCTGTTAAACCCATAACATCTGCTGGAGTTATTGTTCCTACAGAAGACGTCATAGAAAGACCAGTTAAATCTACAATAGGATTTGTAGAAATTGTTATTGTACCATTAGACGCTGTAGCAGATAAACCAGTTAAACCCATAACATCCGCTGGTGTAATTGCACCTACAGATGACGTAGCACTTACTCCTGTTGGATTTACAGTTATACTAAAATCTATATTTACAGAACCAATTGATGACGTTGCGCTTTGACCTGTTGGAGTTAATGTTAAATCAGATATTGCTGTTGGACTTCCAACTGATGATGTTGCAGCTACACCTGTTAAACCCATTACACTGTCAACGTTTAAATAATATGCTCCACCCCAACCAGTTGTTGTAGATCCCCATGTTTGTTTACCCCAACTAACATCTTCTCCAATGCCTGTAGTTGCTTCAACTCCGGTAAGTTCAACAGTTACCCCTGACTGACCCCAGTTTTCAACTCCCCAACCATCTTGGCCCCAACCTGTATTTATTTCTGCTGTAATTGTAGGTGATCCTACTGATGAAGTTGTACCTAATCCTGTTAATGCAAGTGTAGTTGAATTTGCGTTCCAATCTGCTTCACCCCATTCTAATCTACCCCATCCAGAATTAGATGCTGCGTATGCTAAATCACCAAGAGTTGATGTTAAACCAAAACCTGTTACTGCAACAACAGGGCTAAAACTTTCTCCCCAAGGTTCATTACCCCATTCAGCTCTACCCCAACCTTGTTCAGCACCAGCTATGAGTGTTCCAACTGTTGATGTTAATGATAAACCTGTTAATTGAACTACTTCGTCTTCAGCTTGGCCCCATGAACTACCTGTGCCGTAAGCATCCGCACCCCAACCAGAACTTATTTCGTTAGTTGTTCCCCAACGATTTGTTCCCCAGGTTGTGCCGGATTCGTTCCAAGAATTGGCCATAAGGATTGCCTCCTTATGCTATACGGATTATTGCGTTATCAGCGTCAGCTGTTGGAAATTGAATTGTAAAAGTTCCACTAGTTACAGTTTTATCTGAACCAAATGCGATTGCACAAACTGCTCTATCAGCATTTGTATCATTGTATATTAAACAACCATTAGCTGTAAAAGAAGCCGATGTAAAAGATGCATCTGCAAAGTCACAACACGCAGTATCAGATGATAAAGCGGGAGTAACACTTGTAAGTGCTTTTCCACCAGCTGTGTAAGCAGATCCTGATGTGTTAGAAATTTCGTTTGATGTACTGTAAGCTGTTGTTGATTTATTTAAAGTAGCACTACTTGTGTATAAAGCTAATTTAAAAGTGTTTCCAGACGATGCCGTAAAATTGTGTAAAGCTTGTAAAACTTCTGCTTTAAAACTGTTACATATTGCCGATGTTATTGCCATAATTTTTATCTCCTAATTATTGAGGCGGTGACTCGATTGGTATTCGTATTGTACCATCTGTGTAATCGTCTCGTCTTCTTCTTCCAATTTGCATTGCTGCAAATTTCTGTAGTTCTTGTTTATACTTTCCATCGTATAATGTCAACATGTCTGTTGGACCTTTTAAAAATCCATATGCCTCTACTAAACAAGCATATAACAGACCTTGTGGAAAATAGTTACTAATATAAGTGTGAGAATTACCGTCTGATCCTGAACCTAATCCTACAGGCATTTTGTTATAATATATTCTAAATATGTAATTAACATCTGGAGTGGGTGCTAAATAAATAGATCCTGAAGTAGTATCAGTTAATCCTGTTGCTCCACCAAACATAGAGTAATATTTAGGTTTTCCAGTAACATCTGCACCTGTTGCTGTTGATCCTTCTGGACCAGTTAATCTTCCTACAAACTCACTTAAAAATGTTTGATCACGTCTTTCTAACCATGTACCTTGTTCCGTAGAATTTGCAGCGTTAAATACTTCTACACCTCTTACAAATAAAGATCCTGCAGGCACTCTAATATTATTTACATCAGCTGCCATTGTACCTTGTTCTACGAATCTGTCAGAATCCATAGGTAGGTCAAGATTTATTCTATGTTCAGCTGCTCCAATAAACTCATCTATAATAGTTTCAGTAAATACATTAGCATCTACTTCTGTGTATGATCTAATAGCTGTTGTTAATGTTGTGTATGAATAACCTGTAAATCCGCCTGCCATAATAATTAACTCCTATCATTTAACGGTCCAATTGTACATTGAAAACCGCCTCCTGTTGCTGTGCTTCCAGCGTTAGATACTAAAGGCACTGTTATAGAATTATATTGTGTTTCTGTAGCTTGTGTTCCATTAGGTAATGTAGGACCAACTTCTACTGTAGTTGCAATTGCTGTTGCTAAATAAGATCCAAAAACTTTTGCTCCGTTTGCGTGAGTTGTTGCCGTAGTATTAGAAAAAGTAATCCCTCTAAAAGGAGCAGCGGTTCCTCTTGTCAATCCAGACAAAACTCCTGTGCCTGTATTATTAGCTGTATATTGAATTGTTTCGTTAATGTATTGTCCAAAATTTGCACTAGTTGCATCTTGATTTACTTTTTCTATTACAATAAAACCAGCATTTGGAAATGCTGCAGAACTAGTTAAAGTTAAAGTGTTAACTGTATCATTAATTGCACCATTTAAAGTCGTTTCTAATTCTAAAGTTGCAATTGCAACACCTCCTACTATTTCCTTAACAGATTGAAATCTAACATAAGATGTTCCTTCGTTAATTTGATTATGAGGATAAGACACACTTAAAGTTTGTGATGCGGCCGTTGTAGTAAATGGGTTGTTAGGTAAAATATCTTGCACTGGAAACTCGACTCTTGCTGGTCTTGCATGCATTAAACCTTGTGGATCGGCGCCTACTGGATGTGGTTCTAATTGTGGTTGCTTAGGTTCAAATTCAGAAACATGTACCCATGCACCAGTCCACTCTTTTACCATTTCTCTATATGGAAAAGCTGCACCTGATCTATCAGATATTGCTAATGCTCTACTACCTTTTGCAAATCTAGCCATTATATATTTGGATAGTATGTCTTCGGAGTAATAAATGTACTAGCTGCAGAACCATCTTCAGATAATGCTCTAGCTAATTCATCCTCGTACAACAACTTCATCTCCTGTGTTCGTTGTGGTGCAAACTTCATAGATAAGTAATATGATAATCCTGCAATCATACATGGTACAAATCTAAAAGGTGTGTCGGTTGCGTTAGTATAAGCTCCTGCATCTTCAATTCTTTTTACATAATAAACGTTTAAAAAATTTGATGCAGCAGTTGAATTTGGTAAAGGATAAATAGTTAATGTAACTTTATCTATAAATCTTTGTACCCAAAATTGTGAAGGTGTTCCATTAGATGCTTTGTTTGCGGTTGCAGCATATGCGTCTCTTGCAACTTTAGTTAAACCTGTATCTGATTGATTTGTTGTATTATAGTTTTGTCTATAAGAAACATTTAAGATATCTGTAATACCATAAACATTAGCAACAGGAACAGTTGTAGCTTGTGGTGAAGCTGCAGCCGCTGCTGCGCTATCTACAGAATTTCTATAGAAAGTATAAATACCAGCACCTTCATCAGTTGCATCAACATTAGTTGTTGATCCTGCAATTAAATTAATATTAGTATTTCCTACTTCCCAAAAATGTATTCCTCTATTACCCCATTCTTGAAAAAGAATATTTAGTGATCTTCTAGCCGTTTTTAATTGATGTCCACCAGTTCCTTGAAGTCCAATACGTTCGTATGCGTCTTGAATTATTTCATCAATAGAAAAGTCTTGATCAAAACTGTAGGACTGTGAAGTAGTGTTAGCCATTGCTACCTACCCGTCAAAATATACGGTTAATCCTGTGTTAGCACCAACCATAATGTTAGTGTTAGTTCCTAAAAATGCTCCGGCTGGACATAGAATTCCATTGTGTGGAACATGTGGTTGGTAACTTCCTGCTGCTGCTATAGTTTTCATTTCAACTGTTCCAGCTGTAGATGCACTAGATATTTCTAGATTCCCTGCTACTGCAACTCCTGTAAAACCTCTTACTCTAGTTCTACCTGTAAAGACAGGTGCTGAAAAAACAGCTACTGTTCCCATAGAAATATCTACACTAGCTGCTCCATTACCTGTAACTTTAGTTAACGTTCTATAAAA
>Ga0208899_1002136_pt1 | contig 13479 bp, 17 predicted proteins | sample VirMetDEL_Nov_24_FD_184518 | JGI IMG/M metagenome (GOLD analysis project Ga0208899, IMG submission 184518) | Aqueous microbial communities from the Delaware River and Bay under freshwater to marine salinity gradient to study organic matter... | ecosystem: Environmental > Aquatic > Marine >... | reverse complement strand
AAATAGAGCCTAATGATATCATTCAAAGATATATTGTGGCTAATGCACAAAGATATAAAGCTTTTAGTCAGTTACAAAGAAAAATTAAAGCAGCTCAAGTTTTAGATTTAAATAGAAGATCTATAAAGGATTTATTTGAGAGAAGACAGGAGAAAAAAAATTACAAACGTATTTTAAAAAACAGATTTGAACCTTTTACGATAACTGAAAATGTTAAAAAAGTTTTTGAAAGACAAGAAAAAAAATTACAAGAAAACTTTGATACATTAGATATACCAACAGGATTACCTAGATCGGTGGAAAGAATAATAAAAAGATTAGGTAAAAATATGAAACGTATTCCTTTAGGTGATGATTTTTATAAATACATAAATCCAGATGATTATATGATTGATGATCAATCAAGTTTACCTCAAGGATTCTTACCACAGCAACCTATGCCAACTGTGCCAGCTCAACCGGCACAAGTCTCTAGTATAACACAAACAGGCTTAACACCAACTGAGAATGCGTTGTTGTCTGAGGAAGAAAAACAAATAAGACTAAGACAAAGAGGATTAGGATAATGACAAAGGACCCAAGAGTAGGCACAGGTAAAAAACCAAAAGGATCTGGCCGAAGATTATATACTGATGAAAACCCAAAAGATACCGTAGGGATTAAGTTTGCAACGCCTGCAGATGCTAGAAAAACAGTAGCAAAAGTCAAAAGAGTAAGCAAACCTTTTGCTAGAAAAATTCAAATCTTGACGGTGGGAGAACAACGCGCTAAAGTGATGGGTAAATCACAAGTTGCAAGTGTATTTAAAAAGGGAAAAGAGGCGATTAGGAGAAAACATGGCAAAAGACCCTAAGACAACTGGAGAACATATCGTAGCTTTGTACGGTTATATTACTGGACTCAAAAAAGATATTAACACGATTAAGAACAATCACCTCAAACACATGCATCAAGACATCGATAAAACTTCTAAAAAGATAGATTACGTCCTAGGACTCATTATTACTGGACTAGCTGTTTTAGCTGCAAAAGGCCTAGATCTACTATAAAAATCCTTCCTGAGAGCCTCAATTTTTAACGAAACGACCCTTCCATGACCTGTGATACCTGTAAAATTATGCTAAAAAATGTATTAATGACACAGCAATAAAAGCTGCTGATAATATGGTTAATGCTTTCATATCCACTCCTTTAATTCTTCTCCCATAATTTCTGTGGCAAGATTTATTTTTCTACGAAGTGCTTCTACAATTTTTTCATCAATGGTTTCTTCTGCAATAATATCAATGTAGGTCATAGGTTTGTTTTGACCAATACGATCAATACGGGCTTCTGACTGCTGACGTTTTTCAAGATCATATCCGTTTGAATAATAAATCATTGTTGACGCTGCAGTCAGTGTAATTCCGTATCCTCCGGTTTGTGGCGTTCCGACCAGGAATCTGACTGGACTGGATAAATCCTGAATCTTTTCAATCGCCTTTTGGCGGTCTTCAGTAGACGTGTCACCATAATACGTAAGGATTGAATCGTCTCCATGTTTCTTTTTTACCTCCTCTACAATTGATTCAATGTCATGTCGATAGTGGGCCCAAATAATTGCTTTACCCTCTACTTCATCCAAAACATTTAATAATTCATCAAGTCTTTTTGATTTTACTTTTTGAACATCTCCATCGTCTGATTTAAAATGACCACATGTAATTTGATGAAGTCTCATCATTTGAGTGATGACTGTCATAGACGTGACCATTTTACCATTTAAAACTGCTAATGCTTTTTCTTTCATTTGTTTATATAATTTTTTCTGTTCATCTGTAAGTTCGATAATTCTTTTCATGTAAGTTTTACTAGGTAGATCTAAACAATCATCTTTTAAACAACGATATGAAAAGTTTTTTATTTTATCTGTTAGCTCACCTAAGTTTCTGTAACCCACTACAATTTGAACCTGTCGTCCAGACACATTAATCGATCGCATTTTTGCATATCGCACTCTAAACGCATAATAGGATTGTTGATCGAGTAACCAAGGATCTAAAAAATAACATTGAGTAAATAAATCTAAAGGAGACTTAGTGACCGGAGAACCTGTAAGAATTCGTTTGTATTTTACGTTCTCACCCAACTCAATAATATTTTTAGTTCTTTGAGCTCCAGGATTTTTAATCGTGGTTGCTTCATCAACCGCCATCATAGAAGTGTGGCAGTTTAAAAACTTCCAAGCAAACATTTTACCTTTTTTAGTCGACAAGGCCTCTACATTCATAATTAAGATTTGTAGATTATCAGAAGACTCAAATAATTTTTTATACTCAGCTTCTTTGTTTTTACTAGACTCCCATAGCACAACCGTTTTTTCTATGTGATCTGCCATATGATTAGGTATTTCTTGTGTATACCAGTTTTTATACACCCCTTTTGGGGCAATAATTAAGGCGCCATTTATTTTACCCTTATCATAAAGCATAGATATATTGTCAATTAGGACCTTAGATTTACCCGTACCCATCTCCATGAAGTACGCAAAAACTTTTTTGTCCCAAGACATTTCCAATGCTTTGAGCTGATGCTCAAACGGCTTTGTTTTAAACTTATAGTGCATATCTTTCTATGGACAAATATATTTATTTATATACATATGTCAAATAGAAATATGAAAAATAAAGTCTATGTTATTCAAGACATTCCAGGAACTCGAGAAGGGCGTCCTAAAATAAATATTATAGGTGCGCGAGAGTTTGGAGAGTTAAAAGTTTTACTACCTGAGAATGCACAAATTATTTTAAGTGCAGGACCTTTAGTATTTAAACTAAGAAAATTATTAAAAAATTATACCCCTGAGGATTATTTATTACTCACAGGAGATCCTGCCATAATTGGAGTCGCATGTTCGATTGTTTCTGATATAACCAACGGTAAGTATAATTTACTGAAATGGGACAAACAAGAGAGAAGATATTATCCAATTGAGATTGATTTATATCAAAAAATTTCTGACGAGACTTGACAATAGGTTTTTGAGGGATTATATAGCGATACAGAAAGAGAGACAATTATGACAATAAATTTTAGAGACGATAAACAGGATGCGATCAAAGCGGTAGCGAACCCGCAGGATCTAGCATCTAAAGTTCAAGAATTAAAAGATTTAGAAGATGAAATCGCAAACGCCGAAGCGGGCGTCAAGAAGCTAAAAGAAAAAGCAAAAGTGATTTCACAGTTTGATATCCCATCAATGATGGATCAAATGAACATAAAAAAATTAAAGCTAAAAGATGGTGAGACTGTTGAAGTCTCTAATTTTTATTCTGCTTCTATTACAGATGAGGCAGCAGCTTTTAACTGGCTTCGTGAAAACGGTCGAGGTGATATCATTAAAAATGAAATCACCGTTACCTTTGGTCGTGGCGAAGATAACAAGGCGAGCGATTACGCAACCCTTGCTAAGGGACAGGGTTATGAACCAATCCAGAAAGTGGGAGTACACCCTCAGACCCTTAAAGGTGTAGTCAGGGAGTGTCATGAGACTGGACTCGAGATACCTTCTGACTGCTTCAAAACTTACGTGGGTAACCGTACAAATATAAAAAGGAGCTAACTATGGAAGTAGCAACAAAAAAAGCGGCACAAACTCCGTCTTCTATTTTATTTAGAGACGATGCCAACAAAGGTTTTGAGAACGTAAGACAAGACTCTCTTGCATTACCCATCTTAAAACTTTTACAAAACGGATCTGGCGAAGCACAGAAGCGTAATCAAAATTACGTAGAAGGTGCAGAACCAGGTATGTTTTTAAATACAGTAACAAAAAAACTGTATGATGGTGACAAAGGAATAAATGTAATTCCTTGTTATCACAAAACAGAATACCAAGAGTGGGCTGAATTTGGGACTGGTTCAGGTAGACCGGAAAACATTTATCCAGCAGACTCTGACATTCTGTCAAAGACCACAAAAGATGGTGCTAGAGATAGATTACCAAATGGTAATTACATTTTAAATGTACATCAAAACTATGTGTTGATCGTCGGGGATGATGGTCATGCTGAGAGCGCTTTAATTTCAATGAGTGCATCTCAAAGTAAAGTTGCAAAGAAGTGGTTGTCACTACAAATGTCACAGACAATGTCTGATGAACAAGGGACATTCACTCCAGCATCATTTGCATTTGCATACAAACTTACTTCTGTTCTAAACAGCGGTAAGGGTAACCAGTGGTACGGTTACAATGTATCCTTAGCAGGCGATGTTAAAAATGCAGGTCTTTACACAAGAGCTAAAGATTTTCATAATACTTTAGAGGCTAACAATAAATAGCCACAATTGGGCGCTAGGAAACTAGCGCCCGACATAGAGGGATACATGTTGAAAGAAATTTTTAAAGGATTAGAAAGTGCGTATGGTCAAACGAAGATTACCAACGAAATTCGATCTGATGGCAAAGCTGAAGTTAAGTCTTTTACAATTAAAAAACCAGTTACGGATCAGCTTTGGGAAGAACACATCAAAGGGAGCGAACCTGCATTGGGGATTGTTCCAATTAACGAAGATAATGAATGTAAATGGGGTTGTATTGATATTGATACTTATCCTTTTGATCATCTAGCTTTAATCAAAAAAATACGAGAACAAAAATTACCTTTGATTGTATGCAGATCAAAGTCAGGGGGAGCACATGTATTTTGCTTTACCAAAGAATTTGTTCCTGCCATCTTAATGCGAAATCGATTAATACAAATGGCATCAGTCATTGGTCACTCTAAAGCAGAAGTTTTTCCAAAACAAAATACCATTAAAGCAGAACGAGGTGATGTAGGTAGTTTTTTAAATATGCCATATCATGGTGGAGATAAATCTATCCGGTTTGCTTTTGATGACGATGGACAAGCTTTATCCATGAATAAATTTTTTGAATACTATAATCAACATGTCATATCAAAAACAGCACTACAAGGTTTACAACTTATACAAAATACAAAAGAGACATCAGACTTTCCTGATGGACCACCGTGTTTACAAACGATTGCAAAACAAGGAGCAGTATCCGAAGGTGGTCGTAATAATTATTTATATAACATTGGCGTGTATTTAAAAAAAGTTGACCCAACAGGTTGGGAAAATAAAATAGATAGTTACAATACAGAAAAATTTGTAAGTCCACCAATAAAAAGAGATGAAGTGACCAAAACAATTAGTTCACTTAATAAAAAAGATTACGATTACAAATGTAAAGACTCACCAATATGTGATTTTTGTAATGACAAACTTTGTTTCACAAGAAAGTTTGGTAAACTAGGATCGCCTGATATTGATGTGACTGGAATTAGAATGTTAGATTCTGATCCTCCTATTTATTTTGTAACCGCAGATGGTGAGACTATGGAGTGTGACCCAGATACATTACATGATCCAGATAAGTTTTCTAAACATGCCATGATACATATTCGTAAAACATTATTATCAACAAATAAAATGATGTGGAAGAAACGAGTAAATAAATTATTAGCAGAGATGGATGACCCTATTCCAGCACCAGATGATATGCGTATTGATGTGATTTTACAAACTGCACTTACAGAGTTTGTAAGTAAGAATGGAAAAGAATTAGAAGACGTCATGAAAAGAAAAGCATTCACAGAGAATGGTCACAGTTGGTTTAAGTTTAAAGACTTCTGGAGATTTTTAATGGCCACAAAGCAATGGCAAGACAAGACATATAATCAACATAAAACTTTACGCTTGATACAAACTTTATTTCAAGCAGAGTCTGTTGTTAAAAAGATCGGTGAAGAAAGTGTAAAAGTTTGGCAGGTCAAAGGACTCGAACTTAAAAAAACAATCGTACGAAAAAATAAAAAGAAGAAAGCTGATTTTGAGTTATGAGAACGATTATCCCAGGACCTCCAGGCACCGGCAAGACACATACTTTAGTTAATAAATATCTACACCATGAGTTATTTAATCTTAAAACTGATCCTAAGAAAATAGCTTACATTACTTTTAGTAAGGCAGCGACGAAAGAAGCTCGATCAAGAATTACGCAAAGGTTTCCAGGTTTTGAATTTGATTACATTTCAACCATGCACGCTATGGGGACCAGAGCTTTAGACATTGATACACCAACACAATTATTAAATGGAAAAAACTGGAATGGTTTTAAAAATTTTTCTGTGGTGTGCAAAGATATGTCTTTTGAAAATCATGAATCTGAGTCTGGATATAGAAATTATAAAAATCAATACATGAAAATTATTGAATATGCGAGAGCAAAACAAATTGATGTACTTGAGTCAGCGACAGAATTAGAATTAGACATTCATATTGATGACAATTTACTTTTACAAATCGAACAAGATTTAAAAGACTATAAAGAGTTTTACAACATGTACGAGTTTTCTGACATGTTGAACAAGTTTGTTGAGAAAGACTTATCACCGTCCCTCGATGTGGTTTTTCTCGATGAAGCCCAAGATCTGAATCCTTTGCAATGGAAAATGTTCTATTACATTGAGGCCCAGTGTAAAAGATCTTACATTGCAGGGGATGACGATCAGGCCATCTACGCATTTCAAGGTGCGTCTCCTTCTGAATTTATAAACCTTCGTGGTGTTATTGATGCACAGACTCAGTCTGTGAGAGTGCCAAGAGCAGTGCATAAAGTTGCGCTGTCAATCTTAGAGCATATCGAAGAACGCTTAGAAAAGCAATGGCAACCTAGAGAGGATGAAGGTCAAGTGATTGATCATTTAGATTTACCTGACATTGATCTTAGCGAAGGTAATTGGTTGATTTTAACCAGGACTAACGATCAAATGAAACCCATCGTTGAACATCTTCATGACACCGGACATCGGTTTAACTGTAAGTTTAATGATTTATTGCCTAATGATTTACTTGAAGCAATTAATATTTGGGATCGTTTAAACAAAGGTGCAAGTATTAGTGGTGAGGAAGTTGAACTTCTTTATAGTTTTTTGACTAAAAAAGATATCAAACATAGTTTCAAAGGTAAAGCGTATAATCAAATTGATTCGGTAGATTTAAATCAATTACGACATGAACATGGTTTACTCGCTTCTGGAGACTGGACGATCTTAAACATGTCCGATGCACAACATGCGTACATTGAGAGTCTAGTGGCGAGCGGCGAGGATCTAAGTAAACCTGCACGCATAAAAGTTTCAACGATACATTCTGTTAAGGGAGAAGAATGTGACAACGTTATTTTATTTACAGATCTAGAAAATATTATTTACGAAGCTGCTCAAGTAAATAAAGACACAGAACATCGTTTGTTCTTTGTTGGTGTGACCCGAGCAAAAAATAAATTGTACATTACGAATCAAGGTTCGGAATATCAATACAACATTGGAGAAGATATATGACAAACAAATCTTTTTTTGAAGAGGCAGACAAAAAACAAATAGGAGGGGATCATTACAAATTAAAGATTCAACCCTATCATTTTATCATGGAGAATAGGTTGAATTTTTTTCAAGGTAATGTAATTAAGTATGTAGTGAGATATTTGAAGAAAGATCAAATAAAAGACTTAAATAAAATAATTCACTATTGTGAATTAGAAATAGATAGATTGCGAAAGGAATGGGATAAGTAATTGTTTCAAGCACAAACAGAATGGATTTGTCCTGAAAATTTTCCAGATTTATCTGGCTATCAATACGTTGCGATTGATTTAGAAACAAGAGATCCAAATTTAAAAACAAGAGGTTCTGGTTCTGTTATTGGCCAAGGAGAAATTATTGGTGTTGCTGTAGCTGTTGAAGGTTGGTCAGGATATTATCCGATTGGTCATCGTGAAGGCAATATGGACAAAAGAAAAGTTTTAGAGTGGATTACAAAAGTTTGTGCAGATGAAAACACAAAAATTTTTCATAATGCAATGTATGATGTATGTTGGTTAAAAGCATATGGCATTAAGATAAATGGTTTTATTATTGATACCATGGTGATGTTATCTTTGATTGATGAGAATAGAAGATGGTATTCATTAAACAGTGCGTCGTATGATTATCTTGGAGAAGTTAAAAGCGAACAATCTTTAAGAGAAGCAGCGGAAGCTGCAGGCGTTGATGCAAAATCAGAAATGTATAAACTTCCGGCGATGTATGTTGGATCGTATGCAGAAAAAGATGCAGAACTTACATTAGAATTATTCAGAGTCTTATCAAGAGAAATACAAAAACAAAATTTACAAAACGTATTTGACCTGGAGACAAACTTATTTCCGTGCTTAGTTGAGATGAGGTTTAAAGGCGTTCGGGTGGATGTTGAACAAGCTCATACATTGAAACAAAAGCTAGTTTCACAAGAAGAAGAATTATTGCTGCAAGTAAAAAAAGAGACAGGCATAGAAACCCAAATATGGGCTGCCAGATCGATTGCCAAAGTTTTTGACAAACTCGAACTAGATTATTTAAGAACAGAAAAAACTCAGTCACCGTCTTTTACCAAAAATTTTTTGCAAGAACATAAACATCCTTTAGTTCAGAAGATAGCAAAAGCCAGAGAAATAAACAAGGCACATACCACATTTATTGACACGATATTAAAACATGAACACAAAGGTAGAATTCATGCAGATATCAACCCAATTAAATCTGACCAGGGTGGAACCGTGACAGGACGATTTAGTTATTCAAATCCAAACTTACAACAAATTCCTGCAAGAAATAAAGATTTAGGTCCTATGATTAGAGGTTTATTTATTCCTGAAAAAGATCACACCTGGGGTTGTTTTGATTATTCACAACAAGAACCAAGACTAGTTGTACATTATGCAGCAACGACTGAACCTATTTGTTTTAATGATTCGGTAACTGAGATTGTAGAAAAATTTAAAGATGACTCTGTAGACTTTCACCAAACTGTAGCTGACATGGCAAACATCTCCAGGTCACAAGCTAAAACAATTAACCTAGGATTGTTTTATGGTATGGGTAAAGCCAAGTTACAAGCAGAATTAGGATTAAACACGAAGCAAGAAGCTGAAAACTTATTTAATCAATACCATGATAATGTTCCGTTTGTTCGAGAGTTAATGAACAGGACATCTTCGTTTGCACAAACATCAGGATCGATCGGAACTTTACTAGGTCGTAAATGTAGATTTGATAAATGGGAACCTGCAACATTTGGTATGCACACACCAATGACTTTAGAAGAAGCAGAAAGAACATATGGCCGTGGAAGAATTAAAAGAGCCTTTACATACAAAGCTCTAAATAAACTTATTCAAGGATCTGCAGCAGACATGACAAAGAAAGCGATGTTAGATTTATATCAAGAGGGAATTATACCTCACATACAAATTCATGATGAATTAGATCTATCGATTGAGTCGCAGGAACAAGCGAAAAAGATTATTGAGATCATGGAAAATGCTGTTAAATTAACAATCCCCAACAAAGTTGACTATGAGTCAGGCAAAACCTGGGGAGAGATAAATGGATAAACTATGGCGTACCTTAATGCAAACATTCCACCAATCTACTGCAAGATTAGGACAGAGTATTTATATGATATGGACCAAAATAAACGCGGTGAAAGAGAATGCGTTATCTTCGGTGTCACAAGTATTATTAGTCGTTCGCTTTTATTTAATATCATGTTACCGAACGGGGCATGCTTTTGGCGTTTGCCTATCAGCGCGTTTTTCCAAAAACGTTTTTCTAGATCCCAAGTGCCTGATATGCACCTCCACGAGTTACAGTTGTGGAATTGTTTTAGTTATTACCCTAGTGTGCATCGCTTTGATTGGATGGATGGTCTAGACGGTAAGTTTAGAGGAAAAGATAAAAAATTTTATCATGGAAATTATTTATTTACTATTGATTGGGCCCATCCTGATAATAACATACTTAACACTGAGCACTCTGAGATTCCCCAAGAACATAAGTGCGCTCATATTCTTGAACTTAAAAATGGTAATTATGCGGCTCAACCTAATAATCGCTGTCTGTGGCATGTTAATTCTTACACTACTGATAAAGATTGGCCAGATTACAAAGTCCAAACTACAGTCTGGGATTGCGAAGATGACGCGTGGGTGACAGAAGATTCTGATAATATGTTCTACGATCTAGAACCAAATAACACTTCTCAAGAAGATTAAAATCATATATAAAAATTAGCGAGAGGGACCATGAAGAAACTATTAACGCTATTGGTGTGTATATTTTATGCTACAACAGCTTATTCAGATATTACGCAAGAAAATGTCAGCGGTGGCAACACTTCTATTCAAGGTGGTTATACGACATCAACTACTTATGAATCTGGCTCTTCTAGTGCTAGCACTACTACTAATAACACTACTAGTAATATACGTTCTGCTCCTCCAACTGCCTCTGCACCTGGTTTAACCCCTTCTGGAATAGATGTATGTTCAGTATCAGCCAGCGCTGGAGTTCAAACGTTTGGTTTGGGTTTATCTGGTGGTAAAAGTTTTAGAGATAAAAATTGTGAAAGAATAAAATTATCAAGAGAGCTTAGAGCAAACGGTATGAATGTTGCAGCGGTTGCACTCCTCTGCCAAGACCCTAGAGTTTTTCAAAGTATGGAAATGGCGGGGACCCCATGCCCGATTGATGGTAAGATTGGTAAACAGGCAAAAGCACAATGGAAAAAATACGGCAAACTTCGACCCGACTACGACATATACGTAAAAAGATTAAAGGTTATTGAAGATGCAGAAAATAATAGCACGACTTCTACTTATTCTGACGCTGACGAGTAATGCTTTTGCTGAGACAGCAACAAGCGGTAACTTGTTACCAAACGCTAATGTAGCGAGAACTAATTTACAAAACTCTAGTGGCAATGTTGATGGTGTTAATGGATCAAATGGTTGGACCACATCTGGCATATCTAGTTATAATAATGAACTCGAAGCAAACGGCACCGGCACCGTATCCTCATCAGGATCTCTTGTAGGTATTGCAACAGAAAAACAAAATGGGGGTCAATTCACAACAACTGCTGATAGTCTCGATGGTGGAGTCAGATTAAATTCAACGACAGAAATACAAAACTGTGAATGGATTGGATCCGCTCATCAATGTGGACAGGCAACAAGTGGCAGAGATAGTTATTCAACTACCGTTAATATTTTAGATGCAAACAACAACACACTATCAACGGTTACACAAAACAGAAATAATGATGCTGGATACTATGGTAACACTTTTACTTACACGGATACTGTCATTTACACAGGAACAGGATCTAGAAATTGGAACTGGACTTGGACAGGTGTGGATGGAAATAATGTTAATGCAACAGGTGCTGTTGGACCAAACTTATTAGGTGCTGAACTTACAGCCACTCTTTTAGATATAGATTACACGGTGTTGCCTCCTGCAATACAATCTGAGTTAGTTTCATTTGATGATGAAATAAGTAAAGAATTCAAAGAGTTAGAACAGTCTTTTAGGTTTGAAGAACAGTTTATTATGGAAGAACCAAAGTTTAACTATGAAGAACCTAAGTTTGAGGCATTTAAAGAACCTGTAAAGATGGAAACAAAAACATTTGAAGAAGCACCTCCTTTACCAAAAATGAATCCAAAAGAAAAATTACCGAGTCCAGGTCCTACGCTTACAAAGAAAGAGGAATCTGCTGGTCCTCCGAGTCAGGCGAGTAATGCTCCGGTTCAGTCTGTTCAGAAGGAGGAGAAGAAGGAGGAAACATTTGCTCCTGCCAACGCTGGTACATCAACAACTCAAAAAGAGGCTCAGGAAGAACAAATATCGGAGTTTGACGATAATGAAAAGAATGATACCCCCACAAAGACAACAGAATCAGGCCCGTCGCCAGATTCAACTGACAAAACTGACAACGCTTCAAGTGATGTAAAAGGTTCTTCAAAAATTTCATTGGCAAAGACTATGGAGAAGATAGATACTCAAGTCAAGGACATTGGCAAAAATTTAAGATTAAAAAATCTTGTAAAAATAAAATTAATGTCAGATAATAGTGCGCTAGAAAGTTATGCAAATATCCAATTCTATAAACCGAAAAATATTTATTTGGATCAAGCAACGATTCGAGATAATCGAATACTATACAACAATGTTACCCTGGTATCTTATCAACAAAAAGACCCCGTTTTTCAGCAAAAAAAGAAGGTATTTGAGATTAGACAGAAAAAAGAAAAACTGATAAAAGAACTAAAGGTTTTAAAAAATGGACAATAAAGATTTTTTACATTTAATTAAGTTTCGAGACAAAGAAACTAAAAAACAAGCTCAGATTACTTATACTTTTAGACAAAGACAAAGTAGACCTAGAGCTAAACAGAATATTATTAACCCTAAACAAGTTGGTATCTAATGAATAAAATAAAAGAACAACTCGCAGGTGTCGCAGCATTGATTGGTGTCTTAGTTGCTATTGGTGGAGGCTTTGTTAAATATGGCGAAGTGATGACACGCATGACTCAAATGGAAGAATCTTTAAAAAACTACCAACCTTTTAACCCAGACGGACTCGTACAAGAGATGGGTAAACAATCTGCTAGAATCGCAGTTTTAGAAAAAACAAACCAAATTTTAGAACTTGAAATTAAGGAGCTAAAAGCGAGCAGCAAGAATCCACTAGCAAACTGAAATGATTGATGCATTAATTTTTATTGCATCTATTATTTTGTTTTTAGATTATATGCAAAAATCATACATTACCAAAGACCCTGAAGATCCAGAAACAAAGAAGTGGATTGCAGAAATAGAAGCAGACAAACGAAGAGAAAAATTTTTTAACAAGGAGAATAAAGATGAAACTGACGGAAAACTTTAACCTTCGAGAGCTCACAAAATCGCAGGTCGCCGAGCGTAACGGGATTCCAAACAATCCATCCAGTGACCACATTGATGCATTAAAAAAATTATGTGAATCTGTTTTACAACCGATTCGTAATCACTATGACGCTCCAGTCATTATATCCTCAGGGTACCGCTCCGGAGAGCTGTGTGTGCGCATTAATTCAAAAATTACCAGTCAGCATGCAAAAGGCCAGGCAGCCGACCTAGAAGTAATTGGTGTCGACAACAAGGAGCTCGGGACATGGATCAAGAATAACATCGATTACGACCAGCTAATTTTGGAATTCTACAAAGAGGCAGAACCCACATCCGGGTGGATCCACGTGTCGTACGTTGGCAAGGAGAACCGTAAATCAACACTGATTGCATACCGAGATGAAGATGGTAAGGTTCAATACAAACCATGGTAAAAGATAAAAAAACAGAACTTATGGAAGATCTGATGGGCGCTGTTCGCACTGTTCATGGAATATGTCCAGAATGCGGTGAAGAAACCATGTTAGTCTCGGTAGTCACCGATTACTACAGATGTACCTTTTGTGGTGAAGACACAAAACAATATGTGAATGGTTCAATTAAATACTTAAAACTAACGAAAGAAGATTATGAATGGCTAGAAAAGCAAAAGGATTCG
>Ga0208899_1002130_pt1 | contig 13516 bp, 16 predicted proteins | sample VirMetDEL_Nov_24_FD_184518 | JGI IMG/M metagenome (GOLD analysis project Ga0208899, IMG submission 184518) | Aqueous microbial communities from the Delaware River and Bay under freshwater to marine salinity gradient to study organic matter... | ecosystem: Environmental > Aquatic > Marine >... | reverse complement strand
CTTCGTGATAATCCATCTTTCAAGGCAAAGTCATTAGGCAAGCAATCATTTTCAGCACCAAGCTTTAAGCCCGCATGAGACAGGTAGCGATAAGCACAATGCTCACCAACCTACAGCACTTGGTTGGGGTGGACTTGCTACTTACGACAGAGCAGAATGCGGCTATACGGAGTTTTAACCGCTTTGGCAGATTAGCATGGGAGCGCACTAGATGGCCCGATACTATCCGCCTGGAGCAGAAGACTCCTGATCTACAGGTACGGAATGTAGCTGTGGGCAATGGCGGTTCAAGTTATACCTCGGCACCAACGGTATCCTTCTCAGGAGGAGGAGGTTCATCAGCCGCCGCAACTGCAACCATCGACTCGGATGGCAAGGTAAACGGAGTTGCGGTAACTAACCAAGGTACAGGATACACATCAGCACCAACTGTGGCGTTTAGTGGTGGCGGGGGAAGCGGAGCAACCGCAACCGCGACACTTATGAATGTCCTAGAGTTTGGTAATACAATAGGCGAAGTTTTGCGTGTTACCAATAATGACCCATATGATGTGGGACATGCGGATGAGGTGGCATTTCGTGTTGAGTTTTCATCCACAGGATCTTCCGACTTCGGGCAGGTTACGCTAGTGGATCGCTCAAGCACTAAGCCTGTCTTCGTGCTATACCGCACACCATTTACAGATTACTCATCAGGGAGTTCTGACTTTCCGTATATCTTTAGCGAGTATGCGGTATACGGAGCCTACGGAGACTTCCTGAATGCAGATGGTCAGACTGACAAGGCACAGGTCGCATATCAGCAAGCAGAGGCACTCATTGTGGTTGAGCATGACAAGTTGGAGCGTCAGCAAGGCCAACAAAACTTTATACAATTCATTACCTACGGAACAACAATACAAACACCAATTTAATCATGGCTAACGAATACAGAGGATTAGGACTTAACGGCGGAAAGTATATCTCAGACACTTCTGCACACACAGGCAATTGGTTCGCAATTATGGCGACTGAGGATACCGTTATCGACAGCATTACGAGTAATGTGGAGGATCTTAGTAACATTACCGCAGGAGTGGACAATACGACACTAACCGCAAACACTGCAATCTACGGAGGCATAACCGGAATCACTCTAAGCAGTGGTGCGGTAATCGCCTATAATGTGTAATGGCACTTTCGCTCGATCTTAATGTTGGCACGCCTCGTCCATTCACAACGAGTGGCGTACCTTCGCCACCATCAGGTCCCGATGGCGTTATTCAAACTGAGGCGGAAGATTTTCTACAGGTAGAGGCCGGACAATTTTTAGCATTCGACTAGGAGATAAAACAAAATGGCAAATAAGAAGATTAGTTCACTTAATTCACTCGGCGGAACGCCCGATTCGGCGGATATTATTCCGATCACCGATGTCTCGGATACTACGGGTTCAGTGAATGGCACTACTAAAAAAGTAACTGTAGCCAACCTGGTAGCCGCCGCTCCTCCCGTAGATGGCACACAGGTTACCTCCACAGGTGAAACAGGTGCTACTAAATTTCTGCGAGAGGATGGAGATGGAACCTGCTCCTTTCAAGAGGTTTCAATTACTGATGAAAATTTGAGAGGCACGGACAACCCACATATTGGAGCATTTCCTAATCAGTCATTTTTGGTCACAGATAATCCCTTTAAGTCCGCTATGGTTGTGGCGGATGAGGCGGGTAATTTAAAACTGCTTAACAGCCTTGGAGTTAATAACATCGCTGTAGGGTTCTCGGTCGTCGAAGATTCTACAGAACCTGACATTGAAGCAGTCGGAACTCTCAGCGGAGCGACTGAAAACTACTCTGTAATCAGCGGAGACTCTGACACAAAGGGAGCCAACGGGCTTTCAATTAGACAAGGCTTTAACTTTCCCGACATTGGGGCAAATCCCGCACCAATCTTAATCTCAGGCGGTTCAATCACTTAACATAACTTAACTAATATAATATCATGGCAACAGTATACATCAAACCCGGTTCAGGGACAGGCACAGGAACACTTGCTGATCCTTATTTTTTCGATCAATTAGGCACAGCCGAAACAGGAGCAGGATCAGGGGGTAAGATTCTTTTCACGGACGGAACATATATAGCCTCTTCCGTACTTCAATTAGGAGCAAGTAATGTTACTTACGAAGCATTAAACTCAAAACAAGCTATAATTGATTTTCAAAACTCGGCATCAGCAGCTTTAAAGTTAGGACGCTCGGCTGATAGTTTTGCTGGATTCGCTTTGAAAGGTTTAGTTTTTGATAATATTGGAAGTATTACTAACGATGCAGCACTTGATGTAGAGATTGCAAGCGGTGAACTACTTACTGTTGATGAGTGTGAATTTTTAGATATGGCAAGCACATATAGGGCACTTGTTGGTTCGGGGGCTGCGTCACCTACAGGTGGAATGAATGCAACTTTTACAGGATGTATATTTACAGGTTCAACATCTACACTTGATGTACATTTTTTCCGTTACAGACAGGCCACTGCGTTACACAATTTAAGTATAATTAACTGTCTTTGTATATTTACAAATAATAACACTAACGAGTTTTTTCAAACAACTATTAACGGAAGTGTAACTGTAAAAAATACAATTCTTAAAGGAGAAGGCTCAGGCACAACTACATTAGGTACAGCTACTACTTTTACTGAATCTAATAACTGTTATTTTGGTATAGGAGAATCAGCTGATGCCGCAAATGGAATCATCGTAGACGACCCGCAATTCGTAGACTCCGCAAATGGCGATTATCGCCTCCGTCCATCCTCTCCTTGTATCAACGCTGGAACAGCAAGCTAAGTAGTCATGGCACTCAACAAGTTACACAAGAAGGACTTCACGATCGCGGTGAAGACGGGAACAGACGCGAACAAGACTAAGTTCAAGAAGGAAGCTCAACAAGGCGAGTTATACTTTGCTACTGATACTAAGAAAATCTATGTAGCCGAAACTACCGCAGGAGCATCAGACGCAACTATAGCTGAATTTGCTCCGACTTCGACGGGTAACTAATGGCAACTGAAGTCGGAGAGAATGTACAGGTCAAAGCAAACTTGGCATTCATGGCGAAAGTTATCGCCATTGTTGGCACCGCTGTATGGGGCTACTCCGTCATTTGGAATAAAATTAACGAACTCGACAATAGCCTGGGGAGAGTGCAACACGAAGGCACTCTGCTTGGCGATCTATCTGCTCGCATGATGCACTTGGAGAAATTCGCAGAGCAGGCTAAAGCGGATCTCGATCATTTGGTGGAGATGCAGGATGCTCCCATCACCTCCGACTATCAGCAGTTCGAGCGCTTAAAGTATATAGAAAAGGAATTGGACAGGCTTCGCGACAGGGTGGAGGAGTGAGATGGAGATTTCACACTACATGTTTGCGGGAGTTGGCGTTGCCATATCAATCCTCGCATTCTTCATCAAACGCAACAAGTGGGAGATCGATGATATGAAGGAGAGACTCCGCCAAATCGAGATTAGCGATGCCGGACAATCCAAGGATGTGGAGCATCTGACCAAACTCTCAGAAGACCGCAGGCGGGATATACAGAAACTATTTGAGAAACTAGATGCAAAATAATGTTCGAGCTACTTACACTATTTTTAACGGGTGGGGGTTCAGCCGCAATGGGGAGCATACTCAAGGGTGTGTTCGGAATGCTCACAGATTCGAGGCAACAGAAGTATGAGATCGAAATGGCAAGAGAGGCGCGAAACAATGAGTTCGCGATTAAGTTCCAAGAAAGCCTCAACAGCGGTGATGGCGGTGCTTTTACTCGCGCAACTCGCAGGATGCTCGCGCTCATTGGGATGGGTACAATCTCATTCGTCACATGCATCACAGCAATTTTCCCATCAGTCCCACTCCTCAGTACAACAAACATTACAGGGGAAGGGAAAACAGAAATACTTTTCGGACTCCTCAGTTTTCCGGCAGAGCAAACCAATTTGGTCGTCACAACAGGACACCTCTGCCTCTTCCAAACATCAGTCGTGTTGCCGATGATCGTGGGGTTCTACTTTACACCGGGAGGGCGTAGGTGATGATTGATCGCGTATCAGTCGCAGGTATGAGCGGAACCGCCGCAACCTTTGGATTATCCACGATAGATACATTCCTGGGGATTGCAGTAGGCGCAGTCACGCTAGTGTACATGAGCATAAAACTCTATCAGGAGATTAAGAAGTAATGGCTAGGTACAAACCAATGGGCAGAATGGACGATCCTATCCTCACCGATGGAGATCGTGGATTCCGTGGTATTGATAGTTACCTGGAGCCTACCACACTACAGGGGGGTACCGTTGAGGCATCAGAGAATATGCGACTAGACGGGGATATCGCATCTGTCCGCAAGGGTATTGAGTTTAAGGCAGGAGCAGTCACACTTACTTATGCCGGGGATGAGCAGGTATTTGCATCCACCTTATTTTCCGATCCGGTAACAGGGACAGAATTTATCGCCTGTGCCACAAAGAATAAAGTCATCCTGTGGAACGATCAGAATAACAGCGGTATCGATATCGCGTACCCTGGCGGACAGACGGTAGCAAGTGGAGATAATGCGAGCTTCGTTCAGGCAATGGAGAAGCTCATCCTTTTTCGCGGGACCGGTAAAGATCCGCTAGAATGGGATGGCGATTATACCACCCCCACAGCATTTACGCTCAAGAATAATGCAACCCCCACAGCAGGCAGAGTGGAATGTCCTAGCACAAACTTTGGCACCTTCTTTGCAAACCGCTTGATCGTACCACAGCCAAGCGATTCGCAGTACACCGTGATCATGTCCGACCTTTTGGATACGGATAATTTCTACCCCGCAGAATCGCAGTTCAGGATCAATCGTGGAACCGCAGATCGCTTGGTAGGATTTACTCCATACCTGGAGAATCAGTTACTCGTATTTTTCCGCAACTCGATCCACATGATAAACAATGTGGCAATATCATCTGCGGCAGGAGTCTTTGAGATTACCCGCCAACGGGGATGCGTGGCCCGCAAGAGCATAGCCGCGAGTGGACCGCAGATATACTTCCTATCCGATGATGGTGTATTTACCCTGCAACAAGGCTTAGACCCCGCCAAAGGACTAGGAGTTGCAATCTCGAAGGTAAGCGGAGAAGCAATCCCGCTATCCCGCCCGATACAGGATCAGTTCAAAGAAGTAAACTTCGCCTCTGCGGATAAAGCATGTGGTATTGTATTTGATAATAAGTATTACCTCGCAGTCCCCACAGGTTCATCCACCGATAATAATAAAATCTTAGTATATGATATCCTTAATACAGCATGGACTTCAGTAGATTCCTTCCCCGCAGGATTTGTAATAGATGATTTCGTCACCGTATTGCATGGTAGCGATCCCACCAAGCGCAGACTCTTTGCAGTCAACGACAAGGGATGGCATTTAATCGAGGAAGGCACCACCGACATCACGGGAACGGTAGGGAGCGCAAGCACTACCTCCACCGCGATAAGTGCCAGGCTGAAGACCCGCTCCTTCACATTCGGAAATATCGATGTAAAGAGTTGGAAGAGGGGGCAGTTGGGATGCGAAGTGAGCAACGGGGATCAGTTCACGATCAAGGTCAATACAATAGACCCGGATCGGACGAACACGGTACACACCGAGAATGCGACAACGAGCGAGGAGAAACTGATTCGCTTTGGAAGTGGCAGAGCGAGAGGTTACGCCGCGAGCGTAGAAGTAGATGTAACGGCAGGGCGGCCTAGCTTTCGCCATGTATCGCTAGAAGCGATAGCGGGCGGAGCGAATGCCAGGAGGGAGATTGCATAGTGGCTATCACCGCCACAGTTACCCGTGGTTTTACCTTCGCCACAGGCGTGGAGACCGATGCCGCGTCTCTTAATCAATTGGGCGAGCCTACCGTCACCGTAGACTCCATCTCCGCCACCTCCGTTACCCTGGAGAATTTCACCGTAAGCACACTACCCGCAAATGGAACAACGGGCAGGATGATATATGTCAGCGATGGCGATGGTGGCAACCCGTGCCTTGCCGTGGATAACGGCACGAATTGGTTGCGCGTAAACCTCGGAAGTGCGGTGAGCGCCACCGATGCAGACGAATACCTAATGGCAGAATGAAGGTAGACGAATTATTCAAAGCAGGTCCACATACCGTGGATTGGGATCGTGTGGCACGCGAGTCATTCCCACTCTTTGCCCTTGCCGCAGATATCAAGAAGAATGGACTCAAGGAACCTATCCTCCTCAAGGACGGAAAGATCGCTGATGGTATTCACCGCATCTTTGTTCTTTGGCTTATGGGTTACAAAGGCGAAATTCCAACAAAGGAGTTAGAGGCATGAGTATCTTGCAGGAAGTTAAAGACTTATATGACGAATGCTCGATGGATATGTTTAAGGACATATCGGTATACCTGACTCATGGATATGTGCATAAGACCCCCCAAAGTTTTATTCTAGCAAAAACAGTTAACAAGGATAGCGATACCCCGCCTGCGGAACAATGGGATACACCTGACCCCAATGCATGGTTTGTGCATATGGCAGTAGGCCAAGGTGCTATCAGCTATTGGATTAACCTCATGCCTTTTACAATGCCCTATGTCGGATGGGCGAGGCAGAACAAAAAAAGACCCATCAAATTTTACGACTTAAATAAAATATCTCGGAGGAAATAAATTATGTCAGGACCTAGTTACAACGCACCCGCACAACCCACCTATGGCGAAGGCATGGCCGATGCCATGAAAGCACAAATGGAGCAACTGCTAGGGCAGGGTGATTTTGCTGATATTTACGCAGAAGCAGGATTTGAGGGAGGTAACCTTGCAGACATTATCCGTGAAGTTGAGGCACCTCTTCGCCAACAGACAGCACAGACGGATACGAATGTTCTGCGTCAGACATTGTTGGGTACACGCCAGGAGTCAACTAGCGGTACTTACGATGATCAAGGTCGATTGGTCGTTGGATACGAGGGTGGTAAGGAAGCGACTTTAAGAAAAAAAGAAGTGGAGCCTGAAGTGCGGTATGAGGTTGTTGATACAAGGCAGAAAACAGGTTCTAAAGGTCCAAGTGGCAAAATTACGGATTATAAAATACAAATGCTTGATCCTAAGACAGGTGCCGTTTTGCAAGAGGCATCGCGAACATTAACGGGATCACCTTCAGCCGCGGACATACAGAAAAAGTTTCAAAGTGAGTTTTCAAGTCCAATAGAAACTACTATTTCAATCCCCCCCAAAGACGCAGTCCCTGTTTACGGTAAAGATCCAAACGGAAACATAATCGTAGATAAGTCAAAAGCGGGACAGACGGAAACGATACCCGCCTCATTTTCGGGTGACGGTATGATCAATCTCCTCGGCGACAGTCGTAATGTGCAGGAGTTTACCACTCGTCAAGCAACACAGGAAGATGTTGCCGCAGGACTCGCATCCGAAGTAGGTGAATCAATCACGGAAGCAACAGGTGATCGTAAGGCAGGCTTTGATGCAGATGGTAATTTCCTTGGACTCTCCGCATTTAGTGAAGACCTTGCTCGCAGTAGTTTATCCCGCCAACGCGAGGCAGACCTGGCGGATGTTGAGCGTTTGTCGGATCGTTATCGCGGGGTAATGGAAGACTATAAACCCGCCGCTACTAGCGGATTGGATGATGCCCGTATTCTGCTTGAGCAACAGCGCGAAAACCTCACAGGATTACGCAAAGCCACACAAGCGGATGTGGACGCAGGAAGCGCCACAGAGGTTGGCGAATTATTTCAGACAGGACAGGGGCAGGGAAGCGGACCAATCACAATGCCTACCGAGCTTGATTCCGCAGATTACGCAATGAGCGGAGATGCCGCTATTGGACAACTTGATTCAGGTGAGGATACATTACGATCCGCACTTCTTGCAGATGCGCGAGGTGCGCTAGACTCAGGTCTTACGGATCGCGAGATGAAACAGGTCGAGGAATCCGCCCGTGCTAGACAGACTCTTATGGGCAGAACTTTTGATCAGAAGGGTGCTATCGAGGAAGCGGAAGCTCGCATCATGGAAGACAATCAGCGTAAGATGCAAAACCGTGCATTTGCACAATCCGCCCTAGGACAGGAAGCAGGAATACAGACAGGTGATGCCGCCCGTGCAATGACTACTGATCAGTTTAATGTGGGTGCCACGATGGATGCCGAGCGTCTGAACGAAACACTCCGTCAGCAGGGATTATCAAATTACATCAATGCCGTGGGCAACCTCGCGCAGATGGAAGACAAGTATATGCTCGATCCATTCCAGGCGCTACTTGGACGAGGAGGAGGAAATGCCCTACAACAAGGACAGTCTGTATTCGGACAGGCAAATTATGGACTATCAAGCGGACCGCAGTACCTCAACCCGGAAGCGGGGTTAGGATACATCTCCAACATGGCGGCAAATCAGGCAAATATGTATGCCGCAAATGTAGCCGCAGATGCGAGCAGAGGTTCAGGATTGATGAGCGGACTAGGCTCAATAGGAGGAGGTCTATTAAGTGGAGCCGGAGCCGCCGCAAGCGGAGGTGGGACATTACTCGGAGGTTTCTGTTGGGTAGCACGCGAAGTGTACGGTCCCACAAATCCGGCATGGATGCAGTTCCGCGAGTGGATGTTCACCGAATCTCCGCAATGGTTCTTCGAGCTTTACCGCAAATATGGCGAGCGCTTCGCATCCTGGATAAGCGACAAACCTCGCCTCAAAGGAATTATCCGCAAGTGGATGGACTCTAAAATAGGAGACAAATAATCATGGCAAGACGACCATACTTTTCAGGCAACTACGGATCAGCACTCGGATCTACCGCTAATGCCGCCAACCTCATCGCGAGGGCAGGGCAACAGCAAGGGCAAATGTACGCAAACATGGGCGCGCAGATAGGAGGCATGATTCAGCAGTACGGGCTTAATAAGGAGAAGCGTAATAAGCTTCAGGCAACGCTAGAAGGGCAGTTATCCGCTGACCCAAGTATCGTACAGCAACTCACAATGACCGGAGACGAGGAGTACGATAAGAAGAACATGAAGCTCTTCGATAAGGTACAAAGCGGAGACGCAAGTATTGCTGACCTGGAGCGTGCAAACGGATTGCTTGCGGGTAAGACAACGCAGGAGAACGCGATGATGAAGAAATCTGCGTTTGAAATGTCTCAAGTTGCACAGCAGTTGTTGAATGAAAATCGCAGGCTGAGAAATAAATATGAAACAGGTACACTTGATGCAAGAGTAGGGGAGCAAAAAGCCCGTACATCGATAGCACAAACCGAGGCGGACTATGCACCGGATCAGCAAACCTCTATGCTTGCGGCAAGAGGTGCAAGTACTGACGCTACTATACAGAGGACTAAACAGAGCGAAGAGTCTTTTCCTTTAGAGATGGAGAATCTTCGTAGTCAAATTAGATCAAGGAATATTTTTTCAGGTAAAGCCTTAATGGATGCGGTGGGCATACAAGGTAATGCACCCGCTGACTTAGAAAAAAGGTTTTCAGAAATTGCCACTCAACTAAACAAGATCGATGATAGTAGGATAAAAGTTAAAACATCAGGTTTATTTGGTGGTGAAGAAAAAGAAATAACTTTCAAAGAGTTTAATGAGAATCCTGACAACTATGCACCTGTAACAAGTGATAGGATTAAGGCATTACAAGCAAGTAAGGACCGATTAGTACAGGAGCAAACAGAGGGAATGTTTGATGTGAAAATTCCTGCTTTTGATCCCGAAACAGGCGAATCTATTTTAATAACTTTGCGTCAAAAAATAGAATATGATGAAGCGAGGAGAAAGAAAAAGGAAGAAGAGGAGCAAGCTTTACAACAAGCTAATCAGATAAATGTACGCTCACAACTCCAAGGTGTAAGGAATTAGAATGCTCGATCCTACTAGGGAATACATATTTGGACAGCAAGAAGAGATTGCTGTACTTGACCCAAATAAGGAATACAATTTTGGAAGCGATCCACAGGAATTATATCGCGAATCGCCTGCAACTTTTGGGGAAAGTGCGATTAGTATAGGACTTGAGGTTATTCCCGCCATACTAGGAGGTATTACTCTTGGCCCAAAGGGTGCTGTAGGAGGTTCTGCGGCAGGAAATTACTTTTCACAAAAGTATCGAATTGCTCGCGGATTACAGGATGAGGTTGGGCTTGGTGAGCTTGGTGCCGCAACTGCATTAGGTGCTGTACCTGTCGGTAAGTTTGCGAATGTAGGGACAGCGGGCAAAACTGCAATTCGTGCAGGCCAAGGTGCAGGACTCGCTACAGGAGAACTTACTGCTCGTACTTTTATTGACGAGGATCGCGCACCTACCCGCGATGAGATTGCAACCACGCTTTTATTTGGTGGCGTATTCGGTGGTACGCTTGGTGCCGCAGAAGCGAAGTGGATGAGCGACAATATAGGCACAGAGGTCAGCGAAGGCATGACCCGCACAGATGCGGTAAAGGCAATCGGTAAAGATATCAAAGATGCAAACGGAGTTAATAACGCAAAAGTTGGTAGTCCAATTCTTGAGAAAATAGATACCGAAGGATTATCAAATATTAAAGATCCTGAAGAGGTAGCAGATAAATTATTACTAGCTACTGAAGTAAAACTTTTAGATGAGGTGGATACCGCACTAGGCAACTTAGCCAATAGGCCACCACTTGAGGAGGGGACTAAATCATTTACAACACCTACGATGGAGCGCGGCGGGTTGGAGTCATTCTCTCAGTCATCATTCTCCACACCAAGCGGTAGGCAGGGAATCCTGGGTGGTGAGCCTGTGATGGAAGATGCGGTAAGTCAGATGGCAAATATACAAAAGACGCTTGATGACGAAATCGCACAGCAAAATGAAATATTTAAGCCTATCCTTCGCCAAAACGAAATAGGCGCGCAGAAGCAAACCGAGCTTGGCATACAGCGACTAGGAGACACAGATGAGATTGCTCGAATAAAAGAGCGTCTATCTATACTCGATCACAGGCCAGGTAAGAAAAAGGGATCAAAGAAAGAACGCGCTCGTTTAAACGCAGACTTGAAGAGAATCTACAAGCGTAACGGCATGAACCTCTTGGATCTTCAGGATGATATGCGTAGAGCGCAAATGAGTCCAACTGAGCCTGCCGTTGGTATGCGTGACCGTCCCATGAAGCAAGCCGATCCCATGACTAAGTATGATGAGATGGCGGAGGCAAAGCTCGGTAAAGGCTACGAAAAGTATTTTACCGGATTACTAACAACGGGAGCAGGTGGTGCCGCCGCTGTATCTATGTTTACAGAGGATGAGGAGAACGAGATGAAGAAAGCAGGCTTCGATCCGTTACTTATAGGAGTTCTTTTAGCCGCAGGATTCGGTCCCAAAGCATTTCGTAAATTCAAAAAGACTCCTACCTATAAGAAGACGCAAGCCCAGGTAAAAGCAGACCCGGTAAAAACTGCACCTGATAGCATAAAAGCTGAGAAGATAGAAAAAGCTAAAAGCTATTATGCTCCTCCTGGCAAAGTTGCAGAGGCGTACAAAAACGCAAAGGAGTTTGTGAGTGATACACTTGTTCCAATCTCTCGTAAGCTTAAAAATATAGATCAAAAATTAGCAGCAATCTTTCGCGACCACGAAAGAAAAGTTAATATCAAAACTCGTCAGTATTTAGATCGTACTGCTCCTTTCATTACCTCTATGACAAAGCGTCTTAAAGGTAACGAGATTAAGAAAAACGAATTCAAGTTCCACTTGTTAAACGGAGATATGGGTAAGATTCGTATCATGCTTGATGACTTAAATGTATCAGCTAAAGTGGGTAAGGAGTTTGAGGAAATGCAAAAAGCATTTGAGGAAATTCGCAATTACGCCAGGCAGGAGGGTGGTATAGATGTTGGTTATCAGCAGGGGTACTTTCCTCGACTTGTTCTTAATTCTGTAGATTTTCGCTCAAAACTTAAGGGAGATGAACTCAATGCTGTTACTAAAGCTTTGCAGGAGTATGCACAAAAAGAAGGGCTTGATAGTATAGAATTGATAGACAAAAGCGTGGCGGCTGAGATTACTAGTCGTACATTGCGTGGAGTACCTGTTCAGCCTGGAGCTTCATTACCGGGTAATCTTAAGCAAAGGCAAATTGGTCGCATAGAAGATATGGATATGATCAATGCTTATGCTGATCCTGCGGACGCACTGAAGCATTATGTTGAGACTACTGTGCAGGCGGTAGAAAGACGCAAGTTTTTGCATCGTAATCCTAATGCTAAAGGTGAACAGGTGGGGTTTGAGGGGAGTAGGGACAGGCAAGGTGCGGATCTTGGTATGAATATGGAGGTGGATGACTCACTTGCCGGGCAGGTAGCGCAAAGATTGCTTAAAGATAGGAACGACTTAGGTCCTGAAGATGTTGATAAATTAAAAGAAATTATACAGGCACGCTTTAGCGGAAAGACGGTAGATCCATTTTTTCAAGGAGTGAAGAACTTAAATTATATTCAAGTAATGGGTAACTTTGGTTCTGCCATCACTCAGCTTGGCGACTTGGCGTACAGCATTTACTTCAATGGGTTCGATAATACCTTTAAGTCTTTATTCATTCAGAAGGAGAACTTCGATTTCGTAAAATATTTCAACCTAAAGGATCATAATATTGATGCCGTAACAAGCACAGGTGGATTATCAAGTGCGTTGGATAAAGTGTTTACGGTCACCGGACTAAAGAAGTTAGATCAGCTTGCAAAGAATACCACCATGAATGCCTCATGGAAAAAGTATAAAGCCCAGGCGATGAAGAACTCACAGGCATTGCAGGATGATCTTACTCCTGTGTTTGGAAAAGAAAGGGCAGGGCGGATGGTAAAGGAATTGCGTGAAAGTAATCCCGCATCAGGCGAGCTACCCAAAGGCGTTGAAGAATTGATTTGGTATAAGTTTTTGGATATAAATCCTGCCACACTTGGAGAGATGCCTAAGCTCTACAATCAGAGCGGTAATGCTCGCATCATGTATATGCTTAAAACCTTCACCATAAAACAATTCGATATCTATCGTGAAGCAGGCATCGAGGATATAATCCAAGCCAAGAAGCTATACGGCGAAGGCAAAAACAAACAAGCCGCTCAGCTAGCGAGTAGGGGTATAAAGAATCTTATAGGACTTGGCTTAGTATTTGGTGCCGCCAATGCGAGTACCGATATGATTAAGGATACGCTGTACGGCAGGCCCATAAAGCGTGATGAGTTATTCGAGGATAACCTTTGGAGACTGATTGGTATCAACCGCTACATCGTAAACAAAGCAAGACGCGAGGGGCCTGCAAAAGCTACTCTCGAAATGCTACTGCCACCTACTGCAATCTTTGATAGAGGATGGCAGGACATCAGCGCTATAGTGGGCGATGGGGAGTATAAGGGAGCAATGCTCCAGGGGACTCCGCTCGATATGGTATATTGGAAATATCTCGGAGGACTTGACAAAATCCAAGACAGCAAGTAGCGTCTTAGCA
>Ga0208899_1002127_pt1 | contig 13540 bp, 9 predicted proteins | sample VirMetDEL_Nov_24_FD_184518 | JGI IMG/M metagenome (GOLD analysis project Ga0208899, IMG submission 184518) | Aqueous microbial communities from the Delaware River and Bay under freshwater to marine salinity gradient to study organic matter... | ecosystem: Environmental > Aquatic > Marine >... | reverse complement strand
AAAAGGCTTTAGAGGTTATGAATAAACAACAAGCTCAACAACAACAATTAATGCAACAGCAAGCTGAAATGCAAGAGCAAATGAAGCAAGCTGAGCATGATAGAGCATTAGAGCTAGAAAATGTTAGAGTAGGTGGAAAAGTAAAAGTTGCTGAAATAGAAACTGAAGCTAAAAAGCAAATAGCTGATTTAAAAGATGATGGTGATAGAGATATTGCAGACATGAAAGAAAAAGTAAAAATGAAAGAGTCTGGAATAGACGTAAATCAACTTAACCAAACACAACAACAGCCACCTAACAATAAGTCTAACAATAAAAGTCTAGATGAATTATTAGGATAAGTTGTATATTTGCAAAGGAGTAACAAAATTAAACATAATATGGAAGAGAATAAAACAGCATTAGTTAATAATAATACTGAGTCTACACCAGTAGAAGAAAGTAAATTTAACCCAATAACATTTTCTGGAGTAACACCAGGAGATGAAATAGATGAAGATGTTAATACAGAAATTGTTGATAATATTGAAACTAAAAAAACCGAAGAAACGGATGATTGGTCATTTGAAGACGAAGAAACGGTTGCAACAGATCCTAATGAAGCGGGAAGAGATGAGGTTAACTGGGCGAGAGTTGCAGCAGAGCTTGGACTTGATACAGGAAGCACAAAAGAAGAAATAAAAGAAGCTTTAAAAAATAAAGAAAAAGCTGAAGAAACAAAAAAAGAAGAAAGCTCTAATGATGAATTTACACAATTAGAAAGTGTACTAAATTTAGACGACAAAGGCTTAATGGTTGAAGAACTAAAAGCAAGAGGGTTTGCAGATTCGGAAATAGAAGATTATATAGATAGACTTGAAGATGCTGGTACTTTAAAATATGAAGCTTTAAAAGTTAGAAATGAAATTAGAAAACATATAGTTTCTAAAGAGTCACAAGCAAAAGAAGAGTTAAAAGCAAAAAAAGAAGCAGAAGCTAAACAAATAGAAGACAATAAAATAGCTTTACAAAAAACCATAAAAGACAGAGAAGATTTTTATGGATATAATTTAGGTAAGGAACAAAAGAAAGAAGTATATAAATATATCACAAGTGGTGATTTTTATAAAGATTTGAGTTCATCTCATGAAGAGGTGTTTGAGCAAGCGATGTTTAAATTGTTCAAAGAACGAGTAATGTCGCTACAGTCTAAAAAAGGTTATGAGGATGGTAAGTCCCAAATTTTAGACAACATAACATCTCCTGATTTAGGTAGAACTTCAAAACCGAGACCTGTACAATCAAAGGCATTTGATCCGTCACAGTTCTCAAAAAGATAGTCAGATAGTGTATGAAGTCTGACTGAAATGAAACTTAGTGCAAGACAAAGTCTAACTAACAAGTGGATTTGAAAGTAATTCATACAAGAGATTTTTTATTATTATTAATTTTTTAAATTTTTTTCAAAAATGAAAACATTTAGTGGAACTTATGGAAAGGATACAGAAAAAAGTAATTCTCTTGTAGAAAACCTTTTGAAATATCCTGAAATTTCGAAAACATTGGTACGTCAGCACCAACGTTATTCTTTAACATACTTATTAGAAAGAGCAGGTCGCTTTTCTAATGCAAAAGTATTAGCTGACAATTCTTATGAGTGGAAAGTATTAGGTCGTTTAAATCAGCCTTTAACAGGTCATGGTTTCTTTGACGCTGATAACTCAGGTGCTTATTCAGCTGCTGGTACTGCTGCTAACGACATCGAAGATACAGCAAACAATGTAGTATACGTTGCGTTTAAACACGATGGATCTACTACATATTGTTTAGCTAACAGAAATGATGTTATTAGATTTCAAAGTGGTGCTACTGCTTTAGTATTGGAAGCAGATGTAACTCCTGGTACAAGTCACGGTTTAACTGGTAACTATAAAGTATTGAAATTAAGATTAATTTCTGGTGCTATTGTAGGTGCAGATATTGCAGCAAATGCTATTGCTGGTACAATTTCTTCTGCATTTGGTGAAGGTTCTACAGGTTCTTCTGTAGGTCAAAACCAAGTATTCCCAGATACTTATAGAAACTGGTTAACTATTTCTCGTAAGAAGAAAAAAGTGACAGGTTCTCAGTTATCTGATGTTACATGGATTGAAAACAATGGTCAAGCTCTTTGGTATTTTACTGCTGAGGAATTGATGATTCAAGAGTTCATGTATCAGTTAGAGCTACAAAGATGGTATGGTGTTAAGTCTGCTGGTTTAAGCGGTACTCAAACTTCACCAGGTCAAACTTACACGTCTACATTAACTGATGCTGATAGTGCAGTTGTACAGACAGGTGATGGTCTTTTAGCTCAAATCGCTGGATCTAATGATGGTTCTTACTCAGGTTCTTTAACTGAAGAAGCTATCGTAGATTATATGGCTGATCTTTCTAAAAATGCTACTGGTGCTGAAGGTAACGAGTACGTTGTAATGACAGGTACTGAGGGACGTAAGCAATTCCACAGAGCTATGAAAGATTTGTTAGTTGGTGATGGCGCAGGTGGTGCTACTACTTTTGATGTTAAAGCTGGTCAAGATGTTGAGTTAGGTGTTAACTTTACCTCTTATAACGCTTTAGGTAACAAAATTACTGTTGCTCACTGTCCAGTATTTGATGATCCAAACTTACACGGTTCTTCTTCTTTAGAATCAGGTAAAATGGTATTCTTAGACTTTGGAGCTGAAGGTGATGGTTCTAACATTGAACTTATTGCTAAAGGTGCTGATGGATATAACAGAAACTATATCCGTAAGTATGTTCCAGGTATGGTTAATCCTTACGACTACAAAGGTATGATGGCTGCTAATGGCGATGATGCATTTGAATGTCACGTAATGTCTGAGTCAGGAATTATTGTAAGAAACCCACTTTCTTGTGGTATCTTCTCTAAGACTTCATAAACATTAATACTAATTTGGGAGAGGTTAACGCCTCTCTCATTTTAGAACAGGTATTAACAAAAATTTTAAATATTATGAAACATTTAGTTCAATTAATGGTTAAATCGCCAAAACGATTCTCGAGCTTATCTTTATCTAAATATAAAGATGAAAAAGGTAGATGGAAAGTCTACACAGATATTAATGGAGAAGAAGTGGAGTTATGGAGACTTACTCGTCCTTCTTTGTTTTTAGACATATCAGAAGAACAAGATAAAAAATTATACGAGTTTTTAAAAGACCATCCTTTATCTAAACAAAGTTATACTATAACAGACCTAAGACAAGAAGAAGAAGCAGAAGTTGAAAATTTACTTACATCAGCAGACGCTATATTAGTTGCTTCTAAAATGGGTATATCTGAGACTAATGACTTTGCTAGACTTTTAGGTATAGCTTTAGACGCAGATCAAGATGTAATTAAAGCTAGACTTATTAAAATAGCTAATACAAAACCAGAAAAGTTTTTAGAGTTTTATCATCATCCTGAAAAAGATGAAATGATATTTATTAAAAAAGCTTTAGACAAAAAGATTATCGTTAGAGATAATGGTGTTTATAAGCATAATAGAGTAACGTTAGGTCTTACAGAAGAAGCTGCAATGACATGGTTAAAAGAAAACGCTGATGTCTATGCATTGATGAAACAAGAATTAAGAGGCAACGTAAAAGTAGATGTTAAACCAAAATCTAAAAAAGTTAAAGCTTAATGACGTTTCAAGAGGCACATGATTTGATGGACTTGCTGTTAGATAAAGCAGATCAAGCATATTTTACAACAGCAGAAAAGGATAAGTTTCTTACTATGGCTATTATGGAGTGGTATGAAAAAGTAGTTTCAGATTACGGAAACAATCCAAGTCAAGATCATCATGAAGCAGCTAAATATATTGTATCAGAGGTAAAAACTTTTAAAGATGGTAGCGGTAGTATAAGAGTGCATAATAACACTTCTAACACCACTCCTTATCCTTATAATACATACATGGGATTATCTTATCCCATATATAGTATTATTGATATGAGAGTAAGAACTAGTCCAAGCGCTTCTTGGGAAAGTGTTAATCCAGCTCCTCCTGGTGTTGTAAATGATAATGTAAGCGATCCTTTTAATAAACCTACATTAACTCACAGAAAATACAATATAGATGGTACTAGAATACAAGTTCATCCTAACAGCGACTTATTAAATAATGATGCAAGAATTATAGTTTCGAGATCAAGCGGAGTTATAAATGCTGTGACTATATCTAAAGCAGGGTCAGGATATACGGCAGCTCCTACAATAACTGTTTTAGATAACACTGCAACTACAGCCGCTGATTTGACAGCAGTTTTAACTGATGGTGCTGTTACCTCTGTTACTATAACAAACGGTGGCGCTGGATCTACTATAAGTAGTCAAGAGGTTTTGGTTAGTGGCAGCGAAGCTTCATCATCTTATTATTTAGATTATTTTAAATATCCTATACTATCTAATGTAGCTGGCGGTACTTTTAATGAAGCTCATGAAAATCCAGGAACATCAGATATACAATTAGGAGCTGGTTCTTTAAGATATGGCCCAAAAGGATTTGACGATACAGCTACAGGTGTAACAAACTGGGGTTGTGGGCCAGAAGCTGCTGAGTCTATAGTTAAAAAAGCTGTAAGAATGATGACAGCAAATATAGAAAGTCCTCTTTATCAAGTAAATTCCATTGAAGAGAAACGAAGTGAATAATATTAAAGAGGCTCTTTTTGTTTCTCCTTGTTCGAAAGTAGGTGGATTCACTATTAGTGATGAAGCCTATTTTCATTTAATTTAATTAACTTTGCAATATGGCTACGTTAAAAGAAATAGTATACAACATTAAGAATATAGCTGAGGGTGGTTTTAGTCAAGACACAGACTCTAAAATATCTACATTACAAGTAGAGTTTTTAGTGCATACATACAGGGCACAGCTTTTATTGCAATATTCTAATAACGGCAGAAAACTACATCCTGAAACTTTGCAGTCGCACGTAGTTACTATAAGCGGTACAGACGTAAACAAAGTAACTTTACCAAGTTTGGTACAATTTAATAGTCAAAGAGCTATAAAAAGCATAAAAGCTAAAATAGGAGCTACAGAAAATATAGAAGTGTTTCTTTCGTCTGAAGGTATGACTACGTACTCAGCATCTAATAAATTTACAGGCTCATCAAAAAAAGCTTATTTAAAAAATGGAGAGTTACATTTTAATTTTGATACAGACACAAGTGATACTATAACTATATTAGGATGTTTTTCTAATCCAAAAGATGTAAGCACATATGTAGATGATGATACTACAGAGTATCCACTGCCACAAGAGCTAGTTACTGTTTTAACACAGCAAATATTACAAAATGAATATAGAGTTGTTATAAACGAGCCAAGAGACAAAGAAGTAGATGGACAAACACCTAGAGAGAAAGTACAAGGACAAGTACGTCAGCGTTAAAGACATATATAAGTCTATAAAGTCTGACATAAATAATATAAGCTATACTAATTTTTACAGTATAGTAAAGACGTTTTTTGAAGAATTGATACGTGAGTTAGTCGTAGACAAAGCTACAGTTACATTACCAGCTAAAATGGGTAAAGTATATATAAAGAAAATGCTACATAAAAGAGCTTTTCATTATAGATGCAATGTGAATGAAGTAGATAATAACGGTAAAAGAGTGGTTTATAAAGTACCGATATTAAACGACTATTACTACAAAGTAGTTTGGTTAAGACCAAAAAAATATAAAATGGCTAAATTAATGCCAATGGGATTTTTTAAAAAAGCTATAAAAAAAGAATTAGAAATAGGTAACGATTTTTAAAATGGAATTTGTATCAGTAAATAGAATTATTGCAGCAGTAGGAAGAAACCTAGGCATGTCTGACGTAAACATGTATGCAGACTCAATAATAGAATGGTCTTTTGAAGCTGAAAAGTTTATAGGAGGGCTTAATTCATTTTTAAGGCAAGAAGATGATTTAACTATATCTGGGTATAGAGCGTCTTTGCCGTCTAACATAGTTAAGGTTTTGAGTGTGTCTAAAGGTGAAAATATATTAAAGCCTACACATGCATATTTTAGAGGTAACGCAACAGGTAATGATGCAGACACTGATAGTATGGCTGATGCTACTCGTTATTATATACAAGATGGCTATATTAATGTTAAGTGCGATGATGGAGAAAAAGTTACTATATCATCTTTAATTATACCTACAGACACAGATGGCTATCCTAAAATTAACGAGACGCATGTAGAAGCTGTAACAGCGTATTGCATGTGGATGTTAAAAAATATAGACTACTACAATGGTAAAGCTCCTCAGTATGTAGTAAATGATTTACAAAAAAGATGGATATTTTTATGCGGTCAAGCAAGAGGTATAGACGGTATGCCGTCATCAGCTGAGCTAACAGAAGCTGCATCATATTGGAATACATTAATACCTATTAAATCTAAAAACGGTTTAAAAAATCTATAAAAAATGCCAGAATCTACGCCTAATACATTTCAGGGTGGTTTAAACATGGATTTAGATCCAAGGTTACAACCTAAAGGAACTTACAGAGACGCTAACAATATTAAAGTATTAAGCACAGAAGGCAATACTTTTACAATAGAAAATATTAAAGGTACTACAGAGGTATTAGACACAGGAGAAACAGATGGTAATATAGTGGGTTATTATTCTTTCTCAGACAAACTGGTAGTAATGCATGTTTTAGGTTCAAACAGAGACACGTCTGTTACTAAAATATTTATGTATTCGTTAAATGATAGCAATGTGTTTGTGAGCGAGCAAACGAATACTGGTGTAGACACGCACATATACTCTGCTAATATGCAAATGGATGAACGTATACCAGTTAAAATAGTGGGTTTATTAGAAAACAAATCAGTAAGAAGAATATATTGGACAGATAATGTAAATCCTGTGAGGTCTATAAACTTACAAAAAGAAGCTTATGAAATAGATACTTATCCTATATCTACAACAATATTGCCTGTAAATAATTTAAGTTTATTACCAGAGTCTATAGTAAGCGGCCCGTATTTATCAAGCGTAGTAGGCGGAACACTACCTGTTGGTGCTTATCAGTATTGTACACAATATTTAACGTCTGATGGAGCTAAAACAGCTATAGGGCCTTTTTCTGGTATGTATCACACTACAGCTAACATAGGAAATTATGACCAGTTTGGAGGATCGCCGCAAGGAGTGGGTTCTGCTATGGGTTTTAATATAAAAATGACTAACGTAGACAATAGGTTTGAAAAAATAATTTTATACGCTTTGTTTTATGATAGTAAAGATGGTGCAACAAGATCATATAAAGTTTCCGAAAGATATTTATCAGGACAATCTTCTTTAAATTTTGTACACACTACATTAGATTCAGATCAAGAAATTAGTATTAATGAAATACTAGAGCCTACTAATTCATTTGATTTAGCTAAAGATTTAGCAATAAAAGACAATATTTTATTTGCAGCAAACACACGTAAAACAGATTCTTTTATAACAAGTGATGAATTTGATTGTCAATTGTTAAGATGGGATTATGGTGGTAATCAAGCCTATACACGAGAGTTATCTAATGGAGCGTATGTAAGAACAAGTCAAGGCTATAATGGTCATAGATTTTTGCCAGGAAAATATTATACTGCATACAGCAAAGGAATGAGCGCCTCTGTTAATACTACAAGAAATACATTTTATCCTGCAAAAACAGATGGTTTTGTTATAGGAACAGCGTACGAAGAAACGTTTAGTTCATCTACTACTATACAAAATTTAAACATACATACTTCTGCAAATTTTATAAATAACGGAAACACAAGTAGTGTAAATCAATATGATCTAGAGGATAAATTAGTATACACGTGGATTTTAAAACTAGACACTAATAATGATGGATCATACGATAAATATTGGAATGGATCTAGTTTTGTTAACTCATCATCTAGTTTTGATATAAACGGATCTGGAGCAAACTCTGTGCATAATATGTATGAAAATAGTTATGCCGTATTTTGGGACAACATAAATATAAATATACAAGGCTCTAATATTAACACATTATCTATATACAAAATAAGCATAGAGTTAGATGCGGTTGCATATGATGGGCATGGCAATAATAATCCCCCTCAAAGTATAGTAACATCACATACATATAGCAATTATTTAGGTTCGCAAACTATAGTGGCTCAAGGCTTATCGTCTGAAGGAGGATATTCTTATAACATATTAACTACTGTGCCAGTAGATGAAGCAAACAATGTAGATAAATTATGCAGAGTTTTAGGAGCTCAATCCGCAGGATTTGGTGTAGGAGCAGGAGTTAGAATGTCATTTGCTACTACATATAAAGAATCAGATAATGTATCAGGACAAGTAGACGATTTTCCTTTTATAAGTGCAAACGAAAGTATACCTGATTTAGATGTAAATAATGTAGATTCTAAAATATTTACTTCTACAGCTTCTGTGTCTAATAAAGATCCATTAATGATGAGTCTTAAAGGATATAAAAGAGGTGAAATATATAGATTTGGCATTTTATTTTATGATAAAAAAGGAAATCCTATAAATACTTTATGGATGGGAGATGTAAAAATGCCTTATCATGATGATAGAAATTTAGAGCTTGTACATACATTTGAGCAAAAAAGTCCTACAGATAGTAGTCTAATTGCAGTAGTACACGCTAAGCCTCCAAGAAAAAATGGAATTGCAGTAGCTGAAGATTATAGATTAGATGTAGTTGAGGGTATAGCTGTTCCTGGATATGTAGACACTTATGAGTTTGTTGATGAGCCAGAATATCATGTAGACACTAACAACAAACAAAATTATTTATATCCTTGTATTAGTCAAGACGAAGCAGATACAAGAAGTTTTAGTCATTTAACTTTAGACTTGGTTTGTAAATTTGAAGTAAAATTACCTCAATCTGTAATAGACAAAGTATCAGGATTTAGAATTGTTAGGGCAGAGCGTAGCGAAGAAGACTCTACTATTATGCAGCAAGGTTTAGCTGTTGCTGTTTCTAGAATTTCACATGAAGATGATGACAGTGATACTAAAATAGGAGATTCTAACGCTGCTAACAGAAAAGCTATGAATGATACTGGCAATAAGTATAGTTCGCATTATGCGTTAGGCGAAAATATATATCCAGATGAATCTGATGAACAAAACGGAACAAGCCCACAGTCATTTATATTTGGAAATAATTATCATCAAAATTATTCTGATGTTAGTAGCGTGGGTAGAAACTGGATGTCTCCAGCTGGTATGTTTGTGTTATATAGTCCTGATAGTTTATTTGGTGCATATCCATATAAATTTCAATCAGGAGATAGAGCTAAGTGTATAAGTATTATTAATTTAAAAGATAATGTGCAATTTAACGCAGGATCTGCCTATACGTATGGCAGCACAGACACTACAACAACAAAAAGATTTTATGGAAAAAAAGAAATAAATAGCACCGATGGACAACATGTGTACGTAGGTAAAACATATACAAATGATACTCAATTTTATAGATTAAGAAATGTAACTAAACCAGATGGTAGAAACGGAATAAATTATTACACACAAAACAATAATAATATTGGTCATTACTATAGTGGCGATAGCAATACTACAGAAAATGATGCTCAGTTTTTATTTAGTGCTAATTTAAATTTAACAAAAGGCGTTGAGTTGTCAGAAGGTGATAGCGCATCAAGACCTTTGTCAAACAGTTCTAGATTGTTTTATAATGTTAGTATAGGCAGTTGTAAAAATCAAGGTTTATTAGATACTGGTTTGGTTGATGCAGATGAAGACACACATCAAGGTTATGTAGAAACATACATGAAAACACAAGACGTTGTAAGCTATGAAACCAATAAAAGTATACAAAAAGGAAATAGATGTATTTTTCTTCAAAGCGATACTGGCAGAGTTCGTGTTCCTAATTTAAATAGGGCTTTATTAGGAGATGCAAAAATATTATGGAATAATACTTATAGGGTTAAAAAAATACCAAGTTATGCTTTAGTAGAAATAAAAAAATCTACATCAGAAGCTTCTTCTATATATGGTGGAGTACAAGACGATTCTTTATATGCTACTAGATACATACAGGCAGGCGAGTTTACTAGAGTAGGGTCTGGTCATACACCAAGTACAAGCTTTAGACAAACTGTAGCAGGTGGAGACACATTTGTAAGTATATTTTCGCACCAGTTAACTATGTCTCATTTTCATCCAGATGGATCTTCAGCTAAAGTAATAACTTTTCCTGTAGAGTCTAGAGTAAATGTAGACATGAGAAGTGGACAGCATTTAGGTTCTAAATTTATAAACGCAGGATTTTTTCCAGACGTTTTACCAAATGTAAATGATTTACTTTATAATAATATATATAGCCAAGAGCCTAATTTAAAAGGATATTTGTCTGTAAACGAAAGAAAAAGATCTCTTGATTTAAATCAACCTAACAATATATCTTATAGTAAAACTAAACTATCTGGAGAAAGAACAGATTCTTTCAGAAGTTTTCCTATTGCTCAGTTTCATGACGTAGAAAATGCTTCAGGGGAAATAAATGCTTTAGTTAATTTTAGAGATGATTTATACTTTTTACAGGACACAGGTTTTGGAAAATTATTTATAAATTCTAGAACTTTATTAGGCTCACAAAATGATATATTATTAGGTTCTGCTAATACTATAGAAAATCACGCATATATAACTAAACAATTTGGAGGCTTACATAGAGAGGGCATAATATCTACAGACACGTCTATCTATTTTATAGATGCTGTTAATAAAAAAATACACAGATATGCAGATGGTTTTAGTACTATATCAGACAAATCTATAATGAAGTTTATGAACGACATTATACCAGACGTGTCATCATATAAATCTAAAACATCTACAATATATCCAAGAGTGCCAGATTCGCAATTTATATTTGCGCAAGAAGCTAAAGGTGTTTCTTTAGGATATAATCAACAAGAAAAACGAGTGTTCTTTAGTTTTGCTGATTTTCAAAATAGTCAAATAAACAAAAAAACTATAACCTATAATGAATTTATGAATGCGTTTGAAAGTAAATTAGATGCATTTCCACCTTTATGGATAACACATAATGGTAAATTGTATTGCCATGGCCGTATACAGCCTAGTATGGGTAGTAGTAATGAAAATTGCAGCAAAATACATTTGTTTGATTCAGACGCTGCAAACAGAGGTAGAATGATAGATGTTACATATCCACAGGACATAGAAATTATAGTTTCAGACTCTCCTTTAGACAGTAAAAAGTTTGACACTTGTGAAGTAATAGGAGATGTTGATAATTCTGGTGTAGTAAGTTTAACTGGAGCTACGTTTAGTACAGATAAAACAGCTGAACAATCTACTACATTTGCTTCAGACTTAATACATAAAGTAAGAGAAGGAATTTTAAGGTTTCCTTTAAGAGGCAAATCAGCTACAAAAAGATTAGTTGGAACTTATGCTAAAATAAAATTAACAAATAATAATAACTCTAAATTTAGTATCTTTGCTATTAAGGCAAAAATTAGAAAATCTTTTCAATAATGGTAGATTCACAAGATTTTGAAAATCAAGTACAACAATTAAAGTCATTACCTCAATATTCAGGCATGTCAGATGATATGATTAAACAAATGATTTTAAAAGAAATGCCGCAACAAAATACACCTTTAACAAGCGGAGATTTTGGTATGTCTATGGACAATCAAATAAATTACGGGTCTACTGGGGAATATCCTATGATGTCTGCTAATGATTTTAATGTTAATATGCAAAGTCCTAAAGGATTTGATTTAGGTCAAACTGTGGGAACAGCACAAAACATATATAAAACTATAGGTGGTAAAGAAGGTATAAATAAAGTAAAAAGTTTTTTAGGTTTAGGTAAAAAAGTAGAAAACACTATGGGCTTAGATTTAACTAACGCTTTACCTACAAATGTTTTGTCTTCTAAAACTATGTCTGGAACAGGAGGTTTGTCTGCATTATTAGGAAAAATAGGCATAGGTGGCGGAGGTGCAGGTGCAGGCGCAGCAGGAGGTGCATTAGCAGGTTTAGCGCCAGCGTTACCATTTTTAGCAGTAGGAGCTGGTTTATTAGCATTAAAAGCTAAAAAGAAAAAGAAAAAGCTTATGCAAAAAATGAAAGCAGAAGAAGAATATAGAGAAAGAAAATTAGAACAAAAACAAGAATTAATAGATGCTAATGTAGAATATATGCAAACAGCACAACAATACAATAATCCATACAAAATAGATTAAAATGGCACCTAAACCACTTAATATAAATTTTGAAAATCCTAATGTAGATAAGTTCTTATTTGGATTGTATTCTGTAGAACATGGTAATGATGGTACTTTTGATGTAGGTAAACTAAACATACCTTACGTAGAAAAAGGAACTAAAAACGTAGTTACATCTACAGCTAGAGGTGGTTTTCAGTTTGTTAAATCTACAAGAGATGAAATATTAAATAAATATGGATATGATGCTTGGTCTGACAATATAGAAGAGCAGAAAAAAGCTACTATGGCTTTAATTATAAGTACAAGGCCAGAAGCTGCAACATTAATAGAAAACGGAGAATTTGAAAAAGCTAGAAAAAATATAGGAGGAGTATTGTTTGAAGGTTTATTAGATAAACATAAAAGAGTATTCAATAAAGCTACTAAAGATAAAGACAACTGGTCTAAAATTAAAGTAGTAAATAATTTAGAAGAAAATTTAATTAATAAAAAAAATATATTAACTAATTATGTTAACGAAGGCGGTTATACTGTAAGGTCTAATTGGGATAGTAACTCTAAATCTTTTGTTAATGTAGACTTAGATAATAATAAATTAAATTTTTATTCTTCATATGACGATATAAATATATCTGACGATGAAACTACAACCGATGCTCCGAATAATAAAACTAAAGAAACAAAAATTCCTAAAGCTAAAACTGTAAGTTTAGACAAAAACTATAGGGTTTATGATAATAGTTCTGGTAAGTATTTACAAATTAATAGTAAATATAATACAGAAACAAAACAATGGAGTCATAAAGCTGTTGGAGACACTGATTTAAATGACAAAGAAATTGCTGAAATAGGCAGCATGTATACTGATCCATTAGGAAGAACTCCAAAAGGAAGTACTACTCGTTATCAAAAAAGAACATTAGAAGACGGTACAGTTTATTATACTGGTCATTCGTCAGATGGTGAAGAGCAAACGTCTTTTCAAAAAAGATTTTCATTTTTTGATACACCACCTACGCAAGCAGAAACAGATTCAAAAACACTTAAAACATTAAGTGATAATTTTTCTAAAAAAACACAAGGAGACAATTCTATAAAATCCTTAGAGCCTGAAAAAAATCAAGCTTTAATTAAAGAAACAAATTCTAGAAAACAAAATTTAGAAAAATTAAACAAAAAATATTTAGCGACTAGAAAGCCTGAAGATAAAATTGCATACGACAAAGCTTTAGAAGATTATAATAAA
>Ga0208899_1002120_pt1 | contig 13562 bp, 15 predicted proteins | sample VirMetDEL_Nov_24_FD_184518 | JGI IMG/M metagenome (GOLD analysis project Ga0208899, IMG submission 184518) | Aqueous microbial communities from the Delaware River and Bay under freshwater to marine salinity gradient to study organic matter... | ecosystem: Environmental > Aquatic > Marine >... | reverse complement strand
TGCTCAAAGCGATCCATGTGATGGTTAACCAACTGCCAGTCGGCATTTGCACGTTGGTATTCAAATCTTTCTGCCACATCGTCAATTGAAAATGCAACTTCTACCAGTTTAAAGTGCCGCCAAATTTCTTCAGCATGTTCTGGATAGTGTGTGCCATTGGTGTTGTAGTGTATTTCAATGTTTCCTGCAATGCCTCTGTCTACGCAGCGTTGCAACAAATCAAAGTGTTCTTGAATCATAAATGGTTCACCACCTGTAAACTCCAGGTAGCGAATCTGATCCATCATTCCATCAACTGTTTTCCAGAACGCAACATTCTTTCTTGGCCAGGCCCCTTTTTGTAGCATTTCGTAGTGAAAGCTGTCTTTGCCTTCGAACTTGACTTCTTCGGTTGCAAATGTAGATGAGCTCCAACTTCCGCAAATACGACATTTGAGGTTACATATGTTGCCCAGTTTAAAATCAATGAATATAAGCGGTTTAGCATCTTGTGTCCATTCTGTATCTGTTACAATGTGTTTCAATCGGTCCAGTGTGTGCATGCGTTTGCTGGTGCGACCACTACGTTCTTCGTTCCAGCATTTTCTACAAGTTTGTGGCTTCTTGCCATCTAAAAAGTCTTGTCTCAAACGATTCATGTAGTCACTGTGGTGTATTTCATTTAGTGTGCTGTTGTTGAGATCATATTTGTTACCATCAGCATCCTTGATCTCATCTTCGGCTAAACAACAAGGACGAGTTGTACCAATTGGGCTTGTTTCAATGCTTACCCAAGGTAGCACACAAAATGTATTGTGCGGTATCTTCACGTTAATGCTCCTAGCTCTGGGATTGAATCTAGGATGTTTTCTTTTCTGATACCGTCTAACTGATGTGTTTTTTGCCAGAACTTTTCAAACAAGTGAGTATTGTCTGTGCTGTTCATAAACTGCAATGCACTTTCAAATCCCACTGTTGCTCTGTTAAGTTGGTCCAGCGGACGTAGCCATTCAAGATGTGCATTATACTTTTCGGTGATTTGGTCTTTGTATGCTTGTGGAGCAATGTCAATTCTATAGTGTGCAGGATCCTGTAGTATATTTACGTTGAGATCCTGTGGCTTTAGCAGACCTTTTTCGACCCAATCTCTGTGAAAGTCAGGTAAATGTAGTACATTCATGATACTCAGTGTTGGTGAGATATAAAAATCTACCTTGGGACAGATTTCCATCATGATGCGTCTGTTTTGTTCAACTTCTTCCCACTTGGTACCTTTGCGTATATACTCGCCGTGTATGCCCGAGCCGTCTAGGCTTGCACCTACTGCTACGCTGTCAAACTTTTTCCAATAATCAAATACCAGTCGGTCCTTTAGTTTAACTTGTGTAAAGTTTGTGTTATAGATAAGGCGCACATCGAAACGCCCTCTTCGTTCTAATTCTTCAAGAATAAGATAATGCTCATCCATCATGCAAGGCTCGCCGCCTGCAAAGTAAATCTGCTCTACATGATCCAAGTGTTCATACAACTGTTCGATCATGTCTGTTTCGAAACGTCCGGCATAGTTCATTGGCTTGTTGTTTTTTGCCCATTCTGGACCTGCCAATGCTGCCTGATCTTTGTACCAACTTGAACTGAATATATGCCCGCAGCTTCTACAACTTAGATTGCATAAGTTACTGAATCGAATGTCCCAATAGGTCATTTCAAAGTCATCATAGCTGCCGTCTGCTTGTGTTTCAAACACTCTGTCGATGTGATGTCCGTGATGCTTGTTTGCACTTTGGCGGCCTGAGAAGAAACCTGATTTTTCTTGTTCGTAACAGCGGCCACAGGCAGGATTGTGCTGTTCAGTTAGCATGTCAACTCGCAACTTCTTTTGCTCTGGGCTGTTCCAAATTTCCTGCATGGTATTGTTTTTGCAGTTGCCCACCTGCCCAACACCCATTTCTGCATGACAGCAAGGATATGCTTCGCCTGTTGGGTAGGCATGTAGATGTATCCAAGGATACATACAAAACGTTTTGCTTTCTGTTAGCAGTTCACGTTCACGCGGGTTTAAGTCTGCAAGCGCAATTTTGATTGGCTCGCTACTGTTGTAATTATAGCTCATTGTACCAATCTTTCATAGTGGGAAATGCTGTGCCAAAGTCTTTGCCTCTGCGTTCATCGTACTGTGTGTAAAACTGCTTAAAGTCGTTATGCAATTTAGGCATATCGAACGTATCGCTATGCGGAGTTTTAACAACGTCAAGATAATCAATTAGGCGTCCAGTTTGATTGATTTCATGTTCGTGCATAAATTCACTGTCTCTGTTTGAGTCCAGCCAAGACTGTAGTCGATTCTTGTGCAGTGTGCGTAATTCATCTGGCAATACCAGCGGCGATTGAAAGCTAGGAAAACGCAAAATATTCAGTGTAAAGTTAGGAAAGTCTCTGCCGTATTGCTTTTTAAATTGCATCAAATAATCCAAAAACTCTGGCAGAGATTCCAAGCATAATGCATTAATAGTACACATGTTGTGTAAGCCGCGCAGTTTACCTGAACCTGCTAGCAAATGCATGTTGCGTGTCCATGTACTCCACTCCAGGCCATCACGAATATACTCTGCCTGGGGACCTAAACTTTCATTGCTTGTGTAAATATCAAGTGGTGCACTGTCTGCCCTGTCTAACAACTTCAGTATGTCTGCGCTTTCTAATCCAAGATTGCTGTTAATAGCAATAGTGGTTTTGCTTGCACCTTTATTTTCTTTAAACCAATCCAACAGCTTCCACAAGTGTCCGCTCATGGCAGGCTCGCCGCCGGTGATACGCAGCTCGTCGAGTGTCTTGTGTAAATCGCTTTCCCACCATTTGAAAAATGCTTCAATGTAAGGATTGGTTTCGTTGTATGTGTAACGCTGAGAACTATCATGTTCATGTGTATAATGATTGCGGCCGTCACTGATTAAGTTTTCGTAACCGCCATTCTTTTTTAAATCCTTAACCCATGTGGTACTAAACGCTGGGTTGCAATAGCTGCAAGCAAACTGGCAAGTTCTATCAAATGCTATTTCAAGTGTTTTAAGATCAACATCTTTGTTGTGATCTAATTGATGAGCTGCAACTAAATCTTCATCTGTATAAATGTTGCTTTTGTACACTCTATCACTGATATTGTTGCGGCCAATGTCCTCAATTTTCCAGCAGTATTCACAACCACTAGGCCGTTCGCCGCACTGCATTTGTCGACGTTCTTCTTTTTTACGAGGTGTATTATGCAGTGCTTTGGGATTTTCTTCAACTTCTTCTACACTTACATAATGAGGTAATGGATGGTGACAACTGGTTGTCATGCCTGAACCAAGCCATATTGTAGCGTTGTACCACTTGGCTCCGCACATGCTGGAACTTAGTGGATCAAGAACACGTTCCTTGTATTGCAAGTTAGTTTCGTTATGTTGTTTAGGCATTTAAACTTCCTATTATTTTTTCTGCTATTGCCAAGTGCCCTTGTTTGTTAGGATGATGACCTTTACCAAAGTACTTTTCAACATAAGTTTTTTGCTCTTCCCATTCAACATTAAGAAGTTCCGGGTGATCTACAAAAATTAAGCCCTTATGCACATAAGGTAAAATTGTATGTGCTAAACATGTATCGCTTGGTATCAGCCAAGCACTGCTTGGAATATACTTACTGTGGTTCATACTAAAAATATTACAAAATTTTGCTTGCGGACAGTTAGCATGTAACAGCATAAGATCTCTATCCAAGATCCACTGTGCTTCATCGTCGCTATAAAAGTACTTGTAGTATTCTTTATTATACGGATGAAGGTTATCAGTTACTTCTTCCCATGCACCGGCTAGTAAATTCTTACCATTGATGTAAGCCCTACTTTTTTCTGTTAAAAAAAATAATACAGTATCCTTTGTATCAATTTTGTCTTTGTGTTTAAAGAATGTGTGAACTAAATGTCCAATACTGGTTGCCTTTTGTCCCAAGTTAACGTGTTCTAACTTTAGATTGTCAGACACAATAGAGGCAAAACATTCATTGGCAGGATCATCAAGTTCATCGCCGTATACCCAACTGTCTCCGAACCACCAAATTTTACGCATTAAAAATATTTTTCATTTTATGTTTTTGTTCTGTACTAAATTCTTTAAGTCGTGCTTTATTATAACGCAAATCTGGCAACATGTCAAGGTACATCTGCTCTATTTCTAATTGAGGCATGTCAACAAGATGATTTATTACGTCCATAAGTGCATCATGTTGACCTACAGTCTCAACAGGCAAGTGTTTCCAATAGTGATTGAATGTGCGAAATCCTCTGTCTCGTAACCATTGGTAAGATCTTGGATTTCCATGCACATGAAACGGACGAAGTCCTATAATTGGCTTCCAGATTTTTTCTGTCATAAACACAGGACGCCATTCGTCAAACTCGGTTTCACTAACTACGTTTAAAAAATGATTTTGCCATAAATCTAACCGTCCGATTGTTTCAAGATCATTAGGAACTCCACCAAAATCATCGTGATCTCCTTGTGTTTGGTTATAAGACAAAGGAAGGTCATCTATTGTTAACGGTTCAAATTTTAAACCATCTGCATAATCTGTGCCATCTTTTGCTACTCCGCCTAATGTAACAATACCACGTTCTAATAAATGAGGTTGCTCACGTAAAATATTTGTAATTTCAATTCTATGCAGTCTAGGTTTTCTTTGATATAACATGTATGCAAAATCAGCACTTTGCATCACTACTTGTTCTTCTGTGTATGCATCGTTTGCTATGATAGCATGAAAGTTCCATTCATAAGGACTTCCTTCGTACATGCCAATTCGATACACATTTTTAATATTGTAACGGTTAACAATTAGTTCTAAATCATGTTTAAAAATATACTCTGGGTCAATCACACATAGCAAGAATAGATTATCAAAATCACCTTCTAAGTTTATTGCTTCGTGCCAACAATCATTATCATATTGACTGCCAAACCATGTGGTATTGATGAATAAGTTACGTTGATCAGGAAAATGTTCTTGTATCTGTTGGTTAGTTGTTGCAATAATGTTTATTTCGTCTGGACCATACCGCCAGTTTCGTGGAAAGTGATTGCCCAATTGAACTATCATAGTATAGCCTTTATACCTTCTTCGAGACTGATAGCCGGTAACAAACCTAACTGTTGTAACCTAGTTACATCTGCAACTCGATGGCGCGGGCCTTCTGGTTGAGTGGGATCGGTTTGCACTGGAACAGTATAACCATGCACAATTTGGTAAACTTTTTGAGCGAGTTCAATAAAAGTTATTGCATGGCCGCACCCGGCATTGACTGTAATATCATCGTCACTGGTTGCACAATATTCAAATATACGCATCACATCTTCTATATGAATCCAATCTCGTGCTTGTTTTCCGCTACCCCATACACTGCATTCTCCACGTTTTGTACGTTCAATAATACTAGGCATTGGATAGTGTAAACTTTGTCCAGGTCCGTATACATTGACTGGTCTAACAATGCTAGAAGGAATACCACAATGAGCAAGCATGCGTTCACTGAAATAATTGTAAAGTCCATATATATCGTCAGACGGGATATCGTTTCCTACCCTATGTTCCAAAAATATCGAATCCTCACGTGGATAAGCACTACTACTGCCCGGATAAACTATTCTACTACAATGTTTTTCTGCCCACAAAAATTGACATCTATCTATTTCAACATTTCCCGCTATCATCAAGGCCTTGTTATTCATACCCTTGCGACCGCCTATCTTACAAGCAAATGGCATCAGGACGTCATAGTTTTCATTGGGCATACTTACTCTAACATCTTCTGTCCAAGCAGTAACATCATGACCACGTTGTGTAAAATACTTTACACAATTTTGTCCAAAAAAACCTCTACTTCCTGTTACTAATATTTTCATAGTATCTTACCAATGGTTGTATATGTGATTCAAAAATCTCATCATACTCTGACCATAAAGATTTAAGTTTTCCATAATCAATGTTATAATCTCTACTATCCAAATCCTGGCCTGGCACTATCCTAACATCCAACTTGGTGTATTTTGAAATAATTTCACACAACTGTCTTTTAGTAAGGTTTCCAGTTTCGCATCCCACGTTCACTATTTCACCTTCAAACTTACTGTAATTTTTACATATATATTTCAAAAGACTGGCCATTTTACGAACACTATAAAAACTTCTACGAGCATGAGGCTGGTATAAATCTATACGGTTAGTTTTTACTGCGTCTTGTATCAGTGTGTGTACCAGTAAGTCGTCTCTAATCTTATAACTACACCCAAACAATGTCGCAGGCCTAAGTATAACATTGGAAACACAACTTACCGCCCTCTCGCCGAGAACTTTATGTTCAGCATATAGACTTTTAGGATTAGTTTGTGTTTCTTCGGTGCACACGTCTCCGATTTCGCCGTATATACTTCCACTGCTTAGATATATAATAGGAGTATTTAAATTAGCAATATTTTCTGTACCTATAACGTTTGTGTCGTGCGCCAGACCTGGAGTGATATTACAGCTAATATATCCTACCACACTAGCCAAATGTACAATTAAATCAACTTTGGGCAATGCGTTTATTTGCTGTTTGTTGCTCACATCTACATTGTAAAAAGAAAATTTAGGGCTGTATAAAAAACTACCTAATCGACTCGATATTGCTTCAGAACTATTGTCAATGGCTACTATTTCTGCATCAGTATCAACGAGTTGTGATAAAAGCTCAGTGCCTAGATAGCCTAATGCACCTGTAATCATTATTTTCATATTTGTACCTTTGTGATAGGTTCCTGGCAATCGTCCCATCTTTTAGTAATCATTGCAATCATTTTGCAATCTGCAGTGGGATAAAAAGTGTGCGGCACAAATTTCGGCAAGTAAACGCAATCGCCACTGCTCACAGGAGTAATAAGTTCTTGGTCATTGGTAAGTTCTGTATATACACCTTCGCCTTGTACAAACATTATATATTCATCAAATTCTTTATGATAATGATGACCTCTTACAGCACCCTGGAGTGTAACGATATAGTTCCATTCTTTTATGGTATCTGTTTCTGGAATATAAGTCTGTATAATACCTCTCCCGTCCTTAAATGTGATAGGATTAATCTCAGGTATTAGTTTTTTTATTCTTTGCATACATGTAATTATCTTCTGGAATTATCAGCTAGATATTTACACTCTGCCCACCATGTGCTCATTTCAGGAAATGTTTTCAAAAAGTCTGTGCCTCTACGTCTATCGTGTTCGTTAAAGAACCTGTAGAAGTCTGCTTTGTTACGTTTGATATATGCAGAATCAAGTTTTTGTCCATCACGCATCCAAGCAATGTCTCTATCCAGTCTGTTAACTTCGTAGTCTTTGAACCCTTGAAAACGTGTTGCTTCGGTTTCTAAATTTTGTTGCATCCAAGTTTTAAGCATTTCCAGTTCATGCACATAACTCTCAGACAATAGCTGCAAGCTCTGCCATGTAGGTGTGCGTAGCACAGGAGTATCAAACCAAACTCTTTGATAGGTTTTGCTATATATCTGACGCAAGCCCAAAATAGCAGCAAACAAATCTTGTAATGTGGTTACACTCAAGTTGTTCATTGTTATAATAAATGTAATACTGTTACGTTCTGGAATGTCATTGAGGAACTGGTTTACCCTGTCCCACAACAAGTTGAAGTCAAGTCCATGTCGCATGTATTCTGCTTGTGCAAACATTCCATCCAAGCTCACGTACTGCATAAAGTGTTCTACACGACCTTGTTCTTCACACAGCATGGTTACATAACCTTTGTAACGCTGCCACAGTTTTTCTTCTACACTGAAGTTTGATGTTGTGCTGAGGTGCAGTTTTGGATTTGGATTTGCTAGCACGTGATCAAATACACGATATGTGTTTTTGTCCATCATAGGCTCGCCGCCTGTCATCCTAAAATGTTCCAGTTCTGGATACAGTGTAGGCCACCATTCCCAAAACGCTTCTACATAAGGGTTATGCTCTCTAGCAGGTATTGGTCTACGCTCGCCTTGAAAGTGTGCAGGATCGTTGTGAGGAGTTGATGTAGGCCACGCACCTTCGCGTTCTGCTTCTGCCATCCAACTGGAACTAAACTGTGGACTGCAATAACTGCAACTTAGATTGCATGCACTGTTAAAGTCTACTTCAACGTAACTTGGTGCAATATCTTGATCCCAGGGTGCATTTTTAATAGCTTCAAAGTCTTTGATTGCCCAAGGTTCGCCGCTACGATAATGTCGATCGCTTAATTTGCCGTTGTCTTCCATCTTCCAGCAATAGTCACACTCTGGAGGTCGATGACCTTCCAACATCAACTTGCGTTGTTGCTTTTTGTGTTCTGTGTTGTGCAATGCACCAGGGTTGGTTTTGATTGCTTCGGCATCTGCTCTGTGCAGTGGAGGATGATAGCAACTGTTGTTTAGTCCTGTAGTAAGATGCAGGCTAAGTTGCTTCCATTTGGCCAAACACATACTAGGACTTACTGTGTTTAGTTTTTGTTGTGCAATTTCGGCGTCACTGAGAAACTTGCTTTTGAAGTCTGCATCAACTTCATCGCCTTTGTTGTTTTTAGTATCTGTCATTTTTGAATATTTCAAAATCTTTGCTGGTTAATTCCATAAAACGTTTTTTATTATGCTCCAAAGTTGGTTGCATCTCGTTATACATTGCATCAAGTTCGGTTAAACTTTTTTCTGCTAAAAAATCAATAACTTTTACAATTTCATGCGGTTGATGATTAGCTGGATCTTCTGCATAACCTTCATCCCACCAACGATCAAATGTTTGAAAACCCATATCGCGTAATCTATGTAAAAACCACTGCGGCCCTTGTACAATGAACGGTGTTGATAACATAATAGGCCGCCAAGTTTTTTCTGTTGGGAAAAATGTCCTTCCGCTATAGTATGTTTCGCACACAAGTTCGACTAAAAAATTCGAATATTCTGCATAAAAGCTATTGTGTTGTTCATGTAATATAGGATAACACACTTTTTCACTTTTTACAACCGGAGAATTAGTTAATAATTTTATAGTTTGAGACAATGCAGCAACGCCATATGATTCAATTAAGTGATCAAGACCAAGATGGTTTTTGTGAAAGTCAATATCAGGATCATAATGGAACGTTTGATTTGCCAGATCATATCGATAAAGATAGCTACTTAAATATAATCGATGTGTATTGCTGCGACCAATGAACATACCAAAAGGTTTATCAATGTGTTTGTCTACAAAAACTTCCTGGAGAGAATTTCTTGTAGTATCAAGGAAATGAGGATAATTTTGTTCAAATTTTATGTTACCAATCGGTGCTTGCACTGCGTTTCGAGTTATTACAGTAGTGCGATCATCCCAGTTATCAATATATTCCAACAACCCAAGTGTTTCAAAGTCAGGTCCTTCGTTGATTAAATCCAGCACAAGGTCTTGATTCTGACTTTTTGCAAGTGTAATTGCTGCAACAGTTTCTCCAAAATTCCAAACTTTGCTATCGCTTGAAATAACCTTAACTTTTACCAACCTTCTTGACTCCTAATAACATCAATTTCACGAGTCATAATATCACTGTTGTGCCAGTTACTACGGTAGTGATGTTTGAAAAATTTGCTTTGATCTGGTGTCAGCACATTTACTGGCAAATCCAGTTGCGTATGCAACGCTTCTTTGTGGAGGCTAACTATTTCGCCTGGCGCTAGGTGTTCAATCTCACTCCACATTTGTTCTAAATTGTCAAACCATTGTACTTCGGTGTGATCCCAGTCAGTGAGCATGGTTTTGTATGTGCCAAGTCTTGCACCGGCAATAGCCCACAAGCCATGTTCCGCATCTGATCCAATATTGTGCCAGATAGTTAAATGGTCAAGGTTGCGACTGTGTACTCTGTCTTTGAATTCACTGGTGCTTGGCTTGCGTCCTCTGTCAAGGCACATCTTTACACCCTCACGGAATCCAGCACGCCATGCATGTTTAGCACTGCCGTTTGGATAGGTTGTGCTATAGCAGTTGTACATTGGCCAATACAGATCATCAAAACAAAATTCCACATCAGTTTCATCTGCACCCTCTGAGGCTTCATGTGTGCGCATGTTGTTTACAAATGTTTTTGTCCACGAGCTTATACCGCCGTTGCCATACATCAAGCCATTGATATGATTTCTTGCTCTCCAACGATACACTGCTTGTTCATAGTCATCATTGATATACTCAATGGTCTGATTGAAAAAGTCTTCAACAGGCAAGTTGTCACCGTCGATCAAAATAAAGCGTTCTGTGTCGCTAGCTGCCGCGGCTGCTTTGTGTGCAGCATCACTGCCTTTGACATTGTCAACACGCTTTGCCCACGGCACCATGTTGCGTATTTTTATCCAGAATTCTTCTTTTTGCGGTTCGTCATAACTGAGATATACACAATCTAAATCTGCAATATCAATTGATTTCACTTTTTACTCCGTTAGTCCATGGCCTAAAGTCTTTGCCGTTAACAAACATACAGGTATATGGGTCGCCGTCAATTTCAGTTAACATAGTAAAATTACCATCAACAGGATTGACATACATCCACATACTAGCTTCCATGTACTCTTTTAAGTTTGTTGAGCGGATTTGCACTCTACCGGTTGCAAAGGGTATTTCTCCGTACTTTCCTGGTACTGATTCCATTTTTTCTCTGTTGCGATCACAAACAATATCAGCAGTAAGCACCACAGTATCTTCACCTTGACTAACTTGTGCTTGCAATGGGCTAGCAAGCATCAAGAAAAAACAAAATGTGCCTGCTAATCTTTTCATAATAGTTCTCCTTTATGCAGACTATTTACTCTGCATAATATGTTTTAATTTCCCACTTTGTATCACTATTGGTATCAACAATCATTACATTATCTGCTCTACAACCTGTGCCTGCGTTACTTGGCACCAGTTTTGTCCAGCTTACTGAATCAAGTAAACGTTCAATAATGCCGTTTCGAACCACTAGATCATAACGCCCTTCGGCATATTGTTTATGAGTGACTTTAATATAATCTCCTTCAAGCTCTTCCATTGTGTATGCAATGGGCTCACCTGTTTGTTTATTATAATACAATCTATATTCAAAGTCAACCTTATTATCTGGTATTAACTGATTGAATAATTTTGCAAACTCGTTAGGATCCATAATATTCGCCTAACTTTTGTGCTAGTTCTTTATAATGATAATGTACAAGTCCAAATTGGTTGTGGCCGTTGATGCGTATTACACCATTTGACACTTCCCAAACTAACTCTTTAGTCCAATTTTCAGCACTGGTACCAAGTATTGCCGGCTTCATGTGTACAATCTGTGGCCCGATACCAGGAGTAATAAACTCGTCAGCAAACAATGCATAGATTAAATCTGTGCTGGCTTCTTCATCCTGCCCTCCCTTGATGTTTTTTTTGATCTCATCCCAATTTTGAAAGCACTGTTTCACATTGTTAAAAAATTCTAATGCTTCGACACTCTTTCGCCAATAGGTAACGGCATTATAAACATCGGGTAGGTTGTTATAATCAAATAACTTTCTGTAACGGCGACTTGTAGCAGTAACATTGTGAAAGTTCCTGGCGCCAGTACTTATCCACAGTGGCTTGTTGCGATACAGTGTCCACCAATGATCAATTGGACCGCTAACTACCATATCAGCTTCCAGTTTTACAGTTTCGTGAAAAGGACTAGCATGATACACTTGCCAGTCAGTGCCCCATCCGCCTGTGTTACCGTGTGGGAAAGGTTTGACATAATCAAACAGTGTATTTTGATAATCTTCTTGGTCAGTTACCAAACAGATTTTTGCATCAGGATGCCAGTATTTGAGGCTTTTTGCTAGTGTTTCGGCGCAGGAAATATAGTCAACAGTGTCTGACATTCCAGCAACAATCAAGTAACCTCTATCTGCCTCATACATACAGTTTCTCCAAATAACTCTTACACATTATGTGCAAATCGTGATTTTTAACACAAATGCGCTTTTTGAGATTGTTAACAGTATATGTGATCCACCAGGTGTTGTCAATGTTGTCAACTTTCACATCAGTGTCTACATTAAGAAGTGGCCAGGGAATTTCGCATTGCTGAGGATGAGTGTTTCCGTTACACAACAGTAACGCAATGCTTAGTGCATAGTCGTTGCGAAACTGGCGACTGTTGAATCCAAACAAGTTTGCATAATGTTGGTAGTTTTGTTCTACCATTTTCCATACTGCAAAAACATCTTGTGTAAACTGACTGTTGCGATCAAACACAACAACAGTGGCCCACCACATGTGTGTATTTTTTGTACCAAATGTTTGCAATCTTGGTTCGAGGTGTACACTTTGAACACTTCTATGACACAAAAATGGCTGTGAACTTTCTAACATGGGCAATAAGTCTGCACTGTTAAGCATGTAGTCTGTGTCAACCAACAGTGTGCGATCATAGGGAGAAAGATCAAGGGCTGCATTACGTCCAAAGTTAAACCATGTAGTTGCTGCGCCGCGGTCAGCAAAAAATCTTCGATTGGTATCTGTGCCGCGATCAACTATAACTTCTTTGTTAAAAATATCACAATCAACAGTTTTGTCAGTGACTAAAGTTACTGGAATATCTAGGTATTTTTTTATTCGAGCAGCACATTCAACAGCAAGTTTGGTGTATTTTATTTCGCTGTCGAAAGCAAAGAGTAAAGCACCTGTAGTCATCTTTGTTCTGAAATTTCTTCATACTCGGCTTGCCAAGCGTTCATTTGCTCTTGCCATCGCTGCATTGCTAACTGTTTAAGTTCCGCCGGAACTACACTTACCGGGGTGTTATAGTAATCTTGGAATACTGACTCCCTTCCAAGGAATACATCACACAACACAATCAACTCTGGCGATGCTTTCCACATGCCGCCTTTGTATGCAAAAAGCATTTTGGCTTGGTATGTTTCTCGCAACACCTGTCTTGCCTGTTGGTGATCAAATCGTGTTTTTATATTTTGGCTGAGTTTATCTGTTTGCATAATTCTACTTAGCCATAAAAAAACCCTAGTTAATAAAAACTAGGGTTTGTTATTTTTATTGGTTAGTTGTTATTATGATAATGACCAACTAGCACTGTTTTGTGTTGGCGTACCCCAGGTATCAGCCAAAGTGCTCGTACTTGGGTCGCGAATTACTGTGGTCATTGTGAGTGTTCCATCAACACTGTCTACACCTGGTGTTGAAACATCACTTAATGTTACAGCAAATGTAATAACGTTACCACTGATTGATGCATTGATTTGGATAAAATTTGATGTATAACTGTATGATGTACCAATCTGTTTGAAAATTGTAACTGGAGTACCAGTAAGATCGTAGGCACCAGTACCTGTTAGCAGTGTAGTAGGTGTGCCGCCGCCGCCAATCTTGGTTGTTCCGGTATATGCTGTACCAGCAATGGTTTTGTTTGGTCCTGGATCCCCTGCGCCTGTTAAAACAATTGTACCAGTATTACTCAGCAATTGCGTCCAAGCTGTGTTCTGATCTGATGTTGTGCCACCTGAACG
>Ga0208899_1002114_pt1 | contig 13580 bp, 12 predicted proteins | sample VirMetDEL_Nov_24_FD_184518 | JGI IMG/M metagenome (GOLD analysis project Ga0208899, IMG submission 184518) | Aqueous microbial communities from the Delaware River and Bay under freshwater to marine salinity gradient to study organic matter... | ecosystem: Environmental > Aquatic > Marine >... | reverse complement strand
AATAGTAACGGACAGTGGTTTATTATCATGTCTGACGAGGAAAGCAACGACCAAGTTATGATGATTATCAGCCGCAAAGTGTTTATGAAAGACAATAAGATGCACAGAACGCCACAAGCGCAACCACCAGGGATCACCATAATGGTGCGATCAATACCTAAAAATAAATATCTTGTCAAAGTAACTGGAAGAGAATCCGATAACAATTCTCTATTGATGATCATACCATCAACTGCAGATGTCGCGATCCTAGCATTTGACCTTCTATGGGCAGATCTCCATGGCGTGTTCAACGCAGATGATGTGCTTGTAGTATGCAAATTGAGGATCCCTACAATGAAGAGAGACATTGTTTACGAACCAATACCGCTAACATGTCAACATGCTATGAAAGACATTATTCGTCGCATAAGTACGTTGCAAATTTTTACACAAAATAAAAATAATTAATTACAAATTTGACTTAACATGTTTCCAAATATCCAGGCCCTTGATAAATTCAGAGTTAAAGTCGGTCTTAAGCCAATAAGAAGACAGACGTTAATTAATAATTGGGTTACAAGTGATTGCACTAAGAATAAAAATTTAATTAAGGGTAAATTTAAAGAAAATCAACAACTTGATATTCAGCTTCAGCTTCAGGGTCGTAAGCCAATTTAATCTTTTCTAAACTACGAGACACACTAAAGCTATATTTACCAGTAAGGTATATACAATGCATAGCAATAATACAAGAATCCCATGCACGACCACGGAGGTCATGAACAGATACGATGGAACCGTCATGGTCACGGATTTCACAGACACGCTGATTTTGGCGGATACGAACAGCAACGGGCTCACCAGTCGTCATGCTGATGGGGACTTTCATGCGGATCCTAGGAGGATAACTAGGAGTATCATTCTGGTTTGAACCTGGCTCCACGCGCGGTTCGTAGAGAATGGGCGTGTAGTTGTCCTGCACGTGATAATCCTTAACACCATTCTTCTTGTCGGGCCACCAGGCATCCTTGTTGGCCAGTGCCGTTTTCAAGAAATACTCATCAATGGACTTCATATGAAGAGCATCTTCCGGGGATAGGCTGATGTTGATCTGCATCTTACCGAACTTGTCGACGTCGCAACCGAAGGGAATGGTACCACCACCATTGAGCTGAATCCGGATAGGCACACGGGTGTAGGGCCTGACGAATTTAGGTGGGGAGATCTTGACCTGGCGGATTTTGGCACTGTCGGTCTGGAAAGAGGACATTGGATGGATCAAAGTGAACGCCTCGGGCTTCTTTGAATACGCCGAGATCTCGTGAATAACAGCCCTGGAAACAGTTCCAGAACGTTTTGCACGGAACGGACGCGTCGGAGGCAGATCACCCACCTCAGACTTGAAGGGCTTGAAGTTACCAGGCGATGACTCGGAGTCGTCAGCATCGTCGAACTTAACACGCTTACTGGGATGAGGCATGTTTTAATCTATAAAATGATTTATGAAGTTTTAAAATTTTTGAGTTTGACAAAGTTCATAATAAACCATTATCCGTTACTCAACCTGTCCCCAATGTCCCGAATGTCCACGTAATTTCAAAAAAGTTTTAAAATATATATTAACGTAAATACGAATACTAAATATTTTCTAATACTTTATTCAAATTAAGTGGACATTCGGGACATTAGGGACAAGAGGAACGTCATTGATATTATTTAATTAAATCCTTATTAGAAGAATTCACATCATTACCAAGTACCGTCATCAGCTATATAATTATCAGATTTCTAACTGTCACTGACGACGAACTTAATTCTATTCTAAGGTGGTCAACATTTCAGTTGATGGATCACAGACGCCATTCTGCATTAAAACGTGTATTTATGAAATCGTAAATATTGAGATTCGAAATTTAATTTATTGATTACATGTTATTATTAAAATATTTCGATTGCACTATATTTATACTATCATTTTGGGACGTTAATTTCGAGAGTAACGGAAAGTGGTTTATTATGATAAATTTAATTACAAGAGTAACGGAAAGTGGTTTATTATAATAAATTTAATTGCAAGAGTAACGGAAAGTGGTTTATTATAATAAATTTAATTGCAAGAGTAACGGAAAGTGGTTTATTATAATAAATTTAATTGCAAGAGTAACGGAAAGTGGTTTATTATGATAAATTTAATTACAAGAGTAACGGAAAGTGGTTTATTATAATAAATTTAATTTCGAGAGTAACGGTTAATTTCGATAGTAACGGAAAGTGGTTTATTACTCAACCTGTCCCCAATGTCCCGAATGTCCACGTAATTTCAAAAAAGTTTTAAAATATATATTAACGTAAATACGAATACTAAATACTTTCTAATACTTTTTTGAAATTACGTGGACATTCGGGACATTGGGGACAGAGAGTAACGGATATTGAAATATAAAATCATAAAATAAAAAATAGAACACATTTTATTTTTTTATTTTACCTATTACATATCAAATGTCGGATATCGCAGAGGTCAGCTATGGAAGTGGGTCTGAGGATGGCGAGATCATATCGTATAGATCAACTTCGGCCTCACCAACGCGACCTGTTCTTAGACGTATGGCAACCGAGGGAGCCCCCCGTCGACGAAGAAATAAACGATACAAGAGCCGGGTGAGTAACTGGCGGCCTCAACAGACCTACGAACATGAATGGCCTCCGAGCGCTTTCTTTCAAATGGCATCGGGATATTTGAATGCTACGAACCGCTTGCATCATATCTCGGACCGGGTCAACTATATCAACGACGGATTGTTCGATGCATGTGAATCAATTTCCAAGCTTCCAACAACATTTCGGCGAACGTTGGCTTGACTATATGGCTTTTGGTATCGCGACCAACGGATCCCTTCGAAGTCGGTTTAATCGGCTGAAGTACGAACAACGCATTCATTAATTTTTTTTTGCAAAAAAATGTACACGAACAAAACAAACAAAGATGAATACGACGAAGATCCCCATATATGGACATTACGACGCCTACCTGTGGATTTGAATAAACTTGCAAAGGAACTACTTAAAGATAATATGTCGAATAACATAGTAAACAAAAGACAAAGGATTGAGTCTATGCAAGACGAAAAGTCTAATACACCATCATAAAACTAAAACTGTAAATTTTCTTGTTAGAGTAACGGATCGATGTCAACCCGTCGTAGGGATTTTGCCCGGTCAGACCCGGCGGCTTTGCGAGAACATCGTATTGCCCTCGAGGATGAGAATTTTGACATTGGTCAATCATTCAATTTATTTAAGAAAAATAGTAAAAGTACAATTTCCCTTAATAGTGACCAAGTTTTTAAAGATGATGTTTTCAAACACGTCGGGGATATTGAGGCTGATTATGGTAAACGGGGAAGAGTTGGTGAATTTATTAGAAATCCCGAGGTCCCTAAAGATGAATTTGAGAGCATGATGAAACTAATCCCTGACTCTATTTATAAACCAGGGGTACTGGAATCTAAAAGTAGAATTGCAGAGGAATATGTAAGAACTGCAATGACAAGTACAGATGCTAACGGGAAAATCGATATTAAAGGCATGCATGGAGCGGGGTCGGCTAGGAAAGAAGATATTGTTCGATATGATGATTATGGGAATAGGGGTTTGGTTGACCCGGTCGTCAGAATCAACATTCCAGATAAACACAGTTTTGACACCGCTGGTATGATAGAAGCTGCTAAGATGAATTATAACAATGCGGCAAATGATCATCTCAATCCCAGATTCCAATCACTGTCCGGTCAAACACGGACTAGGCTGGACGGGGGACCAGATGATGGAGACGATGGAGGAGGTGGAGGTGGAGACGATGGAGGTGGAGGTGGAGGTGGAGGTGGAGGTGGAGGTGGAGATGACTCGTTCCACAGTGAATTCAAAAAAGCATTAGCTGAAACCGGTAAACAGGTTGTTTCAAAACTTCATACTCATCTCAAGAAAAAGGGACAAATTATTATCGATAATTTTGGTAAAAGGCATTTTGGACCGTAAAATGTTTGATCAAAATGTAATATTTACTTATTAAACTAAACCATTATTTATTTTTTATTGTTTTTTACTATAAACAATTAACTTACAATGACCGACGTTGCCGCACCCGGAACTTTCGATCCATCTGGAAGCAACACAAAGCGCAAGAGGGATGATATGAATAGCGGTTCGACGACATTGAAGTCCCTACTTTCAGTTAACAATTTGGCTTCGTACAGTTTGCCACCATCACTTTCCGTTACTGTAGCCAGATCCCATAAACTCAGTTTTGCTACAAATGAAAAGTTTGCAAGCAATAGTAACTCCACTTTGCAGTTCGTACTGACTCCAGGCAATGATTATATTTACGGGCCTGATTCATATTTCACGTTTAAATTAACCATCGAGGCAGGTACGGATATTAGTACTGTCACATATAATTTCGGAGACTCCACAGTTCTCAATCTATTTAAGGAGATTCGTATTAAGCATGCTGGTGGTACGGAACTTGAAGTGGTGCAGAATCTGAACGTTCTCAATTTTATGAAATGGGAGCATGACAGGGAACTTTGTTATCGTGCAAGGCATGCTGGTCTGATGGGTTATGATGCGGCCGCTACTTACGTTTCAAATACGGCCTCATATACGTTCGCTGTCCCCCTTTCAATGCTCAGTGAAATGTTTAATCAGGATAAATTGTTACCGTCACAATTGATCGCTGGTATGCGGATTCAGTTGACATTGGAAGACCCCCGCATTGCATTTAAAGCAAGTTCTGCTACGGCAGCTGATACTTTATCGTATTGTGTCGAAAATTGCCGAATGCATCTGGATTCACATACGTTGTCTGATTCGGTACAGAAAGCACTTGCGAGAATGTCATCTAATGAGGGCCTTGATATTGTCTATCCGACATATTATGCAGATACGATTAGTAAATGGAACAGTTTGAGGCGAGGGGTGTCTATTTCAAAGGCTCTGTCGAGAGTTGAGTCTATCATCGTTATCCCTCGACTAGAAAGTCAGATTGATACTGCCAACCAAGCAGATATCAAAAATTCAATTGAAAGTGAACAAAAAATGAGTATTGGTAAATGGCAGGTTGCTATTGGATCACAGTTCTTCCCATCACATCAAACGGCATCCTCGCTCGATGATTTTTGGCTGGCAGAACAGGGGAGGGACACGCAAAATTGCGCACAATATACTGAATACACTACTAAGGGTCGCGGACATATTCGTGCTATGCTGGAAAGGTCAAGTATCCTGACTGGTAGTGGATTGGCAATCAGTGCGAATCGCGGTGCTACAGTTAATATTGAACGTATTGGTGCAGCTGCCGACCGGAATCTGCAATTGTTTGTTCGTCATGCCAACCTCATTAGTGTATTTTTGGACAACGCGGTTCGTCGTGTCTAAATATACACACAATTTTTTTTTGGTACTTTATCATGTCACTATCACGAACATCAATCTGGACTGATAGTGTCCATGTCCGCATCGCTTCACATGACGCTGCTACCAGGACATCGAACACGAGATTTAACGTTACAATTGATACTTGGCCCGTTCGGGCAGGAAATGGACTAAGAGGAATTTCACTTATCGCTGCAAATTTCCCGAATAACGTTGCGAATATCAGAACTGGAGTTAATGATGAACTACGGATTACTACATCAGAAGAAACGGCCACTGTGACTATCACCCCTTTTATGAGTACACGATACAGGTATAAAAAGGATGGAGATGGAACCTTTTCAGATTGGATAGAACTTTTATCTACCGATGGCGTTGGTACGGTTGGTACTTACTATAACAATTTTTCATTGACGAGCAGTGTCATCACTCAAGTCAGGAATCACTTCCAATCTCTTACTGGTTATGCCGCAGCTGATTTATACTATCCTATTCTTGATAGTGGACCATCTGAGTTATACGGGTTTAAACTTGATTATCCTGTAAATAATTATATTTTTGAAGTAGATAGCCGGCCTGCCAATTCGGTGCCCAGAGCCGCTGCCTTTGTTGATTCGGATGGTGGTGGTATTGTTACTCTTAATGATGTGAGACAGCGGTTTAACCCATTTGCAAAGGTGCTTACTATTCCCGAAGGATTCTACACAGATACACAACTCGCAGAGGCAATTAACGGACAGATAAATGCCGTTTTCACTAGCCCTGCTGGATATTCATGTCAAGTTAGTGAAACAGTACCCGCTTCCGTCGAAGATGGTAAATTCGTGTTCACTGTCGCTGCAAGTGAGACTCTTACCGTCTACGGTACAACTTTTGGATCTAGTATCGGTGGGGTATTTGGTCTAGATGGATATATTGGTGGTGCCCTAAATGTTACCATACCTGAATTTCCGAATTTACATGGTCCTGGTTCCTTGTATGTTCATTCAAGTATTTTGGCACAGAAAAATACCGTTGATGGTGATGGTGCACACATTTCAGTTGTCAAATCAATCCCACTTGATGTTCCTCACAGAGGACAAGTTTCATGGCAAAATGACAGCTTTACACCTGATGTCGTATTCCGGGCAAGCCCTGTTTATAAAACAATTAATATCACACTGCGTGATAGTTTTGGTAATAATGTTGATATTGGTACGGGTGAACTCGAGTTATTTTTCAGGGTTTTTGTGTAAAAAATAAATAACGAAAAAGTATAAACTCAACGAAAAACGAATAAAAATTTAACATAATAAATTACAAAAATTTTCAACTAAATTTTGACGTCAAATTAACGAAAAAAAACGAAAAAATGGACGGAGAGGAAAGATATTTTTTAAACGAACGGTGTGTTCTAATTTCTGGCCGTTGAAAAATTTGGGGAAATCATAATTACAAAAAAAAACGAAACCGCCAATATGAACAAACGGAAGGCCCTTGCACCGTTGGTGGACAATGGCCAGGACCGTTTTACCTCTTACCTCACCGACATGTTCCATAAGTCAGAGCATGCCAAGAAGTCGGTCATGGATGCCGGGTTCACATTGACAAAGAAACTCGATGCTGGTGATTGGCAGTCTGGCGAAGAACTGATCGTTCGACTGGAGACTGCTTACGATCCAAAATATGCGGTTACTCTACCCGGTGTTCGAGACAATATTTCCAGACGGTTCATTCGCACCAAATCTTACCCGCGACTGTTACGGTTGCTGCGCTCCTACAACGATGTGGTTAGCTTCCATGAAGTTATGACCTACGATATGCCGGTCAAGATCTGGTTTGATCTTGATGACTACAAGAATATGTCACATGATCTTATCATGGAGTCATTCAGTCGTCTTTTCATTTGGTTCATGCAGTTGCGTTTTCAGACAACTATCACTAAAAGGCAGTTCAACTGGCTTCAGTCACACAGTGCTACGAAGAATAGTCTACATCTCGTGATATCTGGCTTCAGGTTGAAGAGTAATAGGCATATGAAGTTCTTGGCCCAGAAATTCGTCGCTGAATTGGAGTCACTGTCAGCTGATGATGGTGTATATTCAGAAAACGCATTCTTAGACGACTTCAAGGAGAATAAGGCTATCATCGATTTGGCAGTTTACAGGCGTAACGGTTCAATCCGGATGCAAGATTCTGCCAAGCTATCGGATCCTACAAGGCTCATGATTCAGAGCAATTTCCATTCTCATCGCACTGCTGATTCGATTGTCAGTTGTTGCTTTGATGATGTTGATACCATCGATATTGAAATCGATGATGCGTATTTAGGAGGCCCTGATCAAGGGCTTTCGCTTGAAGATGTTTCGCCTGAAGTTGCTTACCAGTTGGAACGTATAGTAGCAACTGCATTCCATATCGTCGTCGATCCCACTAGACCGGCCGGCTCTTTACTTAAGAGTGTGAGGGCTAAAGACGAGTTTTGGTTTTACGTTGTCCTCAACCAGAATATTGTCTGTCAAACGAAGAAGGATTTCCATTCACACAATACCGATAACTATCTTATCGTCTCGCTTGTATTCCCGTTCCTGTATCAATGCTGTCACAGTCCAAATTGTTTTGGTAAACGGCATGAAGTTGTGCACAATGATGGACTGCTTCGCGATTTGTGGATGAATGATGAGCTGGACGCCGAGTTGTCTGCCCGGTTCGTCGGTGATTTGAAAGATGCGTTTACTGAGCTCTATACGTCCAAGAACCCGGAGGCGGCGCCTAAAGATACCAAAGATGCAGTCGTCGGTCTCATGCAAGAACACAAGGTGATGGACATTCTGTTTAAGTACCACTACAACAAGTTCCTGTGCGCCATTCGTAACGAGGCCCATTTTATGATCGGGGTACACTTCAAGCGGAGGGATCCAGAAACGGGGCAATCCAGGATATGTAAGAGAGTCGTCGCAAAGATGCATTTTCTTGATCAGTATGCATCATTCCCGTACATCCGGGACTGGATCTTAAGTCCTGTTCGGCGTGACTGTGACCGTGTTTCGTTCTTTCCTTTCGACAAGACCATGATCAAGACGGTCCACCCTGGTGATGATGACCCTCTTACGGTGTGCATGGTCGACGGCGAGCTCTTCTCCATCAACGACAACTGTCTCCGACATGACCTGAAGGTCGTTGACAAGTGCAAGTATGACTTCAACATGTGGTCAGGGCTCAAGTACAAACACGATGATGTATGGGAAAGGTATACTGATGAATCCCAAAGCGCTTGGGCGATCAAAGAACGGGTAGAGCCATTCACGGATCATATTCGGCATGTTTGGTGTAATGATGACCCGAGTCTTTACCAGTGGACCATTCAATGGCTCGCCTCTATCTACAAGCGCCCTTGGCACCGGCTCGGTACTGCGATCATCCTGCAAGGAGGCAAAGGAGCCGGCAAAGGAATCATCGTCCAGAAATTCGCAGAACTGTTAGGAGACGACAATTTCTGGCAGATCGGTAACATCAACAACCTGACCGGTACCTACACCCATCCAAATTTTGGGAAATCTATTCTCGGATTTGTTGATGAGGCTTACTGGGGAGGCGATCCGAAACAAGCAAATGCTCTAAAGGGGATCATCACCGAAAAGAGGCAGGATGCGAACGTCAAGTACCAAGTGCAACGCAGCTTTAATTCATATTTGAATATCATCGCTGCTTCCAATAATCGTAAGATTGTCGAGGTTACTCCGGATAACCGCCGTTACCAGTTCATGAAAGTGAAAGAGAAGATCTTCGAGAATGAACGGGAAAGGCGTGCGTACTTTGACCGGATCGGCAATGTCAGTGCCATGGATCTCGCGATGTTCTTCCTTACCCAAGTTTGCCTCTGCACCTTCAATCCGTCATACATCTTTAAATCTGATGCCGCTGCTACCCAACTCATGGAAAGCTTCGATCCTCTTCAGCTGTGGTGGTACTCGTGTCTATGCGGTACGGTCGGTAATGATTGCCAGAGCCACCTAAATGATGAGGAAGCTGCTTCTGAATGTGCGTTCTTCGACGGGAATAGGGTTGCAATCAACACCCTTCGTCTCGACTTCATGGCATGGTGTAGCGACAACAAGATCCGATTTCCTAACGTCCACAACAACAAAACATTCATGCATCTACTCAAAGGAATGGTGACGCCCGTGGGGGAGCGGCTGAAGATGCCTGTTGATGCGCACGGGCAAAGGCTTAATGCAATTACGTTGCCTAATATTAATAATGCCAGATTACAATTTGATGCATATTGTAAACATCGTCTGCCTTATGATATTTCTTAATTTATTAAATAAAAAATTGTTAATTAAATTTAATCTTTAATTCGGGTTTTTAACATTTTGTCTATAGTGGGTCCTAGATATGGACATTTGAACTTAATAAAGTTTTTACGTTTTTCGTGGAAACAAACAAGCCAAAGATCTGATACACGGACTTTTTCGTATACCTTTCCTTTCCAGACGAGGCCTTCGTAGTAATTATCAATGATAAATTTATACATGGAAAGTTGTAATGAGTATTTGAAGAAATTGGCGTTCTTTATTGAAGAACATGGGCCTGTACCACATTCACCATTGAATGCGAATTGGTTTATTTTTTTAGTGCGTTTCCAATCCACTAGCGCCAATACCAACGTCCCATCGTCATCGACACGAACAACATATACCATGTCTATACAGCCGACCATGCGTGTTTTAATGTCACTGTGGATCATCCATTCCACTCGTAACGGTTCCCATGCTCTGTTAATTGGGTTCTCTGTATAATTCATGAATTGTTTGATCTCGTCACATTCTGTTGTCGGGGTCCATGTCGATATTCCAGTCCAATTCGTTTTGCCTTGTTGTGATTCTTCGTGGTCGTTAAACCATCTCTCAATGTCAGCGTGTAATATGGTGCCTTTATCCCTTGCTTCTTTACCATCATCTTTCCATTTCTGTTCGAGTTCCTCCACCGTCATTTTCTTGTAACGACTCTTGAATCTCTTTCGTTTAGGTCCGTCGTTGTTATGCAATTTGCTCTTGCCATTGCCTTTGATGCACCGTTTAGCAGCATCTCTTGCGTTGAATACTGGAAAAAACTTTGATATGAAGGAGGTAACTGATACATCGACTGTTCTGTATTTGCCATCTCTGTTCCAGTCGACTTTATATTCATGGTTGTAGGCATCGAATGTAATGTGTGCGTCTTTGTTGTGGTAACCTCTCGACCATCGTTGCTGATACATGATCCCATTGACAAAAATTATTATGATCTATATATTAATATTTTATGTTATTCTGTCCCTAATGTCCCGAATGTCCACGTAATTTAAAGAAAGTATTAGAGAGAAATAATATAGAGGTTAGTAATATATTATCTAAAAAAGTTTTCCAAAATTACGTGGACATTCGGGACATTGGGGACAGAAAATCAACTAGTTATTCACGTCAAGATGTAATGGGTTTATTGTAATCAGTATAGATAAAAATACAAATAACGGTTTTTTGTTTTTCAAACACATGTTCAGTACAAATGACCACCAACGTGTTTTGAATGTTCTTGGAAAATTGATACCTCCTGGGACAACTGCTCGATGGGCTCGCATCTCAAAGGTTCCTGAGCTCAAATTACATGCTAAAGTTGAGGCATTCACTTGGATCCAGACAAATAGAAATGGAGGCGGTTTCAAGATCATCTTATCCTATGGTAAACATGTGTCATCTCATTCATGTATACTGACACGAATGTTTACTGATTTTTTGTGTTATGTTCGTTCTCGTATAGAAGAAACAAAGACTATTACGAACAGACGATCGACCTTGGTTATGCCTATCAATCATGCGATTAACTCTTCCCGAGATCTAGAGTTCTTGATCGATGGACAGTGGTATCCGTTCGGACGAGTGTTGCCCAATCGAGTTCGCATGCTAAAAGAACCCGATACCACAAATTGGATTCTCCGTGGTGGTGCAGTCAAAAAACGTTATTCCTGTTCTCGTATATTATCCCCTCTACCGCCTCCACCTTCGTATCCTCTCCCTATTCCTCCTCCTCCTGTCCTCACATCCGAATATAATATGATATTTGATTTTGATGAACCGTATCTCAACTCACCGACGGCTTCTGATCCTTTCATTGATCAATATGATAATGTTCTTGATTTAAATTATTCGGATAAACTACCAAACATTCTCGATAATGGGATGTGGTAAGACAATTAAATGATTAAAGATTATAATTTTTTTTTTTTTGTATTGAATCATGTCTAAAAAGGGTTCAAGGGGTCTAAAAGGTAAACTTAGTAGTGGATCTGAAACAGATTCGAGATTCCCTGGTACATCTTTTACTATAGGGGACGCAAAGCGTGTTGGAGTTGGTCGAGGTCGACGACTGGGTGAAGGGGATGCAGGTTCTGTTCTTGGTCCAAGGCAGGTCCATCATCATGGAAAGGTAGGTTCACGTGCATGTGAAGGCAAAGGTACAAGTTTTTTTTGTAAGATATTGCGAATGGTCGGTAACAGTGTTGATCGTAAGCTTGTAGGACAAGCTGGAAATAGGAGAAATTTCAACGCTGCTGAGATTGTTACGACATTTAAAACCGCTGGTAATTTTATCGAAACTTTTAAAAAAAAACTTGATGCAGTAATTAAAAAGGTCGCCGAGGGTAAAGTAGACAAAACGACAACTTTAAAACAAGCGATAGCAACAGCAGATAAACTAAAGGCATTTAAAACGAAAATGTTAGATCATGCTAGGCGATTAGGAGGAGATTGGGATACCTTGGTAAAAATAAGTAAAAAACAAATTAACAACTTGGACGTAGTAGACGGAGAAACGAGACATGGTTTAAGCAAAGCAGAGGTGGAAGATATTTTGAAGGGTGAAGATGTCCCAGCTGGTGCATCTTTAGAAGAAGTTGTGCAGGCTAATATTAAGGCTGAGGAGTCTGCAGAGTCTGAATCATCGAGTAGATTTCAAGAGATTAGACAACAACAGCAGGCACTGGTTGACGAATCTAAACGGAGTAGGGGGTTAGGAGGATCAATTAGCGATGGGTTAGAATGGTTACATCGTGCGGTTGGGTATGCGGGCGATGCGGGTACTTTCATTGCTGGGTTGGCGTCGTTGGTTACATCTGAAGGAAGTAGTTTTGCTGTATCAGTTCCTATGATGATAGGTGCGGCAAAGGATGCAGCAAATCGGTATTTAGACGGAGAAGGGAATCTTCCCGACTTACTCGCTGGAGTTTTCTCTGAGAGGTTTAAAGATCAATTACCTGAAGCCCAACAGAAAGAGGCACAACGCTTAGAGAAACTATTTAAACAACATTTGGATAGTAGTGCCGAACATTCTAAGAGGATAGAGCAACTCAAGGGATATCTTGATAGAATCAAGGAAAACGCACGCGGTAACGTTAAAGACGCACAAACCGAACTCAACAATAATGTGTTTAGTAAGACAAATACAGACAAGGTTGAAAATATGCCCCCAACTTCAGAACTAGGTGATGACCACACAGCACTACGTAATAGATTAAAGGACGCACATAGTGGTATGAGACTTTCACCTGGTGATAGAAAACGAAACCGCTTGACACCTTCACCTGGTGATAGAAAACGAAACCGCTTGAGACCTTCACCTGGTACAATTTTTCGAGAAAGGGTCGATCAATTTCTCGATGATGACGCTAAAGAACGAATGGATGACGCTAAAGAACGAATATCAGGTAATACTAGCCCAGATCAAAATATGATTGGTAACCCTACCGGAGAGCATGTTGATAACCGAAAGCAAGGGAATAATGGGAATGCTGTATTACCTTCGAATGCACCAATAGGACAGGGTGAGATTGGTGCTTTCGGGGAGGATGTTAAAGCCGGCCCCGGTGAGATTGGTGCTGACCCTACTGATCCTCGATTACATCCGATTAAGACGGAAGGAAAGTTTTTAAATGAATTGGATGAGAAGATAAAACAAATTCAACAAGGTGTGACCGATATGGTCGCCGATTCTATTGACAGTACTGACGATGATCTGAAATATATTTTTGAAGAGTCGACCTCGACAGATGGAACAGAGTCAACATCGGACTTTGTTCCAACGGGTGACGAAAAAAAATCTCCAGACGTACCAACCGCTGCGAATGGTGTTGACCGTCTTGATCACAA
>Ga0208899_1002112_pt1 | contig 13597 bp, 16 predicted proteins | sample VirMetDEL_Nov_24_FD_184518 | JGI IMG/M metagenome (GOLD analysis project Ga0208899, IMG submission 184518) | Aqueous microbial communities from the Delaware River and Bay under freshwater to marine salinity gradient to study organic matter... | ecosystem: Environmental > Aquatic > Marine >... | reverse complement strand
CACCTATTTGTAAAGCACCGTTACCTCTTAATTTCATTAAGGAACTTGCTATACCGGTTCCGTCTAGTTCTCCTTTAAGTTCCCAACCTATATGCATTATGCCTGAGGATACTGGTATTGTGCTGTCCACAAAGAATGCTTCTCTCATATGGTTAGTATAACCTGTGCCATCATAACCATATACCAGTCTTTCTGCTATTCTGTCACCTGAGGATACTGCTGTAGGTGATGCTAAAGAACCTCTGGATTTATAGAATCTTATATCATTACCAGAACTAGAATCTCTGTGTTCTTGCATAAAGATCTGACTGTCAATATCTCCATCACTGACTATGTCAATGGCCGCTGTAGGAGTAGTTGTTCCTAATCCTAAACGGTTTGTTGTGGCATCAAATGTAAAGCCTTTAAGTCCACCTACTAGGGTATCTGGATTTACTTGTAAATTACCTGTTGTGCTTATAAGTGCATCACTGGTAATAGTGTTTGTCATTGCTAAGCCATTTGTTTGTATAAAGGCTTGTACTTGGGCGTTTGTTAAGCCTGCGGCTGATAAATCAGGTGGTGTATATGTAAACACACCTGTTCCATTATCATAACTTAGTGTTCCATTACCACTTGCAGAATTTTGTGTTACACTTACTAGAGCTCTTGCGGCACTATTTGTAAGCATATCGTGTTCGGTACTGTCACCGTTATCGAATTTCCACTTATCTTGTTGTTCGTCCCATATTAATTTAGCATCATATGTACTTTCTGGCCTATTTGATATTATATCTACTTGTGAATTTGTAGTTGCATTAGCATTTAGTGTAATGGTTTGATCTCTTACATATAAATCTTCTACATTTCTGTAATTTAAGTTGCCGGCTACTTCTATATTACCTGTAACATTTATGTTACCTGTAAAGTTATGTGTTTGAGCGGCACCACTGCCTACATTTAGTATTCCTGTTGTAGTTAAATTACCAGTTGTGCTTATAAGTGAATTACTTGTAATATCGGCTGTCATTGTCAATCCATTACTTTGTATAAAGGATTGTGCCTGTGCATTTGTTAAACCAAATGTAGTTAAGTCTGGTGGTGTATAAGTAAATACACCTGTGAGGTTATTGTATGCTAATGTTCCTGCGCCACTGGCAGAATTTTGTGTTACACTTAAATCTGTTAATTCTATAACTGATGATAAATCTGCTGGTGCAAACCTCATTAAACCTGTAGAAGGTTCATATCCAAATGTTCCGCCACCACTTGCGGCTATGGTTGAGCTACTTAAAGCCGCTCTGCTTCTTGCATCAGTATAGAATACATTTGTATTACCTTCTGTTATTGCATCTGCACTTAAAGTAGTATTTGCACCTAATTCTAATGTTTTATTTGTACTTGTAGTAGTATTGTTTATTATAATATTACTATTTGTTAGATCTGAATTAGGTATACCTACTATAGTATCTACTACTAAACTGGCGTAGTATTTGTTTCCATCATAGAATAAGTTTATAACACTCCAATTATTTGCAGTAGTATCTAATGTTGTAAAGTCATTTACAAATTCCCAATCTGTCCAATTGCTTGTAAATGTTGTGGTATCTAAATATCTACCACCTAATGAATCTTGTGTTATTAATATAGTACATGTTTGTCCTGCTACTATATTATCTAGTGTTATTCCTGTTATGTTACCGTCTGCTACTAAAGTTTGTATAGTTCCTAAGTCTAAATCAAGTGTAATATTACCATTTTGATTACCATTGCTTTTAATTTGTTCTACTGCAGAAGGATTTTTAATTTCTGCAATAGTTATATTAGAAGGTGTTTGAGTTACCGCTATAGTATTATTATTTTGATCAACTGTTATTACTGATGTATTAGATGTTAATTGTACATTAGCCATGTTTTACTCCTATGTTATAGAAGTGAAACCTGCTGATTCTCTAGGATTACCTATTGTAGAGTCAGGTTCAAATCTTTCAATTATTGCGTATCTATGCGAATCTGTTATATTAGGTGTAGCACCTGTATCAGTCCAACTAAATCTTACTACAGTGATTGCAACATTACTACGAGCATCTGGTATAACATTGCCTGTATACCTATCTGCAGGAATTGTAAATGTAACTAGGCCTGACGCCGCTGATGTGTTATTGATAAATGATGAGTTTATTTCTGCATTTGCAAAATATCCAACTACGGTGGAGTCTGTAAAGTTAGGATCACCTGATACCCTATCGTAACTTATTGTATCTACAACTATAGTTTGATAATCTGCTTCAAATGTATAATCTGTTACATCAAAACCATAGTCATAAGTATATGCTTTTTGTGTGCTTTTGAACATTTCTTCTACAATTACATTGTCAGCACCGCCAACATAACTTTTGAAATCTAGAACTCTACCGCTCATTATATCGCCTCCTGTGGGAACTTCCTTATAGACTGAGGCCTATAAGGCTTATTACTGTTATATTTATCTAATTAAGATATTTCTAAAGATCTGTATTCGTCAAACACTCTGTATCTTATAAGTACTGCACCGCCTACACCTGCTGTAGGGAACATATCAGAGTTAGCACCTGTATTACGGAAGTGTTCTCCTTTACCTCCTGATCCTTGAAATCCTACTCCGGTATGCGTTATACCACCATTTAGATTATTCTGAGAAGAACCACCGCCTCCTCCAAAATACATATTTTGTGTATTAGAACCTATAGAATCGTGTCCGGTTGAATTAGGATCTACATAGTTAAAGTCAAAAGGACTTGTGAAACCTGATACAGAGTCAACATCATAATTTTGAGGTTCGCTCATTAAGAAAGTAGGGAAGCCAGGCATTCCAACTAATCCGCCTCCTGCGTCTACATTACCCACTGTATATGATAAATCATTTACGCCACTGGTGCCTCCTAAGTCTGCACCGTCTATAACTATCACATCTCCTACATTATATCCAGAACCTTTATTAGGAGCACCGTATCCGTCTGTAGTTAAGAACAATCCTTCAAAAGTAGCCGCATTTGCGTTTGCGTCAGTATCTTTAATTCTATTTACCCATACATTAAATATTGCTCCTGATCCTCCGGGAGGTGTTACACTAGATTGTGTTACAGGATTGTAATTCCTGTTTTCATAAACCAAATATCTAAAACCTTCATGCAAATAACCGTTTTGTGCATATCCAAAATAAGGTCTATTACCACCATGTCCAAAAGGGAAGACAACATTTGCTGATGATAATCCGCCGCTACCACCACCACCTGATAATATATTACCATACTCAGTATCTCCGCCATCTCCTGCTCTTACAGAAGCACCTGATGTACTTCCTCCAGGTAAACCACCATGTGCATCTATATTCCATAAATCAATTGTAGTATTACCACCATATGATGCAACAGCACCGCCTGAACCTATATTTGCAACCACACTGGTGGTTAAATTAGCATCTAAAGTTAAATTAGCGAAATAGACTCCGCCTCCTCCTCCGCCACCGCCGCCGGATGTTCCAAAGGTGCCGTAACCACCACCACCACCACCGCCTACGGCTATAACACCTATGTTAGCATCATATGTTCCTGAACCTGGTGTAACATTTATAGTGCTGTTTACACTATATTGTTGTATGCGGTATAAATCACTACCTATTGTTACATTTGCTATAATAGTACTGTTAAAGTAATTAGTGTTATTACTGCTTATAGGTATATTGTCTATAACACTTATTGTATTTCCAGTATATACAGCATTTCCTGTTACAGAATTAGTTCTTATACTAACATTAAAGAATTTTGATTGTCCTATATTGTTTGCAGATATCGTTCTTACTAAACTTGCATTACCATTAGCATCTAATGATATATTTCCTGATAAAGCACTATCTGTAAAGTCATTACCTACTATAGTTCCTTGTGTTGAAAAATAAATTGTGGCATTTGGCTTATTTGTATCTATATCGTATGTTACAATCGTGTTACTTACTGTTTCTGTAATATCAAATGTTGGAGAATCTATGCCATCCATATTAGGATGTTGTGCTCTGTTTCTAAAGAAGCCTATTCTTTTTAACGAGTTACTCATATATTACTCCGGTTTAACAGGCCAAACTACTGAATCTACTGTTGTAGCAGTATTAGTTGCTGGCCAATCTCTTAATTGTTGTCTATAAGTTTGCCACTCTGCTTTCTTACTATCCGATAATGGAGAATCCACAGCCTGCGTCCAGTCAGATGCTTTAAGTAATTTTGTTCTTAGATCTCTGATATATTCGTCTACATCCTGTACTACTGCTGGTTTAGATTCTATTGTGTGAGGGTCTGTGGCTACATTTACGCAGTATTTGTTTACATCTGGTACACTACCCAGCATAAATGCTATATTAGGATTCTTATCTAACATTTTTTGTTTGCTTTTGTCTGTTAAACTTAGAATACTTTCTATATGGCCAGTATCTGTATGATATAGTATATACCTGTTCATTAGAATATGTCTCCTTTCGTAATTCTTAACATATCATATCGCATACCAAAGAATCCTCTTTGTCCACCAAATGTATCTGCTGTATTTAGACCCTGTAGTGTAACATTTCCTGCTACTGGGTCTGGACCAATCACTATCTTTTTGTTTGCTTCCATTATAGTAGGTATTGTGTCATTATTTACTGCTGATGCACCAAAATTCTCATTTTGTACAGTTCCATTAGCATATTCTATGTTTACATTTGCTACAAAAGAAAAGTTTGCTGTGGCATTTGCAGTTAGTCCGGCTATAGGTGCTCCTGCTGACATAAATGAATAATCACCAGGTTCTAAACCTGTTCCTGCTGTAAAGTCTAATTCTCTAGTTGTGATTAAGTCTGATATCGTATTTGCATTTGATAAGTTTGTTTTATCTGCAGGCTTGTCCTCTATTTGCCCACCTACTGCGATATTACCTATGCTTTCCTTACTGGTAAAGTTACCAAATATTTTATCATCAAACACCATAGCATTACCGGCCACATTACCTGTTGGATTTAACACTCCTCCACTACCATCTACATTATCGATTGTAAATGTTAAATTATGTGTTCCTGGCTGTCCTCTCAAATACTTTCCATCAACTGTAATAGTATCTCCCACACTATAACCTGAACCTGGAGTTGTATTATATACTGCTCTGTAATTTGCAAATACTACATCTTTGAATACTGTGAATACTGCACCTGTTCCTCCAGAAGGAGATACTGTAAATGTATCTACATCAGGAATAATAGAACTGAATATGTTTGGTGGAGGTATTATAACTGGTGGTATTTCCGGTATATCTATGTTTCCACCTTCTTCATCTGTTTCTGTTTGCTGACTTGTTACATAAACTGAATCATTGTATTCTAATAGTGTAAGTCCACATGTAATCATACCGCCTTCGTCTATTTTTTCCTGTGTTCTCATAACACGGAATTCTTTTGCTGTAAAGCCGAAGTCTTCATTTGTTACATCTACAACATCACCTACATCTATTTGCATACCTGAAAAGTCAGTATCTAATTGCACAACCATACTGTTACGAGCTTGATGTAAATCTATATTTCCTAATGCTTCTGCTCTGATATTATCATTTACTAAATCCAATCTGTATTTTACTACATTTTCAGGTTCATTTGGATTTCTTTCTGCTATAGGTGTTTCTATTACAACACTATTTGTTTGATCTCTTCTGTTTTGGTCTGCATAAACTACTTCTATACCATTATACACACTATATAATTCTGTGCTTGTGACTGCTATTTTACTTACTATGTTGTCATCATTTAGACTAAATGTACTTGCAGTGGGCCTATTAGGTATAACCTTGAATTTACCCTGTTTGGTATCGAATGTAAAGAAAGTACCACTTGCTTGACATATCTTATTGATGTTTGTTGCTACATCATTTGCTGTGGATATATAACCATTTATAGCATATCTATCCTGCGTTACATTTGCACCTACATTGTTTGTGTATGTTACTTGTTCTGCACTATAACCTTTTAGAGATGTGTTTGCGGCTCCTGTTATACTGTTGACATCAATTAAATCATTACTTAAACCAGCACCATATCTGTCATTGTTAAGATAATCTATAAGAACATCTCCTGGATTGCTTACACTACAAGTTACATCGAATGTCATAGGAGGTAGTGCTGTTAAACCGTTTTCTGCATCATAATCTATACTAACTATTGCAAACAATAGTCCTGACATGTTGTATTCGTTAGGCACTCCCCAGTGTGGCATAATTCTAGCCGCACCATAATTTGCTCCGGGTCCACTTGTAGGGAAGATAGTATTTGCATCATCACTCTTATGTGCATACATGTTTACACGGATATCGCCTTCTAAATCACTGTTTACTTTGCCATCTTGTTCTATAATATTAACACAGGTATTACCATTAAATGTTATTTCACCAGCATTTTTGTAAATGCCATTTACTGTATATGTTGCACCCTCTACTGCTTCACCTAATGTTATACAATAGTGCATAGTTTGATTGTCTCTGCTTATGGCGGCATCTGTTATAGGCCCTCCCATAAAGTTCCTACCATAAGGTATTCCTATTTTGTTATCTGTACTGGGTGCTACTTGAACTTTTACTCCGGGTGCTGGACCTAAATTAGCACCTGTGCCTATGTTTGGTAAGTCGTATAGTCCTGATGCTTTTGCTGTGGCATATCCTAATCCTGCGGCTACAACACCTGCTACCACAGTTCCTGCGAAGCTCAATCCTATACCTGCTACTGTGGCAAATGTACCTGTAAGTCCAAATGCACTTGCTACTGCGGCTCCTATTGCTGAAAATATTGCCATTACTTACCTCTCCATACCCAGTTATAATCACATGCTTGCCAACCTCTTTCCTGCAACTTCATATCCGGAGTAGTTGCTAAAGTAGTTAGTGTAAAGTTTGTTATGTGACCTGCTTCTTTCAAATCTATACCTATAGAAATATATTCTTTTAACAGTCTAGCACCTGCTGTGGTATTTCTATATTGTTCTTCTACCCACCATGCTATTTCGTGCAGTCTTTTTACTTGTGGTAGCCATATATCACCTTGTATTAAACTTAACAGCATACCTACTACACGATTATTGTCTTCCGCTACTAACATAACGCCTTGTGTTGATAAAGTGTGTAAGACAGCGTCTGTGTGCTTCTCAGAGTATTTAGGTTGCTGTAAGTCCTCTACAGGATTAGCATTTGCAAAATCTATCATTAGCCTTTTTATATCTGGCCAATCTGTTTGTATTGCTTTTCTTATTATCATCTTTGTCTTACATTTCTTGTACGGTCATTTCCGCCGGTGCCACCACCGCCTCCACCACCGCTGTAGTTACCACCTGAACTGGCTTCTTTACCAAAATCAAATGTGCTTAAATATAAATCTGGTATACGATCAAAGGATTTATCTGTAAAGAATCGTTGTCTATCAACAGGATCTGTTCTTTGACCCACTATTTTACTTTCTAATATGGTGTTTATACTTGCAACACTTACTGTGACACCATAATCGTTTGTTTTTGTTAGAAAATTGTATTGTTCATCCACTGTAAAGTTTGTTATAACACCCTTAAAGCGAGTATAAACATTAGCAGTATCCAATTCCATTGTATCTGTGTCCATAAATGCTCTTTTTAGTGTTACATTTCCGCCTTTTATGGGCTCATCCAGTATAAGTTGAATATAATTTACTTCTGAACCGGTTGAATTGCTTGGTATTCCTGCTAAACCTATAGAAATATCACCATTTGTGGCTTTTAAGTTCTCATCCACAGTTGTTACACTTAGAAATGCACCTAATTCTGTATAAGTATTGCTATCTACTGTATACGGCTTATAAGCATCAGTCAAATAGTATACATTACCATTAAGATCTAAATCTATAAGTGTTACAGGGTATATATGAGTGCCCTGAACTGCTGGTATACTTGTACTCATTAAGTTATAACCTCTATAAATGCAAAATCACCTGAAAAAGATACTAAATCATAAGGAACTACACTATAACTGGGCAACTCCATACATTTTAACTGAAATCTTACATCATTTCCTACTTTTATACCACCACTTGTAAGTGCTACGCCTGTTTGGCTTAGTACAGGTCTATGTACTGGTATTGTTATATTAGAACCTGTGCTAAATGCTACATCACTGGTCACTATGTAAGGATAACGGTATGTATCTGTATTGCCTTTAGGTTGTATGTAGTCACCTTTTTCAAATAAATTACCACTACCTGTTGCACTACTACAATCCACATATATTTCATCACCAAATACACCATTTACCGTTATGTTGTTTATTTGTGCTGATTCTATATTGCCTTGATATGCTGTTAAGTAGTTCATACCACTATTATTATTGAGACTTATATTACTCTCTGTTATTCTACCTGTAGTATAGATATCCTGTATAACTGCTCTGTTTTCACTATACTTTAAGCCGTCATGCATACCCACTGTTATCATAAAGGGTGCTGGTGATCTTTCTGCTGTTTTATAGTGACCACTACGACTTACACTCTGTGCTGTTATTCTTCTTGTATCTATAGTGATATAAGTTGCATTATCTACTATTGTCTGATAACTCATTATAGTCTCCCTGGTATTCTTCTTCTACCAACTTCTGTTACTGAAAATATAAACTCAGGATCACTTGCAACTAATTGTTGAAAAGATCTGGCATCTACAGCATTTATGTTGTATGTGACTTGGGTGCTACCGCCTATTTGATTGTTAGGTATAATACTACCACTTTGTGATCCCATACGCAAAATCTCGGGTCCGTTCTCCCCGACCAAATAACTGCCTCCAGCACTTACAGGTCCTCCACTGGCTTTTGGTTTTAGGAATCCTAATAGTCCCTCTCCACTTAGTCCTGTAATTGTTCCTCCTGTTACTGAGAAACCTAATGCTTGTAGTATAGGTAAGAACACATATAATTTAAGTATTTGTGCTATAGCATCATTGATTAATTCTCTAAAGAAGTTCTTAAATACATCACCTGCTTTTTGTCCTTTTTCAAAAGCATCTACTAGTCCTGTACTCAGTGTATCAACTGCAGAATTTAAGGAAGATATAAATTCCTGTAATTGTACATTATCCCCAAATGCTTCATTTAGCCTTTTTTGTGCTTCTGTAAGTTCATCTGTTGTGAATATACCTAGTTCTTGTAATCTGTTTAATTCTTTTTGTAATACATTGTATTCTTCTTGTGTATCTACACCGTCATTTATTGCATCGTTTAGTTTATCTAAAGGATCGAATAAGTCTGAATAACTGGAGTTAAGATCGTCTAATGCAGATTGTCTTTCTTCCATATCTGCTATTGTTTGAGGATCTGCAAACAAACCATTTAACAGAATCATTAATCTGTTATATTCGTCTAAACCACCTTTACTTCTGTCTATCTCTTCTGAAAATTCCTTTAACATATCTAGAGGTGTTTGAGGAGACATGTCAAATAGTGTATCGTTATCTGTTAATTCGTCGTATTCTGCATTTAATCTTTCTATTTCTTCTTTGGCCATTCTTGCGGCTTCTTGTTGTAAGAATAACTGCTCATTGATGCCGCCCATGTCAACTCTGTCTATTTGTTCAAATGTTTCTTTGGCTTCTTCTGCTGGACCTCTAATGGCCTGAAAAACAAACTTAACCGCTTCAAAGGCTGTGACTGCCGCTAAACCATAACCTGTAGTTCTTAATAATGTTTTACCTAATGTTGCTAAACCTCCACTAAATGTAAAGGCATTTTTTGCAGACTTTAACAGACTAGGATTTGTTTTTCCTAATGTTTTATTAAATCCATCTAATTTACTTGTTTCACTTTTAAGTCCTAAACCTCTAATTGCTTCTCTAAGACCTGTAAATGATTTTCCACCCTTTTGAGCACGGCCTAACAAACTTTTTAAGCCGTCTTCAAACTTGTTCATGATTGATGTAATGCCTTTAACACCACGGAAGGCCAAAAACACACCTAACAGCCCTGCAAGAACTTTACCAAAAGTCTTAATTGCTTCTGTGTTGTCTGCTAATTTATTGATAGCATCTGTTAAACCATTAATGGCACTAGTGCTACCTAAACCTAATTCTTTGAATACGGTATTTGCTAATCTTCTAGCCGCAATCTCTAGATTACTAAATGCAACACTACTGTTTTTTAATTTTTCCTGTAGTGCACCACCATAGGTATCATCTAATGCTTTTTGTATGCCTGCAAATAATCTTTCTTGTCCTTGTGCAGTTTGGGCTAATTTTTGTATCTCTTGGATACTCATACCAAATTCTTTTGTTAAAGGTTTGAATACATCAACACCTCTTTCTGCAATTTTATTAAAGTCTTCTAATTCTAATTTACCTTTGGTTGCTCCTCTGGCAAATAATTCTGTTAGAGATGTTAATACACCTAATTGATCTTGTGCTAAACTGGCTGTGTCTGCAAATGTAAGTAACAAATCATTTGTGGGTTCTATACCAGCACCTTTTAATCTTATAAAGGTTTGCACTAGCTCTTCAACACCAAATTGTGTTTGTGTTGCTAAAGAAGTTAAATTATCAAATGCATCTTGACCTGCTTCTGCACTACCTGTAACAAAATCCAAACTGGTTTGTAAATCCTGAAAAGTTTGTCCTACTTCTACGATATTTTTTATTAGTGCGGCACCACCTAAAGCCGCAAAAGCGGTTCCTACTCTGTTTATTCCTGCACTACTGTTTTTACTAAACTTGTCGACTTTTGCTTCACTTTGTGCGATGTTTTTGTCAAACTGTCTGCTATCTAACTCTAATGCTACTTTTATATCTCTAGCCATTATACCCTACCTACTAATTGATCAACTGTTTTATCTATGTAATCTATAGTTGGGTCTGTGAAACCTTTTGGTGCTTGTTTGCTGAATCCGTCATCAAGTTTGCCTGCGTATCCATAGTTACTTTTAATAGTATTAGTTGATTTATTTAACTTAGTTCTATTACGAGCGTTTCCGCTTCTTACAGGTGTCTTATTTCTTAAGAAAGGATAACTTTTAATCATTGTTTCTTCTGGCACTTTGCTTAATTTTTTCATCCTTTTTTCAAATATTTTAGAATTAACCTTCATTTCTTACCCTGTTTAATCGTTGTAATAGTTCATCTTGGTTAAGTGTACTACTATCTACTTCGTTATTGTTTTTACTCTGTATATACTTTTCCCAAGTTATAGCACAATCCATAACCATTAAGTCAAATGTATCTGCTGTAAGAAATAATTCGCTGGGTAATTTACTATATCGCCTACCCATAGCATCTAAAAGCAGTATTAAGTTTGTTTCCGCAGTACCTTCTTCAAGAGTATGGGTCGTTACTTTCCCAGCCTTTCTGATATTTCTTTAACACATTCCATTAACACATCTAAAGGTAATACTTTACCGTCTTCTACGACTTTATTACCTGCTTCATCTAGAATCATTTCCTGAATCATTTCAGTTACTCCAGTCATATCTTTATCTGCGTTCGCCAATTTGGTAAACACTTCAATTGATTGTCTGTCATATATATGAAATTCTAGTTCTTCACCGTATTTTTCTACAAGTTCTTTCTTGTTGATGGTGACTTTTATTAGTTGTGGTTTTTGTGATAGTTCACTTATTTTCATATCTTACTCCTTTATATCTCTATGTTTTAATTCGTGTAATCCTGTTAAACAAAATGCTACACGATTTGATGCTTTGTCTACATCTCTTCTTGCACAGTTAAGTTCATTAACTGCTTTTGCTAGTTCACTCTCCAGACTCTTTAATATGTCCTTCGTGGTGTTCCTGTTCCAAACTTCCATTATCTTTTTCCTCTATATCTATATCTGTATTTACCTTTTTCTTGCTTTTCTTAGCATCTGGTAAATCTATGTTGTTACTTGCGGCCCATTCGTCTAAATTGTGTTTTACACCATCCAGCACAATAGTTCTGTCAGGATTACCCTGCCATACGCCGTCTTTGTATAATTTTAATACTTTATGCATTGTTACTCCTAAAGATAGTGCCCTTCTAACGAAAGGCACTATGTTATTATGCTTTTAGCCTAATTTACTAAGCCTGTGTTGCTTTTGTAAAGTCGCCGGATACTTCAATAGTTACCGGAGTAGTCCAAACTGGAGCATCCATATTTACAGTTGGGGCCAATCCTGAGATAAAGCCTTTACCTGTTAATATGCTGTCTCCACTGTCTGCACCTTCAAAACCAATTGAGAAATAAATCTCGGTTTTGTTTTTACTTGCACCAAATAGTCCGTCTGCAACTACACTATTGATGAGGTTAGCACCATCACCAAAGAATGTGGTTTCATCCACAATTAAGTTTGTTGTGATTTGGTTAGTTGCTGGTGTTGTTACAGCACTTTCTGCCGTATTGTCTAAGGTCTTAAACCTATACACACCTGTACTATTGTTTACAGTTATATCAGTTAATTGTGGCACAATTAAAGCATTAGAGTCTGCCGCTACAGAACTAAGTCCTGCGACATTACTAAGTGCTAAAATAGCCTGGCTGCCTGCACTTACATTGATTACATCTGCCATCTTTTTCTCCTAATATTAAACAGTTATAAAGTTAAATTCTATATTATAAGTTATAACATCAGCATCGAGTTCAGTAGTGACTTCACTTGACTTAGTTGCGGCTGTTACACCGTTTCTTGCCAATTGAATATTTGCCACTACTGTATCTATGTCTGTGGGTTGGTTTTTCGCATCTGTTGCCAGATATACCGTACAAGTTGTCTCAGTCTGCATTACATCATTGTTATCTAAACAATTAAACAGTTCTGTGACTTCTTCCTGCTGTTCATCTACATAAACAGTCCTTAAGTTCTTCAAATACAAAGGAGTATCTGCAGTACTGTAAGGAAGTTCACTGCTTATACCAAATGAACTATGACCACCTAAGTTAGTAGTTATGGTTGTAATGAGATCATCTCTGATAGCCATTATCTAACCTTCACTATACTAGCTCTGCGTCTAGTTCTTCTGGTTCTAAAGAATGTTGTGAGCTTTTCATCTGCTTCAACAGTTCCTGAATTATCATAATCATACCAGTCTGCAAGTGAAATAAGTTCCTGATATAAGTCATTAAACTTTTTATCATAGAACTGAATCTTTGCTATGTCTGGTGAATCTTCTGTAAATTCTGCAATGAGCGGAAGTATACTTTCTTTTAGGGCATGACTGACACATAATGTGGTAAATTGACTTCTTCTGTCCTGTAAATTATTCGGATCTATTAGATTCGCATTTACACTGGGAAGATTGTTTATGTCGCTAACATAGTTGTTGACATAAGCATTGTAATTTAACCACCAACTTGATGCTTTTAATTTTAACAGAATACGACTTGTACTCTTTTCCAAGATGTCTTCTATAAAGTCCTGTATTGTTGCAAAACCTGATTCCTCAGGTATTACTATACGATTCTCTTCGAATAATCTCTGGTCAGTCTGTACTACGTCTGTGTATTCTGCAAACGATATAACATCACCTGCGCCATTTGTTACGAATGCCATTATTATAACTCCCTGTTATTATTAGTCGCCTTGTGCTAAATTGTTAGATCTAAA
>Ga0208899_1002111_pt1 | contig 13602 bp, 11 predicted proteins | sample VirMetDEL_Nov_24_FD_184518 | JGI IMG/M metagenome (GOLD analysis project Ga0208899, IMG submission 184518) | Aqueous microbial communities from the Delaware River and Bay under freshwater to marine salinity gradient to study organic matter... | ecosystem: Environmental > Aquatic > Marine >... | reverse complement strand
CCGAAAAAATGGAAAAAGAAAGCAAACGCATCGGTACTTATTTAAATAATAAATATCAAACCGACGAGGAGTTTAGAAATAAAAAAATATTATATCAAAGAGATTATAGGCTTAAAAAAAAATTGGAGAAACAACAAGAATAATTTACATTTTAATCTTCAATAAATTTATTTTTTTTTTTAATTGGTGTTAATTTTTCAATAGTATAATCAATATTAAACCACTTTCTCAATTTAACTAAATTAAAATCATATCCTCTTATATTATTGCTTTTATAGTGTTCAATAGTACAAAGATAATCAGGAGTTTTATTAACATAATTAACAATAGTTCTGTTAAACATAAATAAGAAACGCCTTGATGATAGTAAGGAAATATTATAATTATTCTCATTACAAAAAATTTTATACATACTCCATAGTTCTAAATGAGTTATTTTAACATTATCGTTATCAGGATAAAACATTGTAACATATTCTAAAAAATCCCATTCTTTCGCCCTGTTACATTCAACCAATTCATTATATAATTCTGTTTTAGGTCTTGCATCACTAAATATATAATCAGGTACTACTTCTTCAATATTAAACTTTTTCAAATACTCATAAATACATCTTATAGCTTCGGGGTTATTATTTACATTGTTTTCGTAAGACTTAAAATATTTTTTATCATTTATTTTAGCGTTATTACAATCTAGCACACAAAACCTTCTATCTCTTTCACCAGCATTTACTACATTCAAATTATTACTATTTAATATATAACTTGCATAATTATTGATTTGTGTAGTATCTTTACCTTTTAATTCTACTTCTCGCTTATCATCTGTAATACGTGTCTTGAACAAATCAGTATTAGTATAAGTATCTTTTCCCTTTACTTCGTTCAAAACAATAAGCAATTTATTCATTTCAGCTGACGAATGTTTCCCAAATAGCTGATTGCTAACATCGCTAATATAATTTACATAATTTTCACCCAAACACTTCTCAAAAGTTTTTATAATCATATTTTTACCAGCACCTTCTTCAAGAGAATATAATACCATGCATATACACGAACGAGATGATGGATTTTGAATAATATTAGCACACCAAGCTATAAAATATTGTACGCATTCTTCAATATTACCTAGTAGATTTGATATAAACTCTTTATATTGTGCTATATATATATTTGTTTCTATATTAAAATCTTCTGGAAGAGGTATTTTTTCTTGTTTGAAATCCCGCCATGTATTATAATCTAATTTATCGTATGGAGCAGGATGTGGTACAAATACCATGCGTCTATAACAACGTATATTTTCATCAAAAATCCACGAGTTTATAAATGTTACTTTTTTAATTTTATTTTTTTCATCTGGCAAAGTAGTTTTTAGATGTCTATATGAACTTATCAATTTCGCTTCACATTGTATATCATACGTATCATCTTCAATCATAGTTAAATAAATAGCAGGATGTATTATTTTTAAATGATATGCCTCGAACTTTTCCTTATCTTTATAATATGTTATATCTACTATTTCATCATCAACAGGATCTGCGTACTTTGATAAGTTAATACAATTATCCATTGTTTTCTCAATAAAACACATATCATAATCAGTCTTATCTTTTATATGCTTTTGTAGCTTTTTCAAAACATCCTCAGTTAGTTCTTTGTTTTTTCTTACCATAAACCCATCAAATACAAGGACATCTACATTATACCCTTCTTGTTTCATAAATAAGACCGAATGCATTAATATCATATGTTCCAATTTACATAATAATATATTCATCATACTTCCTTGTGCGTTATATTCTTTTCTTCTTTGAGCTTTCTTATACTCATCTGGATTTAATCTACATATAGCTTGGTGTATTTTTTCAATCTCATTCTTAAAATCGTATATAAATGTACCTTTATATTTTGGAATGTTCCACCCACCACCTTTACCACCATTGATTAATGATAAAAATACATTTTTAGCTTCTTGTTTATCAATACTACAATCTTTACATAATTTATCTAGTATTTCATTTCTGTTTTCAATATATTTATCTAATGTATCACTACGAATACCATTCTTTTTACAATATTGACTTAGTAAGGTCGGATGACAGCACTGCATATCTACATCGTAATATTGTTCTGATGCTAAACTATTTCTTATCTCTCTTGGTAATGATGCTAATGAGGCATTTTGAGCAAACAACCTACCATAATCGCCGAGATTTTTTGAAAAATTATATTTAGTATGTATAATTTCTTTTTTTTGCTTTATTATTTTTTTAAGATGAACTAATGGGTCTTTGCCTTCATCTATTGACTTTTTAATTTTTTCTTGCCTTTTTGGTGGTAAATCTTTAATTATTTCAACCCAATTCTGGGCTATTTTATAAGAATTATTAAGGTTAATATATTCGGTATATGTGAAGTTCTCTAACTCTTTTATAGTTGTCATATATCCTTTAATTATATTATAATATTATGTGATATCCTTATATACATATTTACGATGTTTTACTAATGTATCAAATACAACAAAATACATTTTTCTAAAAAACCGATTTTTATGAAACTGAAAAGTTAGTCCCGAAAAAAAATATGGTGTGGCTTTTTTTACTTTTTTAAAAAAAAACCCAGCTTTTTAATGAGGCTTATAAAATGAGGGACAAAGGGGCAAACTCGAGAGCTTCTTATATTAGGTAGCTGTAACGCTATAAGGGGGGTGTATGTTGTATATATGTCATACAGCATTATTCCTCTTATATATATATATATATATATATATAAAAAGATAGTCCCTTTGTCCCGTTAGATAATAAAAAGAGAGAATAATAAAAATAAGTCATACCAAAAAGCATAGGGACAAACATTGGGACAAACGAGGGACAAACTCTAAAAAGGGACAAACTTTTAGCTAAAAAGATAAATATTATGTATTTTTGTAATAGCTCATAACCTTTATAGCTCTATTTAGTATTATCTTTCAATTAATTTCTTTTAAAGTCTTATATTTTAGATACCATTCACTACATTTTTGCTTATTACAAGGGTCTTTATACCATTCTTTTTTTTTTTGCAATATTTCTTGTCTATGCTTATCATACCAACGTTTATAGTAATAATAATGTGGTTGTGTTTTTGGATTAGCTCTGCGTTCGGCGAGTTGCTCTCGTCCCAACTCAATATACTTCTGTTTTGTAACACAAGAAATAATGCTATTCTCATGTAGTGCTAAATATCCTTTATGTTTAAATTCTCGTCCGCAGTAGGGACAATTAACTTTTGAGAGCATTTTTTATATTTCTTTTCAACCTTTTCTTTTATATGCGAAAAACATTTTTCATTTACGAACATATCTATTAATTCTTCATTTTCTTCCTTATAATACAAGCACTCTTTAAATAGTTCTACTATAATTGCTTTTTCTTTTTTGTTTAACTTTTTCATAATCTTATCTAATATATCCATATCTATAATATAAAATCATTATAAAAATCTTTTTCTAACAATCCTATTATTTTGTAATTATATTTATTATTTTTTTTAAATACTGAATATTTCATTAAATTAATAAATTTTTCACTAATCATTGCATCTTTAATTTTTTGTAGATTTTGTTTATCATCAACAATACCATAAGCAAATTCACTTAATCCATATTTACCTTCTTCATCAATAATAGGTTCGCCAGCTCCATTAGACCATATAACTTTTGGTATTCCAAAATGTCCGTCAATGTTATTAGAATATATAAAATTTATACTACCATCCTTATTAATAGAATTACATATAGGGTATTTGAATATATTATTTTTTATTTTATTTGTATTTTTTTTATCTGTTCCATACATGCTTCTATCATGTAATACATTTACTTTTTCTTTATTTTTAGGTAAAAAATCATTATAAAAATCTTTATTAAATAATGCTATTATTTTGTAATTATATTTATTATCTTGTTTAAAACCTAAATATTTCATTAAATTAATAAATTTTTCACTAATCATTGCATCTTTAATTTTTTGTAGATTTTGTTTATCATCAACAATAGCATAAGCAAATTGCGTTAATCCATATAATCCTTCTTCATCAATAATAGGGTATGTTCCAGCACCATTTGACCATATAACTTTTGGTATTCCAAAATGACCTTTTTTCTCTTTACTATATAATATATTACAACCATCTTTTTGTGTAATTGTATAAATTACTGGGTATTTGAATATATTATTTTTTATTTTATTTGTATTTTTTTTATCTGTTCCATACATGCTTCTATCATGTAATAATTTGAGCTTTTCTTCTTTTTTATTAGCTAATAATTTTTTAAATTGATTAAAATTACCATTCGGTATAAAATCCCAATTATTTAAATTTATTTTATATTTTTTATTATCAATATCATTTATTAAAGTTAAGTTATTATTTGTTTTTATATTTTCAACTAAATAATAATCAAAATTAGTTTCTACACCAAAAACTCTTTTACCATCTTTGTAAGTGTTCATTGATAAATAAATTAAATTATGTTGTTTAATATAATTATAAATAAATCTTGTAATCCCATCAATATCTCTCCACCCCGAAGGATGTATAAATAGTAAATATCCTTTATCTTCTAATAATTCTTCATAAGACCTTTTAATAAATAAATACCATATACTTTGTGATTGCTTATTTTCTTCTTTATATTGAAATGGTGGGTTTCCTAAAATAATATTAAATTTTAATTTAATATCAACTTTGGTTAAATGTTTAATATCAATAAAACTACCTTCAAAGATATTAAGTTCATACTTCTCACCGCAAAATATCTTTTTCATAGTAGATACATTTGTATTATCTAATTCAACTATATAGAGCATATTTTCTAATATATGTTTTCTGCGTTTTTCTTCATCTTGTATAACATCTATTAGACCATCCATTAATCTCATATATACAGCAACAGGAAAATTGCCCATACCTGCAGCGGGGTCTAACCATTTTAAATTAGGGTTTTTCCATACTTCTTTTGGTAATGTATCCAACATTTCATTTACGAGTGTCATAGGAGTAAATACTTCACCTCGCTCTTTTTTTTCAACTTTTTTAGGTTTTAAATTATCATTTATAAATGATAATAATTCATTAGGTTCTTTAATAGTATAATTAGTCATTTAATCGTCTTATACTTTTAAATAATAAAATTATATCCACATAATATAAATGAGTATCGTGTACGTACAAATAATAAACTCCACTAGAAAAGAAAAAAAGCTTATGGCAAAGTTTTATGACGATGATAGAAATAAAGTAAAGACAACTCATTTTGGCTCGGCAGGAATGTCAGATTACAATCAACATAAAGACGATGAAAGAAAGGAAAGGTATTTAGCACGTCATAAAAGTAATGAAAATTGGAATGATTACACCACAGCTGGTGCTTTGTCAAGATACTTGTTGTGGAATAAACCAGGTTTATCAGCAAGCTTCACAGATTATTTAAAAAGATTTAATTTAAAAAAATATTAACATATAATAGGTGTATATAATATGGCTTTCTTGGGTGCAGCTGAAAGTGTTTTAGCATTCGGTGAAAAAGAAATAGGCAACATAGCCAGTTCTGCGTTACCATATTTTGAAAAACGAGTTGAACAAGTTGCTTCAAATGTTGTAGCTAGTGGTATTAATACTATTTCAAAAAGTACATCACGAAATTCATTCATCAATCAAACGTTATCAAAATTAGAGCAAAAAAGAAGAATGAACCATCCTGTAAAAAAGGGCAGAAAAGTTCGTCGTGCGTAAATAATATTTGAGTACATAATTTTATTTTTTTATAATTTTTTATAACTTTAAGATTTTTAATATATTTAGAGAATTATGTACTCATTTTATTTAGTATAAAAATTGAAAAAAAAATTATAAAAAAATACTATTACTAATAATGGTCGTATAAAAATAATAAAATAATAAAAAATCACACCATATTTTCTTAAAATAGGATTTTGCGAGTATAGTATTAAAGATTTGTTAAAATTGAGCTATTTATGAGAGTTTTTACATTTTTGAGTTCTTTTATGTCTTGTTATATCACCTTTACGAACTAAACTATTACATATATCGCAATTGATTTTCATTGCTTTTTGTTGTAATATTTTTTCCTTATTTGCTTCATAATGTTCTTTTCGTGTTCTAGATGGTATAACTTGATTTAATGTAGATTTATATTCTTTAACTGCTCGTTTTTCTTCTAATTCTAATTCATTTCGGTTTTTACAAGGGTAGTCATATAATAAAATAATTTCCCATTCATCCCACCCACCATTCTCCCTGATATATTTATAAACTTTATAATTATAATGTTTGCTATTTTGATTATTACAAATTGATTTATGCTTTCTACATCTTCGTTTAAAATCCTTTGTACTACCTATATAATACTCTTTTTTATCATCTGTTTTATGTTTAATCATATATATCACACCATTCTCATATCTTTCATCTATATCTTCCATTACTTTTATGTGATGAATATAAAAAATAATAATCAATTTTTTAAACTATTCCATATATTCTTCAACGCAAATGCTGAGCCACATATCTATATTTTGATTTGTATTTTTCACTAATCCATGAGTAGTAGCAGTACTATCATAACCAATAACTTCTAAAACTATTTGATTAATATCCTGTGGTTCAACTTCTAATACAGAGCCAGTATTAAAAGCATTCACACTATCATCTTTAAACTGAATTATTGTGGGAGCAAAACCTCTATCACTATTGAAATACATTTCAGTATTATATTTTATATTTCTCATTTTAACTATAAACGTATGTCCAGTAAATGATCCTGCACCAGTCAAGCTAACTGATTTAACTTTTAATACATTTTTAACACCATTCAGTTTAATCATAGGCATACTATCAAAAGCAAATTCAGTTCTCGTGGTATTAGCGGTAGCATTTCTTGTATCCAAATAAATATTCTTGTAATTACACTTACAATTATCTTTGTTTAATTCATACATATTTATTATACTATTATAATAAGATATAAAAAAAATAGTTTAATGATTTTATAAACGACGTGGTTTCAAAGTTTGCGAATGTTTAGCTTGTACGTGTTTAAAATCATTAACTTTTCTCAAATTTTCAATTTCATCAATAACACGAGTATTTTTCATATTTACAACCATATCTTTTGAAGGGTGCTTGTTATGTTGTAATTGCTTATTTGTATCATGCTCGTCGTAATATATAATATTTTTATGCGTTGGGTTAAAACTACCAAGTGAGTTCATCGTAGCTATTACAGAAGTATTGTATTTAACATTATGGTCTGATAATTGATTTGCTCCTTGTCCGACCTGTCTATCATAAGATTTATGATGTTTATTAAACCATTTTGCATCTTTCTTGCGAAAAGGCATATGATAATTGTTATCACTTTCATTTGTCAATTTAAGTTGTCCTAATGGATTTGTATATGGTCTTACATTTAATCCAAACATATTTACTATCTAATAATATAACATATTATTTTTTTATTCAACAGATATCTCACGTCCTTTACCAACGTGTAATACTTTTGATAATTTAGCGACTATAATGGGAACAACTGCAAGAGTGTTTGAAGCACCACTAAAAGTAGCTACCCAGTTGATAGCACAGGATGAGCCAGCAGATGAAAGACCTGAGATATAGAATTGGTCTTTGTCAATTAGTTCTAGCGATTGCATGCAGAAACCATAATATTTGTAAAAATGTAAAAGGGATACAACGCCAGAATGCATGCCATTTGCAGAGGCATCAACACCTTCATATCCAAGTGCGTTTAAGTTATTTTGGAACACTTCGTATTTGTTTAGAGGAGCATAATTTAGTGCTTTGTTGTTGATGCTGAATTGACTAGTTTCTAAATGTTGTAGGCAACGTTGCATAGCAAGAGTGGAATAGAAACCATCGCCATAAATATTTTCAGACGCAGTAGCTGATGCATTGCTATCATAAGTTACAGGGTCAGATAGATATTTGAAACGATTTGCGACATTAGCTTCTGCCGCACCTGTACCGAGAGAGCCATAAGCTACCATAGGTTTAGGCACAGATTGTGGTAAAACAGCAGTTCCTAAAACATGATCAATTGAACCAGCTGAGATGTAAGTTGAGACATTGATGCTATTTTTCTTTTGGACTTGGGCAAATCGCGTAACTACATAATCATTGAAACCAATTTTAAGGTCTTTATCCATAACAGAGTTGTAATACATATCATCTGAGAATGATAGAGCTTCGGTTTGTAAGTAGATATCGCTTACAGAATAGGTGTCAGCTGCGGTATAAGTTGTTGATGAAGCTTCCGCAGTTCCACCAAGGACTTCAAAGTTTGGTGCCCATTCAACAGACAATACTATTTCGCCCATTGAAGCGGTATTCCATATTCTGGTTGAAGCCGAGCCAAGCACACCAATCCAGTTGTTGATACAGAATTGCATATTAGTTTGTTTGGCAGTAGCAGCGAGTAAAGCAGAATTGCCTGTGATAGCGGTTTGATCGGAACTGCCAGCGGCTTCTGTCCAAATTATAGAATTATCTAAAAATTCGCCGCCAACACCTTTGGTATAGTCTTTGTTAGTGCAATCAGCGTAAATATTATATACTAAATTATAATCATTGATAATAGCAACACTGGTGTTATTGATAGATAATGACATGCGTTTAATGAAAGTTGAAGCATATCTTGCTGGGATTGTTACATTAGTCCCAAGAATATCAACTTTGAAGTATAAAGCGGTCGCGTCTAGATTGATCAGAGCACCGATAGGAAGTCTTATGTTACTTATCGTTGATGGTGAGGCATTTACATTATCAGCTGTTATTTTGATTAGATTTTTAGATAAACTGCCTTGCAATTTCGAAAGGTTATAGAAGAATGTTGCGGGATATGACGATGGAATATTATCGAACATTATTGAGGTGGGTTCTAATATATATATGAGATAATAATTTTACACAAGCATATTAAACGAGAGATTTTTGGTAATTCATACAATAATTCGTTTTTTTATGAGCTGCTATATCACTTTTGCGTACTAATCTATTACATATATCGCAATTGATTTTAATTTTTCTTTTTTCAGCTATTTCTTCTTTATTGTCTTTGCGGTATTCTTTATTTTTTTGTGCTATAATTTCTTTATTATTATTGTGATATTTTCTTTGATATTCTTTTTTTTTATCTTTATTATCTTCATAATGCTCTTTTTGATATTGTACTATTTTTCCCTTATTGTCTTCGTAATAACTTTTTCTATATTCTTTTAATCTTTCAAGGTTATCTCCTTCCCATTCTTTATTTGTTCTAGTTGGTATAACTTTGTTTAATGTAGATTTATATTCTTCAATACATTTTCGTTCTTCTAATTCTAATTCATATTTGTTCTTGCACGGGTAGTCATATAATTTAACAATTGTCCATTCATTAAACCCATCATTCTCACGGATATATTTATAAAGTTTTAAATTATTTTTTTTATTATTTTGATTATTACAAGCTGATTTATGATCCCAACATCTCTTTTTAAAATTATAACTACTACCAATATAAAACTCTTTTGTATCATCTGTTTTATGCTTCAACATATATATCACACCATTCTCATATCTTTCATCAACATCTTCCATTATTTTTTTATTTAAAAATATAAAATCAATAATCAATTTTTTATTTATATGGTATTAATAGAAGGCGTATAGCATGAGTTGGTATAATAACAATAATGAAAGTGCGTTCGTTGATGCAACACAAATACAACTAGGGAGTTCAGGTTCTTCATCCACAACAATCGTCCAAAACGGCAATAGTGTTGGAATTGGTGGTGGTGGAAATACAGGCATAGATACCACAATATCAGATTTAATTAGTCTGCGATTTGATGATCCAAATTACAATGTATATATAACAAATAATAATCCTAATGGAATAATAAATTTTAGAACCCAAGATAATAATAATAAAACTAAAATTGAAAATGGGAATTTATATGTATGGTATGATTATAATCCTTTTATTAGTTTAACTATAACGTCAGGATGGACACATATATCAGACTATATAGTAACAACACGTCAAGGGCAATTAAATAATGCTGTAAATATAGGTGTTTTAGATGTTGCTGTATTAGCACCAGGAACAGGTCTTATTTCAAGAGTAACAATATTAGAACCTATTGTAGCAAGTACAACAGCTAGGTCAATTACTAATGAAAATAGGATTGCAAGATTAGAAGCGTCAAGTCAAATAGACGAGCCTGGTGATTTAGAGTTTGAAAATGGATTAACATCATCACTTGATGATTTGAGGAGTGAATTAGGTTCGGATTCAAGTAGTTTTATGAATATGATTGAAGATGCGGCTTATCAGGGAGGAAATGCTAGAAATTTGGCATCTAATATTAGAAAATCAAGATTTCAATTAGCACAGGCGTTTTTAACTAATTTGTTTGCAGCTATTGGTGGTATATCATTTGTTGTAGGAATAGCTTATCAAATATACGATAGATGGCGAGATAGTAATTTATATGAGGATGAAAAAAACTTAATTTTAACTTATGAAAAAATTAAAAATGAACCTAATGCTTCTGTTGCTAATTTAATACATAAAAACGGATTAATTATAACACAATCTACAAATAATAATTTTATTAATGCAGGAACTTATGAAGTTAATACATCCAATAATTGTGTATTAATTATCATTATAAAAAGTGTATCAGGAACTTTAACAGCAGAAATAGATAGTGTTAAAGAAACAGGTACGGGTTTTGCTGTTAATGATGTTATATCAATACCAAAAAGTAGCATTGGTGGTACGACAGGTAATTTAGAGATAGTAGTATCAACATTATATAGTGAAGTTCAAATATTAGCATTTGATTTAGATTTAATTACAGAAGAGAGAGACCAATTGGTTAATAGAAACAGAAGAAGGCAATTTATACCTGATAAAAATGATTTTGGAAATGGTTTAACTGTCACAGAAACTAACAACACAGAACCGAGCGGAGAAATAACAAAAGCATTAGATATATCTTTAAAATTAGATACATCACAATTTGCTTATGATGGAAGTGGTAATTTACAATTAACTAATTATAATAATTTAATATACACGAGTGCTAATGGAACTGTCGGTATCAATACAACAACACCTGACGCATTCATAAAATTACATTGTAAAGGGTCAGCTGAGTTTGGTGATGGAGTTAATATAAATCAAACTATAAATGTAAAATCTTTAAATGGATATTATATATTAGGTACAAATAACAGCGGAAATGGGACAAATAATAATCAATTTTATATATATGATGCTGATGATTTAACATATCGTTTAACAATACAAAATGGGACAGGCAGGGTAGGAATTGGAACGAGAACACCAGGTTATAAACTAGATGTATATGGGGATGTTAATATTGGTTCTCTTGCAAAATATAAAATAGGTGGAGCTAATTTACAATATAGCGATTTAGATAACCCTCCATTTACATCAATAGATACATCTACATTATCAGTTGATAGTAATGGTGAATTATCTGTTATTGGTGGTGGTGGAACATCGTCTCAATGGACTACAACAGGGAATGATATTTATTATAATACAGGTTCGGTTGGTATTAATAATTCTACACCAAGTTCAAGTTATAAATTAGATGTAGGAGGTAATATTAATATATCATCTGGTAGTAAATATAAAATAAATGGTAATGATTTAAATTATACTGATTTAGCAGGGAACCCACCAGCACCTACATCTATACCATACAATTATTTAAGTGTAAGTAGTGCTACAACAGCAAGTATTACTTATAAACCTGACCCGATCCTATCTGTAAATACAACAGCATCAACTAATTATGCGACCACACCAGTCATGTATCAAGGGACAGGAACACACGCCTCTTATAAGTTCGTTGAGTTTTCCCATAGTGCCCCCACAAATTATAATCAAGATATATATACAATAGAATTTACAGAAGAAACTGAATGCGATATTTTAGTAGTTGCAGGAGGAGGTGGTGGTGGAAGAAGTATCGGCGGTGGTGGTGGTGCGGGTGGTGTGGAATATCAAACAGGAAGAATACTAAAAGGAACATACACCGTAAAGGTTGGTTCAGGTGGTGCTGGTGGAACTGTTTCAGGTTCAGTGACAGAAGGACAGAAGGGACAAAATAGCGATTTTTATGGTGGCACAGGAGCGTATTCAGTTACAACATTATTATCTTATGGTGGTGGAGGTGCTTCTGGTCAAAGTTTTGCATATAATGTAAATCAAGGTGGTGCTCGTCCTTCAAATCAAACCACATATAACGGTGGTAGTGGTGCAGGAGGCACACTGTACTGGACTTACGGTGGATCAGGTATATCAAATCAAGGATATGGCGGTGGCACAGGAGGACATAATTACGGTACTGCTATTTCGTATGGAGGTGGTGGTGGAGGTAAAAGTGCAACTGGTGGAAATCATTCCACAGGAAATGTTGATGGAGGTGCAGGGTCTGCATTCTCATTTATTCCAAGTACTGTTTTAGATCAAAATTCAAATAATCATACTTTTGGCGAAAATGGATTTTTTGCAGGAGGAGGTGGAGGTGGAGGTGGTGCTGGAAGTAGCGGCGGAACTGGCGGTGGTGGGAACGGTGCTCCCATAAATGTAAATGGAAGTAATGGTTTATCAAATACGGGAGGTGGTGGTGGAGGTGGTGATAATACAGCTACAGGAGCAACAGGAGGTAGAGGTGGTTCAGGTGTAGTTATTATTAGATATAAAAACCAAATCCCAGCAGGAACATCTATAACACCAAAAGGCATGTTATCTTATGAAAATAACTCATGGACTTTTAGAGATAATGATACATTATGGATGAAGTCAGGTAATAATATATATAGAAATAATAGAATTGGAATTAATACAACTCAACCTACACATCCTTTAACTGTTTTAGGATCAGGTGATAATGTTATTGGTAATTTATATGCTTTCCATCACTCAAACGGGAGCTGGGGGCAAAATTCAGGTGGTTCGTGGAGTACTTTAACATCAGGTATATATTCACCTATTGGTTTAAAAGTTGCAGAAGGTATTGTAGCTCAAAGGTCGTATATTTTTAGTGATAAGAGAATTAAACAGAATATTATTGATATTAAAGACGATGAAGCCTTAATTACATTTAGAAAATTGAAACCTAAAAAATACGAATATATTGATAAAATAGATTATGGTAATAATAGTGTTTATGGATTTATAGCACAAGAAGTAGGTGAAATATTACCAAATTCTATAACATATCAAAAAGATTATTTACCTGATATTATGAAATCAGCTGAGGTTAAAATAATAGGTAATAATTCACAATTAATATTAAATGAAGAACACGAGTTTAATGTAGGAGATTTATTAAGATGTAAAAACGATAAATGGGCGAATTTAGATAATGTTATGGTGATTAATGTTATAGATAATAAAAATATTATAGTAAATTATAAATTTGAAGAGCAAGTAGTTTTGATATATGGAAACTATCACCATGATTTTAATGTACTTAATAAAGA
>Ga0208899_1002107_pt1 | contig 13612 bp, 11 predicted proteins | sample VirMetDEL_Nov_24_FD_184518 | JGI IMG/M metagenome (GOLD analysis project Ga0208899, IMG submission 184518) | Aqueous microbial communities from the Delaware River and Bay under freshwater to marine salinity gradient to study organic matter... | ecosystem: Environmental > Aquatic > Marine >... | reverse complement strand
TATTACTATCTATATTTATAGTTATATCATTTGTATTAAAAGTAGCACTTGATACATTTCCAGGAGTATTATTTAGTTGTAAAATATTTGTTGTTCCACATTTCATATTAATAAATTGTTTAGCATAAATTCCTGTATCCCAGTTAGTAGAAGCACTTGTTCCATTATCACCAAATACCATACTACCATTTCCGCCTCCTAATCCACTATCATATTGAATAATTATACCTTCACTTAATCCTGACGGAGTAGCATTAATAGTTGTAGGGACTGATACTGAACTTCCAAATATTTTTGCTACACAAGAAGAATTACCAAAATTTCTTGTTGTATTAGATAAATCACTTTGAGTTGCTACATTTGTAGCACTTGCTATTACTGTATCTATATCAGTATAAAGTGCTAATGTCCCATTTGAAGAAGGAGTGGTTATTGTGCTACTTGAATTGCCTGTAAATTGTGTTATTGTATTTGTTGTTGAACTTAAAGTTTTATTTGTTAATGTATTTTGTGAAGTAATTGTTATTAAGGTGTCTGTAATTGCTGGTAATGTTAATACATTATTCCCTGTTAAACTATCTTGTGATTTAATTGCTATATAATTTGAACCGTCTATATCATATATATCTATTTCACCTGCTATACCTGACGCTCCATTTAATCTTATTGTAGCATTAATAGTAGGCACACTATCAAATGTCGCTAATTGTAAAGTTTTATTTGTTAAAGTATCTGTGCTTGTTTTTGTTATTAAAGTATCACTAATACTCGGTAAAATTAAATTATAACTATTATTCGCTCCCCCTATTGCTGTTTCACTTAATAAGGATATATGTTTTATTGTTCCTTCGTCATAAAAATTAATATAACCTCTTCCGTTTAAAACACCTTTTACTTCAATATTATTATTTACTGTTAATGCCGATAGTGTAGCACTACTGCTATTAATAGTTTTATTTGTTAAAGTTTGTGTGTGGTCGTTAAAAACAAAAGTATCATTTCCAGTTAATAATGGTAAAGTTATTGTTCTATCGGCAGTTAATTCACTTACACCAAATATATAATTATTATTATCACTTGTATCTAATATTTTAGGTAATTTTAAAGTTTTACTTGTAAGTGTATCTGTTGAATTTTTACTTACTAATGTATCACTAATACTCGGTAAAATTAAATCAAATGAATTTCCTAAACTTGTAGCAGTTTGTAATGAAATGTGATTAGTTAGTCCATTATCATATAAATTTATATATCCTACAGTTGAATTTGTGCCTTTAACTTCAATAGGGTTTGTATTAACAGTTAATCCGTCTAATATAGCATTAGTGCTTGTTATACTTGTTAATCCACTAATAGTTGTATCTAAATTAACTGTTATTGTATCAGTTGTAGAATTACTAATATTTAAATTTGTTCCTCCTAGAACATTCCTATTACTTAATACATAAACATCTGTAATATTTGTATCTGTTATTTGTGGTAAAAAAGCATTATAACCATGTGATAATGAAAATGGACAATGTAATGATATGCCGTCTGTTCCATTAGTACTTGCTTCAAAAAATTTTACATTTCCAGAATTGCTTGTATCTGTTGCTTTACAAAAAACAGAATTATTAAAAATACCTTTATTACCAAAAGTAAAATTACCTGAATTAAAAGTTATTCTATCAGTAGAATCTGTTTCTCTTGTTATTGCTCTTCCAGGAGATAAATTTATATCTGCTGTTGCTCCAAATGATATTCCATATGTAAATACATTTGAAAAATAATTATTTGTAAAAGTTCTATTTCCAAATTGTAAATAATCTGCACTATTATTATTACTAATAATTTTTTTATCTAATTGTAATTCTATATCACCATTTAATAAAGTATTACCTTCTACTTGAAATTTAAAATTATTAACATTCATATTAGTTCCCCCTACTAAAACAGAACTACTTGAATATATAGGTCTTAATATATCATTTGTTTCATCCCAAAAATTAGTATCTATATTTGATTTTAAATTTTGATAAGTAATTTTCTTTATTGAACTATCACTTTCTTCTAATAAAAATACATCACTATTAACTGGTGTTGATTTTGCAGTTTGTTTATCTATATCTACACTTATAGTTGAGATAGAATTCCCACTTGAAGATACTGATATAGCATCTCCAGCTTGTATAGTATTTACAAATACAGAACTTAATCCATTTAAGCTTCTCACTGACATAATATATTAATATAAAATATATTTTTATTTATAATTAAAATCTAAATATAAATTATAATGCCGAAAAAAAAAGTAGTAAAAAATACCGAAGAAATTACCGAAGTCACCGAAACTTCTACCGAAAACACCATAAACACAAATATGAAAGAAGAAGAAACAATTAATGAAGAAATGCAAAAACCAAAAGTAAAAAGAGAACGATCTGAAAAACAAAAAGCAGCATTCGCAAAAGCACAAGAAGCAATAAAAGCAAAAAGAGCAAAAGCAAAAGAAGATAAAGAAAAAGGTATAACTAAACCTATTGTTGAACCTATATCAGAAAAAGTTGAAGATAAATTAGAAGAAATTAAACAACAAAAAGAACAAATATTAGAGGAAGAACCTGAAATTGAATATGTTAAAAAACCAACAAAAAGAAAAGCAAAAAAAAAGAAAATTGTTATAGAACAAGATAGTAGCAGTAGTGATGAAGAAATTGTTATTAGTAGACGCAGAGGCAGAAAAAAAAAAGTAGAATCATCACCTCCAATTGATATACCTGCTCCATTAGTTGAAGAAAAAAAAGAAATAGTTGAAGATTTAAAACCTCCTGAAGTTCAATATACTCATAAGCAAATGCTACAAGCATTCGGTTTGTGATTATTTATTAACAAAAAATATAGGTTTTTCTCCACTAACTATTTTTACATTTTCAGTTAATTTAAAACTTTTGATATTATCCGTTAATTTTTTAATACACATACTTTTCATTTTATTATATTCACAATATATTTTTAAACTGTTTATACAAATAAAAAAATATAAAAAAAATATATAATATAAATATAATATGGATGAACTTTTAGAAGAAACTGAAATAAAAAATCATGTTACTCCAGCAGTATTTAAATATAAATGTGATGATAAAATGGAGGGGATACCTTATCCATTACCTGATACAATATTTAGAATGGGATTAATAGGTCGTTCAGGTTCAGGTAAAAGTAATTTAGTTCAAGCATTAACACAAGCAGGAGGCAAAAAAAGAATATACAATAAAAGATTTAGTAATGTATTTATTGTATCACCAAGTGGAGCAAGTATGGATAGTCCACCAAAATTACCCAAAGATAGATTTTATAATTCTATAAAAGATTTACCAACTATATTTGATAGATTACAAAATGAAACTGATATGGAGGGGAGAACTTTAATTATATTAGATGATTTAGGGTCTGAAATAAAATCAGGCAGTAGTGAAGAAGCAATAATTTTGAAAAAATTATTCAACAACGGCAGGCATATCGGCAGACCTTTACTGGATGAATTAACAGGTGAACAGCAAGAGAGCGGTGCTATTAGTATAATGATTACAGCACAGAAGATGTCACAATTACCAAGATGGATTCGCCACCAACTCACGCATATAGCAGTATTCGATTGTCGTAATACAAAATCAGAACTAATGACTTTATATGATGAATTTTTTGCATGTGATAAACCTGTATTTAATGAAATAATAGATAGAGTATTTAGTGTGCCTTATAATTTTGTTTTTGTAGATTGTAAAAAATCAAAATTATATAATGGATTTAAATCTGAATTTAATGTGAAATCTAAAAACTTTTTATAAGCTTTTTTTCAAATTTAATTTTATTTTTAAAAGTATGAAAGTTTTAGAATTATTTAAAGGTACAGGTTCTATTACAAATTATTATTCTAATAGTGATGTAGAAGTTATTAGTTTAGATATATTAGAAAAATATAATCCTACTATATGTTGTGATATAATGGATTTTGACTATAAACAATATCCAGTAGGATATTTTGATATTATATGGGCAAGTCCAGAATGTAAAATATTTAGTGTTTTACAACACGCATGGATAAGTAGAAAATGGGGTACAAAAGAGAATTTAGAAATTGAAAGAGAAAAAAATAAAATCTATATAAATAAAAGTATAGAAATTATAAAGTATTTTAATCCTACTTTTTATTTTATAGAAAATCCATTATATTCTGCTATATGGGATTATATAGATGATGAAACTTTTAAAAATAATTATGTAATAGTTGATTATTGTTATTTCGGTTATAATTATAAAAAACCTACAAAAATATTAACAAATAAAATATTAGAAAATAAAAGATGTTTATGTAAAAGTCATAAAATGAAAATAGGATTTTCAACAGATAAATTTAAAAATAAAAATACAACTATAAAGGATAATACAACATTAAATGATAGATATTCAATACCACAAAAACTTTTAGATTATTTATTAAATTAAAAAAAGGGATTGAAAATCCCATCACATTTTCAAAAAATGTTAGTTTTTTTTTATATTATATAATATATGGTCAATATAAAATTAAACGAATTCGATAGAAAAATTTTAGCAAATATAAAACCGTCAGATAAATGGAATAAATTTAAAAATATATTTGTTCTTAATAGTGAAATACAAAAATTAAAAATAGGTAGTTCAAAAGTGGGTACAAAATGTTCACAACATTTAAGAAAATTATCAAATAAAAATATTGTCACATTAGAAGAAATAAGAGATGGTTGTAAAGATTTAATACCAAAAAAACATAAACATGGATTAGCAAAAGATAAAACAAAAAGGGATGTTTTAAAAGAACATACTAAATTAGATATAGGACAAGATAAAGAAAAAGAAAAACCAAAACATAAAAAACCAACAACAACAAAAAAACCATCACCTACACAACAATTAGTTAATTTATTAACAGCACAACAAACAGCAGTTAGGCAACAAACAATAGCAAGTAATATAGCAAAAGTAGATCAAATATTAACTGATAGAAATCAAAATTTAGAATTACCAGATAGGCAGTTGCCAGATAGGCAAGTAGTACAAGTAGTACAACCAACACAAAAACCACAATTACAATTAAGAACACAATCATTAGGAAATCAAGTTCAAGATAATTCTGCAAATTTAAGAATGAGATTATTAGAAGGTAGTTTATTAGATAGAGAAAAAGGTTTAAGTGCTATGCAAAGAAGTTTAGAAAGACAAAAACAGATGGCAAAAGAAAAATTAGATAATGCCTCATTATTAGAATCAGTAGTAGAAGAAAAAGAAAGAAGACAAAGAGTAGGTAGTCAAGTTGTTTCTTATGTAGATAAAGAAAGAAATAGATATAAACAATTAGTTATGGATGGCAGAATGACTCCTTCACAAGCACAACAAAATATACAAAATTTAAATAATTTATATATAAATCATTTACAAAATAGAGAGGCAGAAGAATTACAAAGTAAAAATATTTTACAAGATATAGAACAATTAGAAAGAGAAAAACAATTTAGATTAAGAAATAGAAAAGCTGGTGTTGATAGTGTATTATCAAGATTAAGAAATAGAGAAAGTCAAGAAAAACAAGATAGATTAGTAAATGAGTTAATAATGGATCAAAATGAAAAAAAAATAGAAGATATACAATCTGAATTATTAAGTTCTGTTAGTAGTAGAGCAAAACAAAAAGAAATAGAAGAAATAGAAAGACAAAAACAAACAGAAAATACATTAGAAAATTTACAATTAGGAGTAATGGATAGAACAAGTGGTTTAGCAGAACAACAAAGTATTTTTGAATCTAATTATGATAATCCATTAAGATTAAAACGAGATACAAGCACTTCTGCATTTGATGTTGCGACTGATAAAACTAAATTAGAATTTAAGAAAACTCCAAGTGAAAGTGATGTAGTTTCTGCAACTGGATTAAGTGCAGAGGATATAAAACAAGCACAAAGAGAAAAAAAAATGCAAGAAGAATTAACTGGGGAACAAATTTTTAATAGAAAAGTTAGAGAAAAAACAAGAGTTAGTAGAAGGCAAAAAAGAAAAGAAGCTAAAAAAGCACAAGAATTATTAGAATTACAAGAACAAGAAAAAAAAACAAGTGGTTTAATAGATAGATTAATTCTTGAAACAGAAGAAACTAATGTAGATGTTGATAAATTTAAAAAAGAAATGGCACTAAGGCAACAAGTTGCCAGTGGCAGTGAAACTGCCTTAGAAGAAGTTGCTATGGAGGAAAAGGATACGAAGTATCCAGTGGGTTCTAATGAACCCTTAGATAAACCTGTAAAAATGATGTCACCTGAAGATATAATAGGTAGACCTAAATCTCGTTATGTTATTCAAAGTGGATTAGGTACACCATCAGAAGTTTATGGAAATCCTGATAGTACCTTTTATAATAAAAATTACAAGGATATATTAAATCAATATGTCACTCAATCAAGAAACAGTCCTATATATAATAAACCTATGAAAAATAATTATGCTCAAACATGGGATATAATAAATAAAGTAAAAAATGCAAAAGTATATACTGCAGATAGTAAAACAAAAGATTTAAGGCATAGAAAAGATTATCAAAAAGATTTATTAAAACAATTACACGCAAGAAATGTAGAACAATTAATGGATAGATATTTATTAGAAAAAGACCCAATAGAAAAAGAATATTTTAAATATGCTGGTATAGCAGCAGAACAATATTTTAAATCAGAAAATCCTAATGAAGACCCACAGTATAAACTTTTTAATAAAATAAATAAAAGAGGAAAAGGAGTATCAATATCACGAGAAAAATTTATAGAAGAATCAAAAAAATTAGATTTAGATGATGTAGATAGTAAAAAGTGGGATAGTGAAGCTTCACGATTAAAAGAATTTCATGAAGAATGGGATAATGAAATGAGTGAATCTGCAAAAAGAAGTTATATGGCAGGTTCACGTGATATGTTTTCATCAGGACTCGGACAAGAAGGATTTAATGAATTACCATATTAAAATATTTTATATAATATATGAAAAAAAAATTATTAGAAGTTAAACCCCTTGTAAATGAAGAAGAAAATAAAATTGAAAAGAAACGCCCTAAAAGGTTAAAAGAGCAGGACTTAACAAAATTAAAAGATAAAAATATGTTATTAGCAATATTCGGCAAAGGATATATTGAATATTTAAATCGTAATAGATAATATATATTATGTTATACAATACTTTAAAATTTTTTGTAGAAGATTTTAGATATAAAATAAGAGAATATTATTATGAATTTTACTTTAATTATTTGTACTATTATAAAATTGTATAAATAAATACTTTTTTTTGTAATATATATATATGAGTGAAAAAACACGTGGTGATGTATTCATTACAATTAGAAGTAAAGATTTAACTAATTTAAATACAGAAGGTTCTATGGGTAGATTTGTACTATTTGAAAATATTATAGCAGATGTAAATGAAGTATTAAGTGTATCTTGTGTATCAGCTATTATCCCTAATAGTTTTTTAAATATATCTGCACATAATAATAATAATAAATTAAGATTTGCAGAACAGGCAGGTGGTGGTGAACAAACTATTACTATTGCGGATGGTTCATATGATATATTAGAATTGAATACAGCAATAAGTGGATTAATGAATGTTGCTTCTCCTAATGGATTAACTTATACTTTTACATATAATGAGATTACAAATCAAGTCACAATTAAAAGTAATAATCCATCAAATAATACAGCATTTAATTTTTTAGGAACTGATACTTGTAGAAGATGTTTAGGATTTACACAAGGAGAATTTACTATTAGTGATTCAACAGGTATTACATCTGATAGAACTGTTGATATAACAGATGGTCGTAATAGTATATTTATTAGATTGCCGAGTTGTAGTAATAATAAAATAATTGAATCAAGTAGTGGTAAATATTCAAATATAGTAAGTCAAGTCCCTATTACATTATCAAGAAATACATTTTTTACATATGAACCTACAAAAGCATTTGAATGTGAATTAACACAAAAACAAATAAATTTTATTGATGTTAAAATTACTTTTCAAGATGAAAATGAAAATGTTAATTTTGTAAGGGGTGACTGGGAGATAAATTTAGTTATTTCGTTTAGAAAAATACCATTTACTGAAAGAGAAAAACATAAACATACTTTACAAAAAGCAATTTTAGACAAAGTATCTCAATTTCATCAAAATATAATGGATAATACAATAAAACAAAATAATTTGAATGAATTTTTTAAAAAAAATATATTAGGTAGTAATATAAATGAGTAGTTTAACTCCAGAAGAATTAAGGATATTAAGATTATTTCGTAGTGAAATTCAATATACACCTACAAGAGAGACACTAATGAAATATCATAAATATAAATATGATCCTTTCGCACAATATGAACAAGCAAAAAAAAAAGAATCAGATAGAAAAGAAAAAACTGATGATGGTTATGAAGTATTAGGACACGGATATAAAGGATTTATGATGGCTCATTTATTAAAACCATCACATAGTGGATTAACAGTAGATGAAGTAGAAAAAGCACAATTAGCAAGGGCAGGTAGGGAATATTATGAAAAAGGATTAGGGGCAGCAGAACAATATTTATCACAAAAAAACAGTCCATATAAAATAGATGGTGAACTTTCTAATAATGAAGCATTAGTAGTTGTTAATAAAGAAGGAAAACCAGAAATGGCATTTAGAGGAACTGATAAATCTAATTTTCAAGATTTAAAAACTGATGCTGCTATATTATTTGGTAAAGAAGCTGAAACAGAACAATTCAAAGAAGCAGATGATTTAATACAAAAAGTAAATGAAAAGTATGGAATGATGCCAGAACATTATAGTGGATTTAGTTTAGGTGGTGCTAAATCATTACATTTCGGACAAAAATATAATACTCCTACAACTAATTTTAATCCTTTTATGGGTAAAAATTTAACAAAAAATATTCAAAATACAAGTGCTTTACAAAAAGTAGTTAGAACTGTAAATGACCCTGCCTCTGTAGGATTAGCATTAAGTGATGAAGCTACACATCCTTCATGGAGAGTAAAAAGTGTTTTACCTTTAAAAAAAAATACTTTAAATCCTATTGCTACACACCATTTAGATAATTTAACTAATGATGATAATCTTGAAAGAACTACAGATAATATGTTAGATTATCAAGTTAAAAGTATTAATGCTGGAATGAAATTAGCAGAATATGAAGATTTAAATACAGCAATAGAAGCAGTAAATGCTGGTAAATCATATGCACAATGGTTAAATGAAGACCAGAAAAGTGTAAATGATAGTTTTTTAAAAGGTGATGGTTCTTATGGATTAAAAGGAAATAGACATATACCAGAAGGAAAAGCTATGAGAGCGTGGGTTGATGCTGGAGGTGAATTTAATGCTGATGAAGCTGTATATATAAATCAGTTAATGAAAGGTCAAATACCTACACAACCTACAGTTCAAAAATTAGGTGGTGGAGGTGAAGGAGCATCAGTTAAACCTGTCCCTGTTGAATTAGTAGGTCCTCCAGAACCTAAAACTCAAAAATTTGAAAGTAAATTTAGAGAACCAAAAATAGGTGGAAGTCCTTTATTACCTGAAACAAAATTAAAAATGTTTGAAGCTCGTGGTGGTATGCCTCCTATACAAGAAGACGGAACTGTGACTGGATTATATGGTGAAAGAAAATTTATTGAACCAGAAAAAAGAGCAGACTATAATAGAATGAGAGAATTATTTAATAAAGGATTAGGAAAAACAAAAGAAATTCAACAACAATATAAATTTGAAAAAAATATTAGGCAAAGAATGAAAGCAATATCAGAAGGAAGTCCACCACCTGAACCTCCACCTACTATGAGTGAAGATGAATTATCACAACGAAATGATATGATTACAGATGCTACATTAAAAGCACACAAGAATAATGAAAAAGGTTTAACTGAAATAGAAAGAAACGCATTTGTTGTGGAAGATATAGACGATAGAAAAGATACATTAGATACAGCAAAAGAAGAATTTGATTATCACAATGAAAGAGCAGCCTCACTAGGAAAAGGAATGGATGCAGCAGGAATAGGAGACCAGTTTATGAATAGTGTACATCCTACGAATTTAGCAGTAGGACTTTTAGCAGGCGCGGCTACAGAAAAAATAAGTAAATATACAAAAATAGATACAATGCCTATGGTGCCTCGTGATACAGTTAAAGGTGGAATTTCTGGTGCTATAACAGAAAAATTTGCTTCTGGATTAACAGGAAGAGCAATGACTGCGAAAGGATTAGGACTTAATATAGGGGCAGGTGCAGCAGCATATTTAGTAGGAGATGTTACTGATTTAGGTGTAGAATATGGATTGAAAAAAGCAGGTGCTAATAAGGATACACAAGAAGCATTAGGAGATATTTTTTCTGGGACTGCCAGTGGAGCTACTTATGGAGGCATAGTAGGAGGTCCTGAAGGTGCCGCAATAGGAGCGTTAGTAGGCACTGCTGGAGGAGCTGCTGGATATGGATTAAAAAAATTAGGAGCAACAAGTAAAACAGCAGCAGAAGTTGAAAAAGCAGTTGATTATGGATTAACTGGAGCTGCCATAGGTGGCACTGTAGGAAGTTTTATACCAGTTGTAGGCACTGGTATCGGTGCCGGAATAGGTTTTGTAGCAGGAGAAATAGGATATGGCTTATCAAAATTATTTTAATTAAAAAAAAATATATAATATATTATATAATGAAAACACCGAATATTTTTAATATTCTATTTAGAAGTGCTGATAGTGCTAATGCTACATTACCTCAAAGTTGTAATTATAATTTAGGAAGTGTATTACAAAATGCCCCTAATTTAATTAATTTTCAAAAACAGGCATATTGTAAAATAAAAGTAAGATATTTTTCTATAAAAGCAGTTCATGGTGCTGGAAATCCATTACAAAATATAGGAACTATTGAAATAAGATTAAATGTGCCTAATCCTAATACATTACATACACGACCAGCAACTTCTAAACATAATATGGAGTCAAGTTCTTTAATAGGAGTTGTACCGACAGAAGATGCAGGTTTTACACACGGCAATGCTGCATATGACAATGAATATTTTTATGTAGCAAATCCATTTCAAGGAGATATAAATATATCATTATTTAATGCTGGGGATGGAAATTTAATAGAAGATTTAACTAATAATCATCCTTATGTTTTATTATTAGAAGTATGTTTTGATGATAATCCAGCACAAGTAAATGATAATAGTGGAAAATTAAATACTAATATGGTTGACTATAATTTAAATGGTGGATACAAATATTAAAAAATTAAAAAATTATTTTCAAGGGCAAAAAAATTTAATAAAAAATCAAAAAAAATAAAAATTTTTTTTTAATTTAATTTTAATTTAATTTTAATTTATTTTTTTAGTTTAAAATTATTTTCTATATTAATATTATAAAATGGAAAACGATAGTATGACCCCATCTGTTTTAAGATATAGCGATCAAATACCTCAAATGAGTCCTCAAATGGATTTACAATATGTTACTCTAATCCCATCGAATGGTGCTTCTTTCTCCGCTAATCAGGAGATACGTGTGCCTATCAACGTCCCTGCTGATTCATTCTGTGATATGAAAAAAGCATATTTCAGATTTAAAGTCACACACCCTACTGCTGCTGGAACAAATGATTCAGGTATTCTTATGGACCCATATGCTGGTATTGCATCTTTTATTTCTACATTTAGAGTTGTAAGTGGAACAGGTGCTTTATTAGAAGAAATCCAGCACTATGATGCTCTTTGTGCTATAATGAGAATTTATGAAAATATGGATGTAGTTTCTACAAGAAGAGCAGTCACAGAAGGAACAACACAAACTCCACTTACTGCTGTTTCTATTAGTCATACTACAGGTGTACCCCTATCAGATGGTGTTGGAGGCAAACAAAAAATCGCAGGGACACAATCAAGAATTTATTGCCATGAACCTGTATCCGCAGTTTTTAATGCTGATAAATTAATGCCATTTGGTTATACACAAGGCACTTCATATGTATCTTTACAATTAAACTCTGCTAATGGTGCTGTATGCCAGTTCAATAATGCTTCTAATAGTGCTGCTGCTTGGACTATTAGTGAAGTTGAATTAGTAATGCCAGTATTAAGACCTGGACCTGAATTTGCTAATAATTTTAGAACTTTAATACAAAGTGGATTACCTATTAATATTCATTCTGTAGGATTTCAAAATAGTCAGCAGAATATTGCTGAAAATGCGACTGGTATGGAAACTATTACTTTCTCCACAAGAAAACGCAGTGTTAAATCTGTATTGACAGCATTAAGGATAAACTCTTCATTATCCAGTATTGTAATGAATTCTTCAAGTGGTTTTAAAACTAATGACTGTGTAGATTACCAGTATAGTGTTGGAGGAAAGCGTATACCCAGTGCTCCCATAAAAGTACAAATGGATGATAATGGATATGATGGTGGTAGTTTATTAAATAATACATTACAAGCACTCGGACACTATAATTCTAATTTAAGAGGATTTAGTGGTGATTTTGATACAGCAGGAGGTAAATTTTTAGTAGCAGCAGCAGAGGATGATACTTTAAGTTCAAAAGCGGTATTTGCTCTTGATTTAGAAACATATGGTGAAGGTTTATCAGGGATGAATCTCGCAGGTCAGGGATTACCATTAGTTCTACACTTGAATAGTGGAGGTGATGCTGGTAGAGCATCCACTGATGGTGCATTAATTGCTGATTTATATGTTGTTCACGATGTTATATTTACACTTGACGGTGTAAGTGGCACTCTTTCTGCCTCCTCGTAAAACTATAATAAAAAATAAAACTTTTAAAAAGTACAATATATAATATATATAATGAATTTGGATAAAGAAATTATAAAAGTATTGTGGAATAGCATAATCATATACAGACAAAGATGTCTAAATCACCCAGAATTAAGTGAACATATTAAGAACGACAAAGAATGCAAAGGGGATGACGATTATGAATATTTTATTATGTTATATTTAATTCAGGCATTTACAAGAGAAGAGAAAGGTGTAAAGGTAATTTATAATAAACTATTAGAAGCAGGTATAGATAAAAAAAAAGCAAATAAATTTATCTATTCTTTTCTTAAAATGAATTTTAAATGTGATGCTGGATTATGGTCTTGGAATGAGATCGATGAATATAACATAGAACCTGATAAGGTTAAGAAAACCACAACTAAATATAAATTTTTTTAATATATATTTTTTTTTGTATAAAGTATTTAAAATTGAATTTTTATTTACAAACATAAATGGACACAACTAAACAAAAAGGAATTATTTATATGATAAAAGTTGGAGAAGATATTTATATAGGGTCAACAAGACAAAAATATTTATCTTCACGACAGGGTGGACATAATAGAGCATTAAGAGATAATAAAGAATTTGATTTGTATGTAAAATGTAATGAATTAAAAATAACAAAAATACAATGTATTTTTATATGTAATTATTATTTTAATACAATTGAAGAATTATTTAAAG
>Ga0208899_1002106_pt1 | contig 13613 bp, 16 predicted proteins | sample VirMetDEL_Nov_24_FD_184518 | JGI IMG/M metagenome (GOLD analysis project Ga0208899, IMG submission 184518) | Aqueous microbial communities from the Delaware River and Bay under freshwater to marine salinity gradient to study organic matter... | ecosystem: Environmental > Aquatic > Marine >... | reverse complement strand
TCAAAAAGCCAGCAATCTCGCTTGCCCTTTTCTTTTTCTGTTGCCCTTCGATAAATCCCTTTGCCACTTGGCCGAGTGCCTGACCAAAGGATGCATTGGCGGCGGCATTTGCCCGTCCCGCTTCAAGGAATGGTGAGAAATCGACTCGCATGAGTCCCGCCTGAACTGTGTCTCCTATTGCCATGATATTAGCTTTTATTAAATTTACCACCTTTGGAGAATCCTCCTTGTAGCATCCCTCCGCCTAATGAGCCTAATGCACCCATGAATCCACTAGCCGCACCTGCGGCCGCTTGTTCTTTAGCCGCATAAGTGTTTGCCAGGTAGTTCGCCCGGTTCGCATATTCCTGCATACCGATATTTACTCCGGCATCGGGATTGATACGAGTGACTGATTCCTGTGGCATTCCGAATAGGGCGGCTCGTTGGCCATACCCTTGCTGTACGAAGTTTTGCCCGCCACCTGTAAGTCGGAGTGGATCGTAGGAGGTTGCTTGGTTACCACGCATCGCATACCCACCAAACTTCATAGCATTGTCACGATTTTGGTTTATAATATCCCGCAAATAATCCTCACGGCTCATCGCCTCGGCCGCAATGCCCACATTGTCCATACCCCGCCCTCTCGATACTAAGCCTTCGCGGGCAGACTGAGTTGCCCTGCGTCTCATTTCGGGCGACAAGTCAGTCATCTGTGACTCGCGATATGCCTGATTGGCCAACTCGTTTGCTTGGTTTACGCGGGCTTGCATGAGCGGATCGGATGCACGAACTGCGGCAGTCATGTCTGCCCCGAATCGATTCATTAGGGACATATCGGAACCAGCCTGGCGTTCTGCCATTTGTGAGCCAAACTCCTGCGACCGCATGGCCTGTTGCTCCGCAAGCTGTGCCATAGGGTCGGCGGCTCGGCGGGCAAGACCCATTTGCAAGTCCTGATACTGCGGATCGTAGCGTTGACGATTTTGAAGCATTTGATCCTGCAAACGGGGATCGGACATCGCGTTTACATAATCGCGGGCAGATTGCCCAACATCGAACTTTTCGAGTTGAGGTGCATCTTTACCTCCACCAAATAGTTTTTGGATAAAGTAGGATTTTACTCCCGATGAGTTTACGGGTTTACCCGCACCACCTTTACTCTTTAAGAGTTTTGCCTCCTTGTCGTTAATGTATGCAACCTCTTCACCCTCGGGTGCGGCCATATTAAGCAGAGTGGCCGCTTGCTTGAGGGGGTCTTCGGGGGCATAGGATACTATTCCTTCGGAAGTCATCTTTCCACTAGCGCCTGAACGCATGAGCAGTTCGCGTTCCATTGGATTGATATATGCGAGGGATTCTCCTGCTGGTCCTTTAGATTCTAGATATTTAACTATATCATCCTGTGATACATTTTGATTAAATGCACTAGGGTTGGTATCAGGGAAAAAGGTAGGGTTTTTTTCTTTTGCATAATTTGCGGGATTTTTCATGTATGCAGAATCACCTGGATCTTTCATCCGACTGTAATCTATATTACCCAAGAAAGAATGGCTTTGCATCTGTAACCTTCTCTGTGCTTCCTCGGCTATTTCTTCTTCTGATGGACCCATGCCTATGAGCCGTTTAAGTGCGTCTAATGATTCCATGACTTTATCAGGTTTTAATTATGTAATTTAAAATGATTGTGGGCTGAACATTGTTGTGGGCTTGGTCGCTGCCTTCGGAACTTACATTTCCACCATTTCCTTCAGGATGCGTTCTTCCTCCACCTCCCGAAACATCTCCTAGAAAACCAGTTCCGACCGTTCCTCCTCCGTGATCGTGTGAAGGCATTTGAGCGGTTGACAATGTATGCGTTTCAGCACCCCCTGTGCCACCTAAAATATCTCCATTAACGCCGCCAGCCTGACCGGTTAGGCGATTAGCGGATGAACCACCCATATCGTCCTGACCCGCAATTACTCGTCCACGAAGGTCAGGGATATTAAATGTGGTTGATCCGTCTCCCACTCCGTAGGTAAGTCCTAATGCCGCAAAAAGTGGTGTACTAACTCCAGGTGTTATTTCTCTGTCATATTCTGAACCGTCACAATACAACCAATCACCTGGATTGCCTGGTAAGGATATCCCAGCATACGGCAAAATGGTGGAAGTCGGCATGAGTACACTTACTGCCGCACTATCGAGCTTGGCCGCAGTCACCGCCCCGTCCTGTATCTTGGCAGTAATAACGGAGTTATCCGCTAGTTCGTTAGATGTAATACCTGTCTGTTTGACTTTTAAATATCCGCCCGAGGCATCGACTTCTATGGTTGAACCGTCTGCGGTGTTATTAGCACCTGTACGAAATGTAGCAAGGTTTGCGATGTCCTGTAATTTGGTCGCGGTTACCTGGTCGCCCGATGCGAAACTTTGTCCTGTTTGTAATACTGGCATGATTATATTCTCCTTATGAAATTGATGTGGTGGATCGGTTACTGATTCTAGCGTCTATCTTGGTAGCCCGAAGGTATGGTCGGCCTATGGATGGCCGGAAATCTGCCTGTATGCCAAACCCCTTCTTATTTACCCGAAGGCGTAGGGAGGCCTCCTCCGAGTCGGGCAATGAGTTACCCAGTAGGCTGGAGATAGCTGTGCTTGTGCTTACCGAGTCGGGGTCTTCGGTTATAAATTGGATGTTACCGTCAGTAGAAAAGCCGGTATTTGATTTTACATGGAACTCTGCGCGGCTGTATGTTTTACGGTCCATACTTTCGGCATCGTATTGGCGGGTGGTTAGCTGACTAATTATAGGGATGGTGGAGGGACTTGCCTGCCCTGCTGTAATCGAAACCACATCGCCTCCCTCATTGCCATCAACCTTATGCACCCCGCCCTCTTCGGTTGTGAGATACAAAGCATTCTGCGCTCCTTCACGGGCAACAAGTAAATCGCGAATGGCAAAGTCTACAGAGTTTACAGAGTCAATGCTTTCAAAACCGCCGTTGATAAAGTTATAAACGATTATGGTGTTGAGCTTAGTCGCATTGCCCGCACCAGGAGTAGAGTCTAGTGGGACGGCCAGCCAGTAGCGGGAGTTGAAATATACGCCTGTGGAAAGGTGGGCATAGTTCTGATTTATCCGATCTATAAATGGCTGAATGGTTTCGGATATCGGTGTGCCTGTTCCTCGTAAATTGTATTCATCAAGGAACTCGACAGAATATATTCCTTGGTCTGATAAGAATAGAATCTTGTTCGCCACCTGGACGATTGACTTCCTTGCGGATGCTCCGATCTCTGTGGTTACCACATTGGTGGACACATCGGAAAGAGATCCACTCACGCCTGTCATCAGGTGGATCGATTTGCGGTTGAATACCACTATGGAATCGTTGGTAAAACCTGTAAGCCCCACGGTGTAATCGCTCTGCCCGGCACTCGCTCGGAACTGATTTCCGATTCTATCATATGTATCGCTATCAAAGATATCGCTGGCAATGAGTTCGTCCCGAACATTTCGAGTGCTGGGTGATACATCCGAAGTGTACCAGTACGGGAGCCAAAGTCTACGCTGGTGAAACTCTCCCCACGGGGCAGATGGCATATGGATAAATCCCTTACCGATTGCCAACTGTTTGGAAACCGTGAGGGATGCACCAAGTGATACTGTCTCTACCCCCAAATTAAAAGTAAATTGGTCTACTGTTGGGGTGGAAGTAATGATTGCTTTTTGATTTTGGAATAAATCGTATGGGGATGCCCCATCCCTAATGGTTACCTCGTTTCCTTGCTCCAGCCCATGATTGATCACATCCATAGTTACCACGCCGTTTAGTGCAGTAGCGGTGGTGTCTGTAAGATAAGCGGGCGCTGTATAAGTGCCACGAGCTACCCTGGTAAAATCCGCAAAGTATTCAGCCGATGCACCCGATACATTAAAGGTAGCTGTCTGAGATCCTGCCATCTCCACGGTGAATTGAGTGGCAGTTGGAGCGGTTACTATCTGATAACAGTTATTGGGATTGATGGTCCAATTACCTAGGTTTGTCAGCGTGACAAAGTCACCCACTACCCGACCATGATTTGCTGATGTATTTACCGTTATTACCTGACCTGATTGAGAGGCAGAGGATATGCCGATTTCATTAAGTGATGGGCTGGCCGACAAAGCGGTTTTCCTTGGGCGGAAGATAAACATTTTATCAAATCCTTGAGACATACCCACAGGAGCATCCACAGTCTCCCCTCCGCCCTCATATCGGCACTTAAATAGGGCTGTGTCTTTTAGTCGGACAATCACACAAACATTATTTGTCGCGGTAAATATGTAGTCATCCGAGTTCGATGAAGCATCGCTGTAAACCGCTGATCCATAAACCTCATTTACCCCGTCATCGTTTAGGGTAAAATCCAGGGTGGTGGCAATCGAGTTGCCAACAGAACATACTGAGGTGTTGCCTACCGATGAGTCCTGCACGGTAAAGGTTGCATCACTCCCGGCATTGGCAAAGGTGATGGTCTTAGTGTTAAAGTTTACGGTAGATAAAGTGTGTGTGCCATCTACTGAAGGGTCCACATCATCCACAGTTATATTATCACCAGGAATGAAGGACAGGTTGGGAGTGTCATCTAGTACTAAACTGACAACGCCCGATGAACGGGAGGCCGATAAAATTACATAGGGTATGCGGATCGCATCTTCTCCCGATGTGATTGATCCGAACAGGGTCGATAATCCTTTGCGGGGTTGCCAAGTCCCGTCATCGTTCATCCGGCCATTCTTCGACAGGGCTACCTCACCAGGCTTTAACTGGTTAGGCCGCAGACGGGCATTCATCCGCAAGAAGAATGTATCCCCTTCTGTTACGAATGGATCGTCTAGTTGGCCGTATGATCGATATCTCGACATCTATCTATTTCTTTCGGATCTCTTGGAAAATCTTAATGCCCATAAAGATGATGGTCGCCACGCCCGCCACGATGCCCACAATCTCATTGACTGTGCCAAGCCCAAAGGTGGCGGCGGTTCCCGCCATTCCTGCCATGCTTATTCTATCCATTACACGCATCGAGTAAAATAAGCAGAACCACTATGCCTACAAATATCGTTATCATTTTGCCCCTTTTTGATAGGGTGTGAAACTTGTCTTTTAGTAAATAAAAGTTTTTCATTTTGCTGGAAATGGTGGACGGGTTTGGTTCTTAATCGCTTCGGTCTTACTGCACTTACGGGCAACAAAGATGGGGATCGCTAGGTAGCAACCCAGCCCAATAGCCGCCCATGTGAGCCACCGTTTGATGGAGCTAGTAAATTGATCGAAGCCTGATTGGTGTTCTGCCATTCCTTGGGCCACGAGTGCGGAAACATCTCCGTGGGTTAATGCTTCAATTCGCTCCTCCGCTTCCACCAAGGCATCGGCATTTTTCAATGCCTCGCCAACCAAGGCTCCTGTACCCGCACCAAGTGCGGCTCCTCCAGGTCCGCCCAAGCTACCTACCCCACCACCAGCGATTGCGCCAAGTGTTGGGTAGGTGGATCGCAATGAGCAACCAGCGAGCAGAAGAGTCGCAATGGAGATGACATAGAGCATCAGATAGGTTCTTCGCTCGCCCACTCAGGACTTTGCATGATCGGAAGTATCTCTTCGTGTGTGTACTCCGTCTTGCCGAGTAGAAAGAATGGTTGGGTGCCTTCGTACTTAACGAATGTCTTAGTACCGTCTAATGAGTAGCGAAGTGTGTCAGCGGATGTTTCTTGTACTTGAGAGAAATCAACATTATCCACTTCTGATGCGTCAATTATTATATATGTTTTCATAATTAGGAAGCTACATCAGCAGTCCTGTCTGCTTGTTCCATGTTTACTGAGGTTGCATCAGCGTTTGAACCTAGTGAATTAGTACCTGATGCTGCATTATCTATTGTCCAATTAGTACTGTCCCAAGTATCACCTGAAGCGTCACCCATTCTCCACCAACCTACAGGATTTAAAGAATTTACATTCACACCAGCGACACCTCCGTTATAAAGTTCTGAAACTTGATTTGCGGATAGCTCGGTATTGTAAATAGAAAACTCGTCAATATGACCGTCTAAATAGTATTCGTTTGTACCAGCAAATCCACTTCCCAAAAAGTTACTATTATCATAAGCACCCAAACTTCCAGATGTGTATAAAGTCTGTAAAGAATTGTTTATGTATAACTTAAAGCCTGATGTAGTGTCTTGAACGCCCGCGACTCCGTTACCACCTGCACTAATATCAACCCCATCAAATGTTATACAAATATGCCTCCAATTGCCCACCAAATCTGAAGCTACCGCAGTACTGTTAGTAGTTAATCTAGGCGTACCTGAACCACTAGTGGCTCCCCCAACTCCGAAACTAACTCCGGAATAATTATTAGTACTTTGATTAAGAAAAATAGCAAAACCTTTACTGGTGCCTAAATCTGTTTTAGCCTGAAAGATAACGGGGAAGCTGTTAGCGTATGTGTCTAATTTGACCCATCCTGAGAAACTGAATGCAGAAGAAGTGTCAAATAAAGTCTCACTACCTGCGGTCAAATACTCATCTGCTCCGTCTAAATCGAGAGAGTATGTATTAGTTATGTCAGATAAAGAAACACCATCACTATTATACGCTCGCCAATTAGCACCGTCATAGATGATGTAGTTCTTCGTGTCTGTTTCAAAGTAAGCATCACCCGCAGACGGCGAGCCGGGGCGTGTTGAGGATGTGGTTGTTGGTATTGTTGTTGGCATGGCTATTAAAAGGGTTCGTCAGATGTCCACTCGTCTGTTGCTAGGATCGCTAGAATTTCTGAGTGGGTGTACTCTTGTTTACCGCTAAGGAAGGAGGGCTGGTCGCCTTCGTACTTTAATAAAGCCTTACTTCCATCAACTGAATAACGAAGGGTATCAGAGGAGGTTTGAAGTACTTGGTTGAAGTCTACAGAGCTAACCTCTGATGCGTCTATAATGCAGTATGTTCTCATAATTAGTAACTAGTATAGGATGGACTGTTATAAAGAGTGGCGTGGTAATTATTAGCGGACATATCATAAACTGTAGAACCACTTCCAGCTTCATCGCCATCCCCCATTCTGTACCAAACGACAGGATCAAAACTTGTAAGATTCCCTTTAGTTCCATTCGTTCCGCCGCTTCCTCCGTCGCTCTCCCCTTTGTAGATATTCGTTATCTGACTTTGTGTTAATGCAGAATGAAAAACAGCCAATTCATCTATATCGCCTAAGCCCGGAAGATAAGTACTTCCGGTAGGCCAGTATATGGGGTTTGATGACGGGAACATACTCAATAAAAAATAACCTCCGCCAAAAGTTTGAGACAGCTGGTTGTTCGTTACATTCATCTGTAGAGACAGACTGTTAGTTGAATCACCTATATATACTTTTAGATTTGTACCACTACGCACAAAAGTAACATGATACCATGTATTTGTAGTGTACTGAAAATTAGAATAGTTATCGAAGATAGTCTGGCCACTAGAGTCAGCAGTATAAAAACGAAACTTAGTTGGATTACTAGAGTCAGTAGAACCTCTTAGGTTTAATTGTAATGTTGATGTATTCTGAATATCACCCGCATAAAAAACAACTTTTGTTCCAGTTGGAATTGATGAAGTTTTATACCAGAAGCTAACACTAAAATCACCTGACCCCGGACTATCTAAACCGTAAGAACTACTTAAATAATCGTCTACACCATCAAAGCTTAAATAATAATCATTAATGCCTGACCATCCGCCGGAGCCATCGCTCGCATAAGATCGCCAAAAGGCACCGTCATAAACAATGATATTCTTGGTATCAGTTTCAAATGCAATCCTACCTTGGACTCCTGTTGGTCTGGTTGAAGATGTTGTTGGTGTAATCGTACTCATGTTTATTAAGAATCGTTATTGAAGATGTACCAAGCAGTTCCGTCATATAGATATAAGTCATCTGTATCAGTTGCTTGTTCGATTGTGTAAGCAGTAGGTGTTGATGCTAATATAGTAGCTTCCGTATTGGTAGCTGTGATGATAACAGGATCAGTCACATCGTTATTGTAGATGTACCAAGCACTACCATCGTAGATGTAGTAATAACCTGTGTCCGTTCCTAGAGCGATATTAACTTCTCCGCTTGGATTGAATGGTGTGCTTGCTAAGATGTTCGCTTCGGTGTCTCGTGTGGTTACATTGAATAGATCAACAGCACTCAAGAATGTACCGCTGATGCTTGCTTGTATAAAGTTCGGACCATCAAGAGTAACTCCACTCACCCCACTTGATACGGTAGCTGGGTTGGTAAGATTAAATGTAATAACAGTATCGGAACCTGTGCTTAATGTCTGACCTGTATCTACTGTAAGTACAAGCGTACCTGTTGACTGTGTCCAAGAACCGATACCACCAAATACAGATGCTCCCGCCCCGCTTAAAGTTAAGGAACCGTCTGCTGTTTGTGATCCTGTTAATCCAGCAAGTGTGATTGAATCTCCAGCGTCTATGTCTCTACTTGGTTGAACAGTAAAGGTAATCGTGTTCTCAGCACCTTTTACATTGTTTCCGTTTACCAGCGTAGCTGTATCAAAGGTTCCCGGCGGTACAGTAGGACTGGCGATAACACCTAACCCAAATGTAGGAAGTACGAACATCTCTTAAGAAGCGGTGTCTCCGGCTAAGATGTAAGTGTCGGTATCGTAAGCAACAATGCTAGCTACTCCGTACTGACCGTTGATCTTTGTGTGAGACTGTCTGTTGTTTACTGTTGCTGTACCTGCGAACGATACTTGACCCGCTCCCTTTTGTATGAAGCTACAATTAAAGGAGGCTGGTAACCCGGTATCTACATTGAGAGTCATAGCTGTAGCCCCGTTATCTAAGGCTAATACTTTACCGTTGTCTGAGTCTAATAGTGTATAAGCATTTGCTGTGATCGTTGGGGTCTCTACTTTTGCCGCAAATCCAAATATCGCATTATCATCAAAGTCAAAGTCTCCAAGTTCTCCCGCAGTTACTCCTGTTATGAATCCGCTATCGTTGGTGAGCGTGGAGATGTTGTCTGCTGGTTGAGTAGCACTATCTGCTAATGTGCCTTGAGCCGCAGTTGCGTAGTCAGTTGATGCGGTAGTGGCGGCTGTGCCTAGACCACTTACACTTGTGTTGGGCAGTAAGCCTGTAACATCTGTGGACAGATCGATCGCCCCCAAAGAAATAGTTTGCCCTGTTAAACTCAAATAATCGTGCAGAGCAGTATCTAAGGTAACATCGGTGGAGTTATCTGTACCAGCGGCATCCACATCAAGCGTAGTGCGAGCGGTTGCGGCATCGGCATCGTCCACAAGGGTAGCTCCAAATAATGAGATGCCGTGGGCCTGAGTTAGCGACTCGTGATTACCCAGGCTGACCTGAGTGGCCCGTAGGTTGATCAATGAGGTGAGTGATGACTCGGTTGAGCCTAGGCTGGCTTGAGTAGCCAAGTGATCGGTAAGATCACCAAAAGTAACTCCTTTAGTGGTTCCTTGAGGTGATCCTGTAAGGTCATCTACATCGGTGATCGGTAAAATGTCTCCCGTTGCTGGAGTGACCCCAAGGTTAGTTAGTGCTGAAATTTTCTTATTCATTTATTTCCTGTTAATCGAATGCTAAGTATTGCCCCGCTTCCACGAGCAGAAAGTCCTCCGCCTCGGTTTGGATAACCCCGTCAGGGCCACTTGCAATGGGACCAATGATGCTGTCGGCATCTACCTCCCCGATGGAGAGTCTAAGTCCTAAATCCGGCATTATGCTTTATATAAAAGTGCGGCTCCGCTCGAAAGAGTTAGGGAAGTAAAGGGAACATAGATCACTTGGCCTGCCCCAAAAGATGTGGCATCAGCGATCAAGCCTGCCGAGTTATCCATTACGCTAGTGAGTGCGGATATTACTGAAGCCTCAGTAAATTGGACTGCTATGAAGTCACCTGCATGGGCGACTGTGTCGTTAATATAGACGCATCCATTAGCGCCCATCGAATTGTTTACATTTATTGATGCGATCCCCATGATATTAAGTGGTTGAAAGTATTGATACCCCAAAGCTGTAGCTCGGGTATGTGTTTACGGTTATTTTGTTTTGTGATTGTAGGCGTTCTGCCCGATCTATTTCTAAAAATAAATATTCCTCTGCCCGATTTTCCTCACGCATGGCGGCCTCTGTTTGGCCATCGCCCCGCAAGAAGTCGCTAAGGCACCCGGCTGTCAGGTAGTTGCTTAGAAATTCAGGAATATTTTGCTCATCAGGACTGTCAGACCCATAGGTTGGTCGAACTGCTGTGCCGAGTATAAATACGGAGGTTAATGAACTATCCGCGGGTAGAATTAAGTAACCATCGACTAGTTTGAAATCCAGTAAGATAGCATTGCGATCCGTGTATGGGTTTTTAGTCCATACCTGGTGAATTTCCATCACATCCAGATCGTTATCGATCCGTACTGCTTTATCTGCGGCAGGGTTGGATGTGGCGGCTACATTCTTTTGGGTAATTTTTAATAGTTCAGGCCATTGACAACGATGCCATGCAGTCTGCGCCCTACTATTTATTGCCTCCTTAAAAAAGAACTCATCCACACTTGTCAAAGTCGGCAAGCCTGCCGCCATTTGGAAGCGTTTCTTTAAGGAGTCAAATGTTGTGGTTCTTGCCATTATTGAACATTAGCGATACCTGCCTGAATAGGAGATCCACCCGCCTGTATATTATGCCTGCGGAACTGGCTAGGTGCGCGGTATTGCAGAACATCATTACGGAACTGTCTGCCTTGTTCGCGGACCAGGTCGATCTCTTGGATCAATAATGCTTCTGCATTTTGCTCTTCCACGGTAGCTTTTTCTGTTTGGCCATCCCCTCGAAGAAAGTCGGCATAAGCACCTTGGACCATATACTCAAAAAAGATATTGGGTATATTTTGCTCGTCTCCAGCTTCATCACCATAGTATCCGCTGGTGGCTGATCCTGAGTTTATTTCACCACGCAAATCTTTTCGATAAGTAATAAATACATTTACTGCATTTAGAGCAGTAGGTTCGATAATTTTAACGCTCGGATACCCCCCCGAGTCTAGTTCTGTAAAAAATGTATACTCGTCAGGATAACGGGTATTAGCAGGGTCTTCTTTATGAATGCGAAATACGACATTTGCATCGTTAGCTAACTTATTGGACGCTCCGTATACTCGTAAACGATTAGCGTCTGAGGTTACCACTCCAACCGATTCGCCAATCACGGTGAACTGTGGCCAAGGATAACGCTCGTGGGCTAGTCTTGCCCTTCGATTTACTAAATCACGAAGGAAACCAGCGTCTGTTGTTTGGAGTGATTCTAAACCAGCTAGTGCCTGAAACCTAGACTTTAGCTGGCTGTATGTAGCTGTAGCATAATTTCCCATAATTTAAATATTTAGTGTTTTACTACTGTCTCGGGGTTGGATTTTTCAAAGTCCTTGGTGAACTGCTTATCACCCCAGCATCCAGGTCTTTCCTGTTGGTGTCTCATATAAGTGGTTAAATCAGTCACCCGAGCTAAACGAAAGTCGCCCTTGCCCCCCTCGAGGGATTTAGCCGACTTCCTAGCCTGCTCCTGGCGAGCTTCATAGTTTTTCTTTTCATACATAGCGGCTCTTTCAGTTTCTTTACGAAGATAGTATGCTATCTCCTGTTCAGAACTGCTACTCCGCTTGCCCCCCTTTACGATGATATTAAGACTCATTTTATAGAAAGAAAAAAGGGAGCCGGCCTACCCCTAAACCGGCTCCCCTGAATGAACACATGAAAACAAACAACTACTAATTGTCTGATATGAATGATTAAACGATAGACCCCAAGGAGCGTGGGTTAGCTACACGAAGTGTGAGCATTGTTTCACAGATCGAACGCTTTCCAGCACCATTGTCAGGAAGATCCATAACGGAAATACCCTCAAGGAATTTTAAGGAAACGCTGTCATCATCAGGAAGAAGATAAGCACGATTTCCGTTAAGTACGCCTTCAGCAGTATTTGGGCTAAGTGTGATCTTTCCGCCGGATACATATGCACCATCACCAGCTACTCCCGACAACTCGAAAGTGTCAGCAGTTTTGTTGGCTACTGTGTGAGTACCGTTAGCGGCGTTGTTTCCAAGCACTCCGCTAATAGTTACAGAATCTCCGTCTGAAAAACCATGACCAGCAGAAGTGATTACGATTGGGTTAGCATTCGTTGCATCGGTTACTGCTTTACTGATTTGACGACCGCCGTGAAGCATAGGAATGATATCGATGCTTCCAAAATCTGAAACATAAGAAAGAACGCTTCTGATTAAGGTTTTTCCGCTAACATCCTGGGTGAACTGGAAGTTTCCATTAGAAACAGTAGAGCGGGTGTAATCGGTGATCTTGTTCATCACGGCTGGGCCGGCAAACAATTTATAGGAACCTTTGGCTCCACTCGCTTCGTATACTGCCTGAAGCAATCCACGAAGAGCAGACTCGGTAAGACTCGCAAAGTTTACACGAGATCCACTCACAGAGCGAAAGCCTTGTTTCAAGGAAGTGTCGAATGTGTTACCTACAAAAGCAGGATCACTCCATACGCCGAGGCCACACATGGTAGCACCAGCAGAAGAAGAACCAGCGGACTGGTCATTACCTGATCCAATAGCAGTCTCGATTGAGCGCTTGAGTTGGATAAGGGACTTTGCTTTGGCTGAGTTGTAGAGACCATTTTGACCATTAGGAGCGACATCGACCATCTCAGCCTGGCGGCCAATTGCGAAACGATCCTGGAGGGTTTGAACCCGGTTACCAAGACGAGCGCGGGACTCGATGAGGTTCGACATATCATTAAGAGTGTAATCGATTCCATCCGCGTTTCCTGCGATGCTTGGGTCGTTAAGGGAGTCCACTAACCACTCGTTTAAAGTTGCCTTGGGAGCAGATGATTGTGGGAGAAATGAAAACAAGGGTGTTTCAGTAGGCTCGACAGTTTTTAGAAGGTTTTCTAAATTTTCGCGAGCGCCTTGGTTTGCATTTACGCTATATGAAGTTGCTATTGCCATTTTTAATAAGAGTTTTGAATTTTAATAATTAAAGTTTTAGTCGCTAAGAAATGCGGCTAAGTCATTAACCGAGAGAGTTCCTTTACGCTTAATAGAATCTTTCTGTTTCTGTTTCCGGGTTGCGGCGTTCTCCACAGGGGGAGATACATTACCTCCATCGGTAGGAGGTGGAGCCTTGGGCTTGACCGCTTTCTTTTTTGGTGCGGTGGTTGCCTTTTGGTCGGCCTTGATCGCTTCGATACCCCTTACGAGAGTAGCGGCGATAAAGTCACCATTTGGAAGATTGTTTAGTACATGACTGTACTGCTTTTTAAGATTACCGAATAACTCCTGGCGGGTCTCTGCTAACTCACTATCTTCGTTCAACCATGAATGGGTTGTGATAGTGTCTTGTTGCCATTGCGATTTTTCAGCCAGGTATTTCTCCCGTGCTGGAATCTTTTCGGTAAGGTACTCGTCTGCCTGGGTGAGAATGTTGCGAATATCATCATCGCTGTATTCCTTGCCATCGACTTCTACATAATCCTTACCGATATTCTGCAATGCGAACTTCTTGGCGGCTTGTGCTT
>Ga0208899_1002105_pt1 | contig 13617 bp, 24 predicted proteins | sample VirMetDEL_Nov_24_FD_184518 | JGI IMG/M metagenome (GOLD analysis project Ga0208899, IMG submission 184518) | Aqueous microbial communities from the Delaware River and Bay under freshwater to marine salinity gradient to study organic matter... | ecosystem: Environmental > Aquatic > Marine >... | reverse complement strand
TACACCCACAAGCCCCTTTCAAAGTATATTTGGAGCCTGACGAAATAAATGCAATTATGTCAACCGGCGTACCATTTCTCATACAAACAGGATCACCCGCTTTAGCTCTTTCTAAATCAAAATCAAAAGTTATCATTGCTGTATTCTCCTCATAGCTTTATTTATACCTTCTGGGCCTTCCACGCTATTAGCGGCTGGCTGGTTTAGCAAAATATACAAAAAGGTGTTGCCTGTGTGCGACACTTCTAAGCCGTAATCAAATTCATTATCCAAATTAATACACCACCAGGCGGCGAAATTGCTAGACCAAATTACTCTATGTTCTAGATAGCGGTTAGCGCCATGGTTATCGGTGAAGTGAAAAGAGGTTATAATGTCCCCTTCAAATATTTCCACTCCATTACTATCAGCTCTTCCCGTCGATCTTTTCATTTTTTACACCTCTATTGTTTATGATCGACATTACCGGCACTATTAAGCAAAACGCAAACAGCACCACCCCTACAACTTCTATAGAGTCCATTCTTTTTTTGCTCCCTACTTAGATTTTGTTTTTATTTGGAATAATTCCCAGACGGCGCTTGGTATAATCAGCTCCCCGCTTTCGTATCTGTGCCAAGTCCTTTGGGTCTTGTGCACCAAGGACGCGGCATCCTCAGCGCTCAAGCCTAAGCCGATTCTTTTACTTTTTATTTCGTGCTTTGTTGGTGTGCTCATTTTGTTTCCTGTTTGCTTGTTATCGTGTCTATGTATGTTGCTGATGGGGTTAGGAGGATTACCACTAACAATATCGATAAGATTGAAACTGATATTTTTGCCGGCTTAATGAAAACGTCCAGAAAATTCCTCTTAAAGTATTCATAGCCTTCAACCACGACGCATATAAAACAAAACAATCCCATTGCGAAAAGTAAAAGAAGTCCAAAGATAAAAATCAGCTCTATAGCCAAGCTAAACGACCTAATTACATCCCATAAGTATAATTCTGTTTGTGTCATGATGTTGTCTCCTTTTGTGTGCGTTCAAGTTTTTTGTGAATGTAAAATTTAGGAAATTTTTCAAAATTAATGCAGCGATGATTTGAAAAGACGATATACCATCTCCCTATCTTCAATCTTAACCTGCCGAAGGATATAACAATATAATTCTTATATGGGTTTGTCATCGTGTCTAGTGTCTCAAGTGGGACAACCGCATATCTATTTAAGTACGCTTTTATCTCTCCGGTCTCAACGTTGCGGTTGAAAACAAACTCCTCGCCTTTCCTACTGCATATAAGGCACTCTTTTACAAAGCTTCTTGTCATTGCTCTTTCTCCTCTTGCGTGCATTCGTGTTTAAGTTTTTCTTCTATGTCTGAAATCTCATCTAAATCACCAAACTCAATGGAGTGTTTACAATGAACGCATTCAGCGCTTACAATCCTGTATTCAATATCGTCAAAACACGTCTCTTCGTATTTAATTGAAGTAACTTTGAAGCTTCCAGATATAATACAAGACAAGCTGTAATATTTATCTGTTATGTCAAAAAAAATATCACCACGAGCTAGCGCGTTTCCAATGTCTTGAAGTAGTTTTTTAGCTTCCAGCTGTCCCCCTGTCGTATAGTAGAATTCGCCATTCGTTGTCTTTTTTACTTTCACCTTATAACCAAAAACATCAAATTGAACAACAAAATTTGTGTTTAACAATCTTCCATCGTAATCTCTTATAAACATTTATTCTATCCTATAAATTAATATCTTAACCCGTCCAGTTTTCCCGCTATTTCATCTTTCAAACGATCAAGCGGCCCATTGTTATCGATGAAAATCATCGTCTTTGCGTTGTATTTTATTTGCATGGACGGATCACTTGGTTTTCGCAGCCCTCCATCTATCCACACAATGATATCGTAAATGTTTTTTGTTGCGTTGTATTCGTCGAGATCTCTTAACCCTACATAACCATCGTATTTATTTAAAACCAGTCGCGTTAGTCTGGTTCGATCTGGAGTGTTGAATTCTTTTATTAGTCTCCGCCATGTTTCGCGATGGATGCGCCTCTCTGCAAACAATTGATCATCGTCAATCTCTGGAAATAACTTTTTTAACCCTGGTTTTATAGCGTCAAAAGCCGCTTCACTAGAGCCTCCCAGCTTTAAATCGTATCTTTTAGCGATTATTTTGGCGGCTTCATCCTTTCCATGCTGCCCGTGACCTAGGATTAAAAGTTTTGGGGTGCTTACGGTTATCATTCCGCGCGGGGTTGCCGTGTAGAAGTTATCTGTCATTAATTTCCCCCGCCCTTAAGAATTTATGTTTTTCTTAATTGAATCAATAAGGCTTTCCATTTTGTCCATCAAGTCAGGATGACACCCTTCTACCATCTCACACACATCAATAAGTTTTTCCACATCACTCTTTACCGTAAGCCAGTAGTGTTTTTTTATAGCCCTGTTAGCGCCCAGGTAAACGTGTTTTTCTCTAGAGTGATGCCTACCTATCGACGTGTTTGAATTGTTGGAGTGAACCTTTAAATTAAATCGCTCCTCCTTGCTTAGCGAGGAAATGAACCCCGCTGTTTTCTTCACCCTTTGCCGAAGAACCTCGCCCTTTCTCTGAGGGTGATAGTACAGATTGTACTTTTTCAATATCTGCTCAGCTTGGATATCGTTTTCAGTTTTAACGATAACTTTTTTTTCTTTGTTCGTTATGATTTTCAATTGTTGAACTAAGTCTTGCATTTTTTTAGACCCTCTGTTTTGTTTTGACGCATATTAAAGACGTTTTGTCTTTTTGTAAACCCTTTTATTCCTTTTTATCACCCTTACCCATTTTGATATGTACGGTCGTAAATGATCGGGACATTGATTGTAGAGATTTATTTGTGTTTTTTGATCGTATCGCATTAGCTGCTTAGCCTGTTTGTAGCAAAAGAAGTCAAGCCATTGTTCAATACTTGGATCTATCTCGCCGTGCTCAATAGCCCGTCTGAGCCTATAACTAGGTCTTACAGTGATATCGCTTATACCAAGCATTAAACGCCTCCAGTGCTGCTTCGTGACCAAACGCAATGCACACCCATGCGCCTAATCGTTTTGATTCAAGCAAGAACCCTACTTGCTTATCCGTTATTTCTGACCTTGTTGGATCTCTCCTTTTTAGCTCGCAAACGAAAGCGGGGTGGCCGGGAATAATTATGTCGCTGGCTCCAGTCGTTAACCCTTCAGATTTTTCGAGTTTGATTTGATTTGAGTTTCGTTTTCCTTCGTTTCTAGGGTGGATAACATTAGTACAAACCTTTCTTATAGCGTTTATAACCGTTTTTTGCTCGGCTGATTCAGGTGGGCATTTCCCTCGATACTCACCGCCGTAAACTCTAATTCGTTTCCGTTGTAGCTGCTTTATGTCCATAAACGTTAAAATATCCTGTGTTTCTGTTTTTTGCTGCGATGATTGTTTGCGGCATCATAGCATCTTTTGTTTTATCGAAAAAATCTCTTACCGTTTTCACTGTTTCACCGAATACAGCAATACAAAAATCATCCCATATTCTGCGATTTTTTGGCTGATAATAAACTGTCATTTTTCGACACTCGGTTGACCATATCACTTTTACCGTGTCGTTCCCTTTGTTGCTTTTATGTAGGTTGAATTTCCAGCTTATTATCTTATCCTCTGTCGGTGAGTATGGATCTTTTTTTAGTTTAGCATATTCGAGCCTGAGCTTTTCGTTCGGGTCGACTAGCTCAGCTTTGCATGATGTACACCTTCTCGCTGCTATGTCGTTCTCCTGGTCACACTCAGGACACACTTTAAAAGACCATCGATGCCCGCACTGTTTAGCCAAACCTCTATCCAAAGTAAATCCCATGCAGCGCCGCCCGTAATGTGCCGGTAACGGTTGTCCTCCATCTACAGCAATTCTATTACCTAGCAGGTCAACAAAATATCCTTCTTCGTCAATTTCAAAACCATCTTCGTTTCTTCTGGCGCTGAAAATGTTTTCAAAACCGCACAAGGCGCAGGTTGCTTTTATTTCCGCGCCTTCCGTTAACGGCCTAGCTTTAATATCTGGATTAAATATATCACCATCAGGGAAATGCCTTTCAAAATTTTGCGCATAATCTAAAACAAGCCCTTCAATCTTGTCATCATGCAGCCTAAGAACGCGCCCTATTATCTGCTGCAATAACCTAGCGCTTTCAGTGGGCCTCAATATTGCTATAACGTCGCAATGTGGAGCGTCAAAACCAGTTGTTAACGTCCCGATAGAAACGATATATTTGAATTTTTGCTTTTTGAAATCTCTTATTATTTTTTCGCGTTCTTTTTTAGGGGTGTCACCTGTTACAAGTCTAGCGCAATCCGGCAAAGATTCAATAATTTCTATCGCGTGGCTTTTGCTAGCTGCAAACAGCATAACACCCATCTTTCCACGTGATTTATGCACTATATCTTCTACTATTTGCGATGTTTTACGCCCCTTACCAACAAAAGTTTTTTCGATGTCGGCGCTATCGAATTGACCTCTTTTGTTTAGCTGCAATCCTGATGCGTTATAAGCATCGCCATAGGTTGCGTCGGTAGTCGGCGGGGTTAGGAACCCTCTATCGATTAACTCTCTAGCGGTTACTCTGAAAATCAATCGATGGAAATACGGCTCTATGGTTTGCGTATCCGGCACCATTGAGCCGTCAATCTCGTACTGATAAATGTAGCCGGTATTCATTCTATAGGGTGTTGCAGTCAGCCCGATTATTCTTAGGTTTTTATTCCTGTCTCGCAGATCGTTAACAATTGATTTTAATGTCTTGGTTATACCGTCGCATTCATCAATAATTAAAAGCGATATCTCACCAAAAGACTTTATATTGTTTTTAACCGATAGCGGGGTGCCAAATGTTACCGGGTGTTTAAGCTCCTTCTTAATTGCAGCGCAAAAAACGCTTGCCGGGTTTCCTGTCTTCAGATATTTCTCGTGGTTCTGCTCTACAAGCTCTTTCGATGGTTGCAGAACTAGCACTTTTTTCTTTGTGGTTTTATTGAGCCAGTTAGCTAGCGCCGCTATGATGTGGGACTTTCCCGCGCCCGTGGCTGCTTCAACAACTGCCGGCTCAATGCTTTTTTTAATGTGTGATATAGTGGCGTCTAGCGCCGCTTGTTGGTAGTCTCTTAGCATGATTCTACTAAGGCCGAATCAGAGAAAGTCAACCTATTATAAATAGCCTCAGCTTTCATCACGTCGTCTTCGTTATATTTTAAGACCTGCTCATACTTTCCGGCTTCCACATAATCCCAAACCTTTGAGCCGTCAATATCATCCGGTTTACCTTCAATGCCGAGCGCTTTGCAAAGATTATCTTGCGAGATGTATTCTTTGTGGCCGCACCACGCTATCGAATTATCGAAATAATGAACGCCATGTCTTCCGGCGAAATTTAGCAGGCAAGCGGGTCTAATACCATTAATAACGAATCTTCTGAATAAAAATTTTAGATCGAAATTAGCGACATTATGGCCCACAAAAAGCGGCGTTAATACTGAGCCAGCGGAATCCTTAGAACAAATCATAGCTAGAAAACGATTGAAGCTTTCCAAAAGTTTTCTTTCATTGAGCGAATAATCGCTAAACATTATACCGCTATTAACTTCAGTTATAGCAAAGCTAAACACCTGTCCTTTTGTGCCGTCTAGCGCGGTTTTCCTCCACGCCTCAATGCCTTTCTTCTCTCCTTCTTCTGTCGCTCTCATTTCCACCCATAGCATTTTTAATTGGTCTGCGCTGTAGGGTTTTGCTTCCTCTTTGCTTAAACCAAGGGCTTCAGCCGCTTGAGTTTTAGTTAGTGATGAAGGTGCTTTAAATTCATTGATAGCTTGATCTATGAAGCTTTGCCTAGCGCCTTCGCGCTGATCTGGGATTGTCTCTATATCTATTACGATTTTCATTTTCTTTTCTCTTGTCTATTTGTTTGTGGTGACCGGGGGGCAGGGATTAGCGCTTAGCCCTGCCGCTCTTATTTGTGGCGCTTTCCCCGGTCATTGTTGCCGCTGTTACCGCTCGCGGCGCTCGTAGCATTTAATCGATGCAGCCCCCGCATCGATTTGTCAGAAGGCTATTGTTATGTGCTTTATTCTGCCGTCGCGGATTAGATCAAATATCTCCTCCGCTAAGCACTGACCAAGCCCGTCATCGATTATCATTAACAATTCTCTATTCAACTACCAGTTGACTCCAGTGCTGCCAGAACTTTAGTCAAACATGTGTCAAGCTCCATAACTTCCTCAGAACTGTGATGACTTATCTCAGGAGTATTCGAAAGCATTCCTATGGCCTTTTTAATCCCGCTCTCAAGCTTTCGAACCCTGCTATCAAGCTTTGCAATCATCGCCCTTTGATCTATTCGCTCAATTTCAAGATCGAATACCCTAGAATGAAGCGGTGTATCTTTTAGTTCTTTAATCATTTTAAAGTAACCGGGGCGCTAACCCCGGCCTCCATTCATTTAAAAGGCAATATCCTCATCCAAATCTAAACGCTCTTTCTCCACTTGAGAATCGCGAGCGCTTTCGGTTGATTGAACCATTGAAACCCAATTTCCTGAGCTGCCATCCATTTCCCAAACCATGACCTTGATGCCCATCACTTTATTGACTAGGTTCATAGCCAAATCCAGATCTTCAGGCTCCTGGCCAAGTTTGCGCAAACCTCCACCCGCGTTAGTATCGATAGCCGAAAGCATTCTGAGCGCCTTGTCTCGCTTTTTGGTGTCGCTTTCATTGACTCGGATTTTTTGAAAAACTTTAAACCCTTGGTAATCTCCTTCTACCACCGACCATGTGACATTGATGAACGAGCCGTCTCGGTCAGCTGTTTTCCACTCCGCAGAATCAATGCAGGCCAAGACCAGAGTATTGTCAGGTATAACACTAACGTGCTGGGCGTCAAAGCTTTCCACCTCTTCTACTTCGTTTCCATCGCTCAGATTCCAAAAACTCATATTACTTTCCTTCTGTTGTGTTGTGTTGTGGTTGATTTAAAAATTTACTTAATGGGTTTTCGCCTTTTTTAAATGTGATCTCCTTTTCAATTCCATATCTGTTTTTTGCTACACTGCTAGCCTCAGCATGCGCTACCAACACCCGCGCCCCCGTTGATACGGCTTTTTTCGTTTCTTTTTTTACAAAAGATTCTAACTTAATATAGCCAACCAGGTCTGAATCATCCAAATAAACTGGAATGGATTGTTTGTTTAGTCTCATTGAGTAGCGGTTATATGGCTCGGCGTCTGGTAAATCCAGTGTCTCCGTTTCAGCATGAGCTATAAATACAATTGACATATTCTTTCGCGTGTTCAAGTGCCCGCAATAATTTCTAAGCTTGCAGTGCAGCTCCGCCACCGCTTTTAATCCGTTACCGTAGCCTCCACACGCCTGGTTGATTGATTTTGGATTATTGTCATCAGTAGCGACAATATGCGCCGCGAACAATCTTTCCAACGCTGTTACACTATCAACAACCAAGGTTTGATATTCGTGATCTTCTTTGATTAGCGCTGTTAGCTGCTCCCATAGTTGTTCGACTTTAGTTATGACCGGCATACAATCCGGTCTATCTGCGCTCGATATAGCTTGTACGCCGTCTTCAGCCCTGATAAATATCGGTTTAGGAAACGATGCTGCCAAACTGGTTTTACCCAACCCAGCATCACCACATATTGTTATCACCGGTTTTCGATCAGCCGGCTTTTGTATTAATCTATCTAGTGACATTTGTTTAGACCCTCTTGTCGTTGTTGTGTGATTTAAATTATAATCCTGTTTACATTGTAATGTAAATACGGAGATTGATAAAAATGTTTAAACCTGATGAATTAATTTTAAAGTTAAAAAATGAAAACCTTAGCGAGATAGCGCGAGTTACCGGCTATCATTATAATACCGTTTACCGATTCGCAAACAATGAAATAAAAAAGCCGTCCTATGATTTCATCGAAGCGCTATCTGATTTTTTTATTCAGTATCGATAGAGCCGCCCGTTATCGTCCAGTTATAGTATGTCTTTCCTCGCGGGGGTTTTACCTCCTCGCGTGAAATTAATTCTTTTTTCAGTAGCTCGGCTAAGCATTTATCTATGTCAGATTTTTTGTATTTGCGTAATGAATTTCTTATAGTTCCTGTTTTAATGGGTACCTCGGTATCGAGAATCGAAAGTATTTTGCGCATTAGCGCTATTGATGTCGTTTGCTCTTTGTCATTAATATTAGCTAACGATAAATTAATTTTTTCAGTTTGATCGCGCTTAATGTATTTATACGCCCACATGACGTGCTCTTTTGATCTAACTCCTTCCGTTATTGCTAATATCAAAGACACCTTTAAAATCATTTGATGGCTTCGTCGCACAATTGGTTCAAGGCCATAAACCTTGTGACGCTCAGCTTCGTCGTGCTGTTCTTTTTCGATTTGAGTTAGCAAGTCTTTCGCTTCGTCGGTTGTTTTTATTTCTGTTTTTTTGCAGCCTCGCCTGTTGTTTTGTGAAAGCTCCTTAATAGTCATCTCGAGCGGCATTGGTAGCGGTACGCGTTTAAAGTTTCGTTTAATTTTTGGATTGGTTTCTTTTTCCTGAACGATGATCGCTCGACCAATAAACCCATTCGAAGATTGTTCTTCGTTAACTATGCCGTTGAAAGTTGAGGGCGTGGTAAACCCAAGGATCGACAAAAACGGCTCTTTAATTCCGGTATCAATCGATTCTAAAATGATTTTTAATTCTTCTAAACGATCTTCGTTGACGCGCTCGTTTTCCTGCTTCATTTTATTCAGTGCGGATAGTTCAATGGTTAAGTCTTTCCGCGTTGCCTTTTTTAGATCGCCACCGAGCTTTATGTATTTATTTGTTTTCGTGAATGCTGACAATATCAGTGATAATATTCCCTCGAGATACGGCGTGCCCTTTGCGTTTGCCAACTTTGACAACCATAAACCCAATTCATCGATAACATAAACTGAGGTTGAATCATCGATAAAATTTCGAATCATTTCCTGCTCTGATTTTATAGAGCCGTACACAGTGCGGCCCATTGTTGCCGCTATCATGATGTCAGTTACCGCGTCCTCTATCGCCTCTTTTCCAGTTGCTGACCCAGACACGCAAAACATGATTAGATTTGTCCTAATGTCGTATTCATCCGTGTATTTGAGCCCGCACATTGAACCCACGGCGGTTAATGCCGCAGCTACTGCTAGATGTTCGCGAGGATAGCGGCATTGGTTATTGATCCATTTAGTTAGCTCACCAACAAAACCGGGTGGAGATTGTAGATCAATTAACGAGAGATCCAAGCGGCTTTGGTCGGGAATTGCTACGGCAACTGGCTCGTTAAACGTGACCGGCGCTACATAGCCGCCCTCCTCTGCGTAATGATATAGCGTGCCTAGCGTGACCAGCGATGTTGATTTCCCAAACCCGTGCCATCTTTTTTCAACGTCCTGATAGCCATGATATTTATCTCGGCTACCGCTAGACCATTTATCCCACAAATCCAGAGCCGCGCCCCCTGTTGAGTGATGTAGCGCCATACCCACTCGTATCCATTGCTCATAATCGCAATCAGGGGAGATATGGCGTAGCATATCAGCTAGCGTGTCGTCACTAACGTCAATTGCTGCACCGTTGATTGTCGCTCGATAAGTGTCCTTTTTTTCAAGTAGTTTCAGCAACGCTGCAGGCGTGTCGCCGACCGTGTCCGGTCCGCCCTTTTCGCACTCGTAAAGATCTCCCGAGGCGTGGAGTGATCCGCAACCAACGACAAACCCAGACGATTTAAAATCAACCCCTGGGTAATTGTCGAGATGATACAGCAGCGCCAGACTTTCCGGCCGCTTAAAATAAATATGCCACCCGCCGCCACCAGTGCTCACGACGAAACCTGATTCTTTTTTGAAATCAATCCCAGTGTCCGCGCATAGTTGCTCATAGCTAACGTCGCCGCCATTGCGCGGGTCTATATCGATAACTAGATGGTTCCCGACCAGCACACCCCAGCCGGTCGCTAGATGCCCGTAGGTTTCCATTGTATCCATCTGCTCAGCTGACCAAACGGGCGTGTATTGCCAATTGGAAGCCCGTGGATGCTTGTAGAGCGACGTGCACTCCTTGTCGCGACAATCACAGACTCCGCGCGTAACGCCGTGTAGAGGGAAGATACGGAATCCTGCCTCTATGTATGAATTATAATCGTGCTGCATTTAGCTAATCCTCTGCACCCAATAGCCGTCCACCCTGGACTGGTCTTTTTTTGTTCTGAATCGCATAGGTGTCGCTTTAAACAGTGCGCTAGCGAAGCCTTGCTGACTTCTGTCTGCTGAAAAAACGAACTTAGATTCATTTATGTTCATGTCTGCAATCTGTTCGCGCAAAAATTGCGCGTAATTAACTCTATGTAGCGGCTCGTCAAATGGGTTACTCATTATTTAATCAGCTCTGTAATTATTGGTGTGCTAGCAATGTAGAGTTTTTTGCGAGATTTGTAAAGTTTTATTTTTTTTATCTGCAAAATTAAACTCTAGTTAAAATAGTGCAAAACAATAGTAAGCAAAAATGGTCTTTTTCGCTTTAAAAACAACGACTTATAAAAGAGTAGTTAAAAAAGAACAGTAGTCTCTAATACACATCTATTTATTTAATGATTATAGTGTATAAATAGTAATAATTGCTTATACATTGCACGGCCTGTCCTGAATGGTATCTATAACTATTATTACTAATATATAATAAATATATAATAAAATTAATAAAATCAATAACTTACAAGCAAAAATGAATCACTAGACTTTACACTATTTAATACTAGAGTTTACTAGCCTTTCCCCGTCTCGCAGCCGGCTGGTAATTTTCGTAAATGAAATTTTACAAATAGGCGCAATGTCTCTATAATTAATATTAAGAAATCGAGACAAACAACGGGGACAAGATGATGACAGCAAATTGCGAGTTAATAACTAAATTAGCGCAGGCGTCAAAAAAAGACTACATGATTAAAAATGATCTTGGCGGGGTAGAGATTAACCCAAATATCGGAGTATTCGATAGCTTACTGGTCGCAAAAAAATTCGTTAGCGCCGCAATTTGTGCATTAGAACCGATAGAGGATCAATTGACGTCAGTCGATATCGAACGCGTAGCTGTTAAATCTGCTGTTTGGGATTTTGATTCAAGGCACGGCGCGCTGTTTGCTCGAAACCCACATCTAATTGAGGTGATGGTAAATTACACGCATCTTGCAACCATGGGTGAGCAATCAAACTTTATAGACAATTTGGAGAGATACGATATTGCCCTGGAGAGGGCCATAGAGAATTGGGACGGCACAGGATTTAGTGCAGATGGAACTATATAGATAGTTCACACGCATCAATTATCAAAGACAGAGGTTAAAGAGATGAGCGAATTGCAAGCGGCACACAAAAAAGGCGCAAAACTAAAGTGGTCAGATTTGTGGAATGAATTAGGGATGGAGCGAGACAGGGCTGGGCGGTGGTATCCTGGCGAGGATAGCCCTGAATACGTTCGCGATTATTTAGATGGATATAGAGGTCCATCTAGAGCGTATCCAAAGAGTTATGCTACGGCTTTATTAACTGCTAAATTTGCTAAAAAACTGTGTGAGTTTGACCCTGATTTGGCTGTAAGGCTCAAGATTGGAAGGCGTGTAGGCGAGGGGGGGGGTACAATGATCGTTAAACGAGTTGTGAGCGTCGAAATGGCAAGCGACGAAGAGGTATATAGCGTCACTTTGAGCGATGTTGTGGAGAGCTATACTATAGCTGAAGAGCGAGCAGAAAGCGGCGTGGTGTTTTATGAATTGTTAGCGGCTGGATATATTGAGGGTTATTTTTCAACCAGAAGAGCGGCAATGGAAAAAATAGCCAAGCATGCTGTTGATGATGATCTAGTGATCGGAGGCTACGGGAAGCACGGTGGACGCAAATTCTGGCGGCTACCCGAGCGGCTAAAAAAACAAATAACGAATCACGCATTTATCAATATTAGTTAAAAAAAATTTGCGTCTATTTGTAATTTTCGTAAATAAAACTTTACAAATAGGCGCAATGTCTCTACAGTTAATATTAAGAAATCGAGAGAAACTGATCGTGATGGGGTGGCTTTAAATGAAACTTAAAAGAATTGACGGTTCGACAATTTACGAAAACAACGACTGTAACAATTACGCTGATCTATTAAAAGAAGCGTTAAAATCAGGTGTTCGTGACTTCAGGGGGGCAAACTTTAGAGGGGTAGAGTTTGAGGGGGCAAACTTCAAGGGCGCAGGCTTCAAGGGTGCCGACTTCACGCTAGCAGACTTTACAGAGGCGAGCTTCAAAGACACAAGCTTCAAGGACGCGGACTTCAAGGACGCGGACTTCAAAGGCGCGGACTTCATGGGCGCAGACTTTGAGGGCGCGGACTTTAGAGGCGCAGAGTTTGAGGGGGTAAGCGTCGAGGGCGCAAACTTTAGGGGCGCAAGCTTTCGGCATATTAACGGCTAACGAGTTTCATAGACCGTTATGCAATGGTGATCGAATCTTATGAGCAGGGAGTTGTCGTGAGTAGGAACATGAACAAAGCGCGTGATATTTTTTTACTAATTTCAGTCGTGTCTGTGCCGGTGATAATAGCTTTTTTTGGTAGTGCGGCTTTTATTTATAGCTTTTTTAATTAAGAGGATTTTAAAATGAAAGACAAAATTTTATTTGTTATAGCTATTTCGTTAATAATTTTTGCTGACGCCATTGTTTATTACGTAGCGCCGGCTTTGGGAGGTTAACCCGTGGATACTCAAGAGTATTATAAAATAATAGAGGATGTGAAAATCGCGATAACCCCGCACATCGAGACATTGCTAGTGGCAAACAGAAGCGTTAACGATAATGCGTATCACGGGATGATCGACAATGTTAATGAGGTCGTGCTAAATCTTTTTGCTGAAAAGATGCCTAGGGCTAAAAATTTAAAATATTTGCATCAATCAAAAACCGCTTCGTGGCTAAATTTAGCTCGAGGAACATTGAGATCAATGGTGAAGAGGTACAACGATAAATATGAAACCTATTTGTAAGTTGACTAGATTAACAGTTAAGGAACAGGCTCGGCATGATTATGAGCTTAATCTAATTAAACAGCCTTTATATCATGATGGGACGCAGAGGCCCGAGTGGGATGCATTGGGACGATTAGCTAAACATTCATGGATGCGACACGCAAGAGAAAGACAAAGTTTTTTGATACAATAAACTGGGAGATTAGTATAAAGGATTTTAGTGCGAAGCTGAGCTAACCGGAAACCAACATTGTGAATTGATAGCCGTCCCGGCTGGAGAGTAATTATGATTATTAAAAAAGATGGTATGAGAATTAATACGCGATTAATGAATGTTTGGACTCATCACAAGAATAAGATTAGATTTTATGAGCTAGGCTGTGCATCTGGCTCTGTTACTTTTACGCTTGTGCTTAAGAGTGAGGGTGTTGCTTTGAGTGCTATGCATGAGATTGATAACGCAATTGATGCGGGTTGTAAATTGTTGGATTTAGATGAAGATCTACCAACGCATCTAATCGATAAGTCAACA
>Ga0208899_1002100_pt1 | contig 13637 bp, 29 predicted proteins | sample VirMetDEL_Nov_24_FD_184518 | JGI IMG/M metagenome (GOLD analysis project Ga0208899, IMG submission 184518) | Aqueous microbial communities from the Delaware River and Bay under freshwater to marine salinity gradient to study organic matter... | ecosystem: Environmental > Aquatic > Marine >... | reverse complement strand
CTCCCCATTAGTATATTAAGGGCAATAAAGAATTCTTAGTATGCAAAAATACATACAAACACCAACAAATGCAGAAGTTAAAATTTTTGTACAAGATAACTTCACATGCATTGAAAAAGAAACTGTTGAAGTTTCAAAAAGAATCGAAAATGATTCTTTCGTGTGCTATTGGATTGATTTCCAGATGGTAGCTCCAGATTATAGAGAGTTGACAAAATTAGTTGACTTTCTAAATACGTCAATCGTGAGAGTAAACCCTTCAATTTACGCGATTAAGAAAGAAACTTTTAGAATCGTTGTAATGGGCAAAATCCAACAAGTTGTAGAGGTGGAAGCATGAACGTTTCCCCCCGACAACAAAGAGTTATAGACGTTTTAGATTTTGCCTTTAATGGTAGATCTGAGAAAGACTATTCATTCGGCATATATGACCACGAGGGAAGATATGTTATGAGTAAGTTAAAGGTAGGAACGGAATTTCAGGACAGACTAGACCTATTAAATGAACTAGGTTTTAACATGTATTCCGTAACTTCCCATGATGACAAGTTGTACTTTGTCATTCAAGATAGGAGATGGGATAAGCAATGAACTACGAAACCTTTAACACAGTAACCAAGCTCTTAGAGAGTTTGAGAAATCCAGATTTAAGTTACGGGGATTTCCAGAAAAACGCTGAATTAATCAAACTTGGCTTGGATATAATGGGAGTTGAGAAAAAATCGGAGATGGGAGCATGACCGAAACTTACAACGGTTGGACTAATTGGGAAACATGGAACGCTTCTCTATGGTTGTCAAATGATGAATCCCTATACAACAAAACAAAAGATATTGTAACTGATACCAAATACGCATTTAATCATCAAATGATAGATGATTTAGAGGAATTGGTTAAAGAGTGCCAAGATGAGGGAATCATTAAAGACCACTTCACAACTCATAGGGTTAACTTTTACGAGTTAGCTATAAGCTTCATGTATGAAGAACATGAGCTTGAAGAACTAGACAAAGACGAAGCACAAGAAATGATAAAACGCATGTCATGGCTAAAAATGATGGAGATGTCCGAACATTGAACTCTAGTGAATTTAGAGATCAAAACGGCTTTAGACATTTTAAAGCTAGTCCAAACAAAATAGGGAAAGATAGTGACATAACTAAAACCATAGAAGTTAAACTATGCAAGCTTCACAACTTAGAACGTTGTGAATCTTGTTTCATAGAGTTTAACTTAATGCGTTGTCAGCGTTGTGTTGAGCATGTGACACTTTGCAAAGAGTGCCAATTAAGGAATGGTAACCATCTGTTCTATATCAAAGCGTATCAAGAAAGAACAATAACGGTTTATGGAACTCATATAACCGAAAAAGACATTCAAGGTAATTCTTGGATATGTGCATACGAGGAAAAATATAGACTTGATTGATACTATTATTTGTAGAGTATGCAATAAACAAATAATGTATCATTCAGAACTAGACTTTAAAAAGTGTAGGGAAAAACTAAAGGAATCTAAAAGTAATTTGGACTATTACTTTTAATTCTATACATTTTTATTATACAATATATTCTTAATATCAATGACTTTTACAACAAACGCAACAACAATTAAAGTATCACAAGATACTTTATCACTTCTAAAGACTTCAAAAATAAAATATATGGCAAAAAACAAAGTCACAAGATTATCAGATAATGATTATCTAGTAGCCATATTGAAAAAAGGTTGAAAAAAATGAAAGACGCAAATATAGACAACGTATTGAAAAAGTCTGAAGAATTCGAAAGCGAAGGAAAGATACAAGAATTATTCTTGGATCAAAAAATCCGCTTGACCAACGCAACAGTTGGAAACGGTAAGATGGGTAAATTTGCAAGAATTTATCTAGAAGACGTAAAAGGCAAAGCTCACAAAGTCCACACATCTTCAGGTGTGTTAGTTTCTCAAATAGAAGATCTATTAGAGAACGGATTAGGCGAGGTAGCTTATCCTTGCACTCTTACCCAAAAGAAATCTAAAGACGGTAGAATGTATCTAAGCTTTAACGCTTAATACTATCCTTTTCTTTTTTATTATGATGATAAAATGACACGAAAAGAAGAAATTAAAAATGCAATTAGAATTTTAGGCGATTTTACTACAAAAGAACTTTATCAATTTTTACCTAATGTTCCACGATCTACAATTAGACGTGAATTACAAAGAATAGTTAAAGAGAATGAACTTCAAAGAGTAAAGAGAGGAACTTATAGCTTTGAACCTGAAATAACACCTGTTGAAAGACCTACTGTTTCAGATGATTGGATTAGACATGACGCTAAAGTTTCTGTTTATTGTGATAGAGCTAAAACTATACAAAGAAACGAATCACTTTATGCTTTTACGTTTTATTCTACAAGTAATGAACCAAATCAAACATTAGTAGAAAGAGAACTTAAACAAGCATTGATTGAAGAAATGGATAAAGTGTGTAAGAACGAAAGTTCATTAAGTAATAAAACATATTTTGATGACGTATTAACAGTTGGTTATAGTAAGTTAGAAGTTAGTTTTATTGATGTTGATGATGAAGCAATTTATCCTAAAATTAAAACAGGTAATGACTTTATCAAAAACTTTGATAAATCAAAATGGTCAAGAGAACAAACACAAGCAAAGTTAACAAGAATGCAGGAAACAGGAACGTTAAAAGAATGATTGGATTAGATTGGGATTCAATAGCATACTATGAAGCTAGAAAAAGAATTGATGATATAATTAAAAATGACTTTGTTGATTATATTGATTTGTTTGAATCACCTAGTGGAGAGGGTTATCATGTTAAAGTATATACAAAACAATATTTTCCATATACAAAACGATTACAATTAAGACAAAGTTGGAAAGATGACGGAAAAAGAATTGTTACGGATCTGTTAAAGTCAGATAAAGCTCCAAAAGAAGTTTTATTTTATAAAAAATCTTATGGCAAATATGACCAAGTTGAAATATTTATAGAAAAAATTAGAGCTTAAGCTCTTTGTAATGGTAAGGTTATCTTACCTTTGTGCCTTTTAAAAGCGTGTTGAGCTAGTTGTAATGGATAACAAAAAGACCAACCGCAAAATTCACAAGTGTAATGCAAGTGATTTTTATTCTTGTGATTAATGTTAAAAGGACATTTCATATTTCATCTAATTGTTTGAGCTATCCCATAAATGCTTTGCAGAAAATCCCGCAAGACCTGATAAAGCTACTAAAGCTTCACTAGGTAAAGGAACAAAAACAACTGAGCAAATTGTTGCACAAATTGTTATCCCTGCTACCGCATTGGCTACATTAGATTTACTAATTTTGACCATGAAAGTTTTGAAAGATTGAACTATTTAATAGATTATTGGTTAACACTTGCGTAAGTTGTTCCAGAAAAAGCTCCACCAATGTATTTGAAAGTAGTACTTCCCTGAAAACAAACGTGTAACCCATTATCCCAATTTAATCCATAAGCATTTGTTGACGCAGAACCAACCCCTGTATAATCAGTATAATTTACTGTATCTAATGTTGATAAATTTCCTGCTGTTCCAAAAGCATATTTTCTAATTGTGCCACTTGAATTACTTCCATGAACATAAAGTTCACTTGAATCGGCATTAACATAGAATCCGTAAGGCGTACCCGCACTTACACTTTTTGAATTTCCTGAATAAGAAGCACTTGATAAACTAAATGGTGTTGATAAATTATATTGATAAACTGTTCCATAATTTCCATGATATAATCTATCACCGTTTGTTGTCATACACGCCCATTGTTGAGCATTTGCCGATCCTTGTGTTGGTGTATAATTATCATTTTCAGTTGTGGACATTGTTGTGACGTCGTATGGTGTTGACAAATTATAACTTCTTACTCTTTTTGTAAATCCGCCTTGTTCGAGATTAAATCCGATAATTTTAGTTCCGTCACTATTCCATGATAACCATCTTCCACCATTGAAATAATCCATTCCTGTAACGGTTGCAGAAGTTTCCCCATTATATGTAAAAGAAGCTGTTGCGTCAAAAGGATCTCCATTATTTGTAAATTGCTGTAACCATGCTTGATAATTTGCTCCCGAATTTCTTCTAAATCTATACAATACAGTGCCGTCAGGTTTCCAAAAAAGTTGCAAATCTGAATTGCCAGAACCACCTGATAAACTTGGTGTCCCCTCAGTTGTTATACTATTAAATCCAAATTTTTTTTCTGCGGAAACAAGAGATAGTGAACTACTAGGATTTAAAATTCTGTCATAAACTTTGTTGCTATCTGAATCTTGCAAAGTTGCTACTGTTGAACCGTCAACTTTTAAATCTAATTTACCGCCTGTTTGAGCTGTATAATCTACCATTACTCTTGTGACACCTGTTTGAGCTGTTGGATTCCAAGTTGTCGCGGTTGTAAATGTGTTAAATTCAGCTCCGCCCGAAGCGTCTTCCCATGCTATACCGCTAGCTTGAGTTGAATCAGCTTTCAATACTTGCCCATTAGTTCCAACAGAAATAGCTACTTGTGAAGTTCCATTATGTCCATGAATTTGACCTTTAGTATCTAAATCAAATCCCTCATCAGAACCGCCACCTATTCCACCACTCATTTTAATCTCTCCTGAATTATACCTTCTAATTTAGAAATTCTTTCACAAAGATTTCTAATCAATGAATCGTTTTTTCTATGTTGATAAATCATCATACTAATCAAAGTTCCAAATCCCATTAAACTAATGCTCATTAGATATTCTTCTGTCATTTTAATACCTACTGACTAGCGTGAACCATGTGTCCTATAACATCTATTCTAGTTGAATTTGCGGTTGCGGTTGTAGCTCTTAATTTTCCACCTTGTCTATTTGGATTTCTTAATAAAGATGGATCAAAGTCATAAACAAAAGAACCCTTTCCTGTAAAATGTAAATGTCCAATGTATTTGACATTACTATTTGATGAATCTGTCCACAATAAATCAACGTCTTGAGCTCCTTGACATGATACCGTTACTTTATAAACTGCAAAATCATCATCAGAATCAGAAACAACTAAATCAGTAGTTGTTGCACTTGAAATATCTGTTCTAGCATAATAATCGGTGTTAAATTGTGGGGATTCAAATAAAGTTTCAGATAATTCAGATTTAGAAGCTATTACTGCGTATTCGTCTTCGTCTTCTGTCTGCCATAAAGCTCCCATACCATGAAATCCAACTTTAATCCCACTAGGAACGTGAACTGCTATTGACTTTAATGGAATGTTGATAACTTTCAAAGCTTCGTATGGTCTTAAATCGTGTTTGTGCATTACTTCAGAAGAACCAAAACCGCCTAAAGTGACATGAACTAATTCTCTTGATAAATTAGCAAAGTTTCCTGAAAAAAACATTTTGTCATTTTGACAAACATTTTCAATAAATGAAGGAATGTTTTCGTTTGAACCGCCTGTTATTTCTTCAGTTCCACCACCGCCAAAATTATAAAATCCTGCAAATTTCAATTTTAATTACCTCTCTTTTTCTTACCAAATGTTCTATATAACGCTAAACCTAACAATGCTAAACCAATTACAGGAAATGCCATTTACTTTTTCCTCGTCAATAGATATAATGCTAAACCGCCTACAATTAATCCTGTTGTTCCAATTCCACCAATAAGAGGTAATGATATTCCACCACTACCACCGCTACTAGGAACGTGATGGGCATTTGGATTATTTGCATGGATTGAATATTTTGATTGAAGTTCATCTCTTTCTGTTTTAGCTACATTAATTTGATTTTGTAATGATGATAAGACATTATCAATTCTTGTAATTGAATCGCCAAAATAAATATTGTCTTGACCGATTTTAGTTAAATCACTTCCTACTTTTAATAGATTAGATGAATTTTTTTGAATTTGTAATCCATAATTTTGTAAGGCATAAAATATTTCATCATTAGTTAAAGTAGGAATTGTTTGTTCGAACATAGAATAATCTGCTGAATCATGTTTATTATCTTGGAATGTTAAACTTTGCTCAAACATAGCGTATGGAGCTGAATCATGTTTATTCCATTGAACAGTTTTACAAGTTGAACACGCCATAATTTTTTCCTATCATTTCCTTTTATTTAATAGTGAACCTACTACTAAAACGCCTAATCCAATGGCTAAACCTGAACCAATAGATAAAGAACTTCCTAAAGGATCTCTTACTATCTGCTGTTGTGTTGTAATGCTGTCTTGGGTTGTTATCTGTTGTTGGTTTCCACCTAAAAGATTTGTTTGAGTATCGTTAATTGTTGGGGAACTCGAAAAACTTCCTAACAAAGATTCTAAACTAAAACTAGGTTGTTGTCTTTCGTTTTTTTTAATGTCGTCTAATTCTGCTCTATATGTTGGTAATTTATCCAAGTAATTGTTAAAACTTTCAGCACTTGTTAAATCTAAATCTACTTTAATCCCTGCGTCTAATAGTATCTCTCTCTCTTTAATCACTTCTCTTAAATCTGTGTATTTTGTTGCTTGAAATATATTCCAAAATGGATCATTTGAAGGTTTATTCAAATCCTCTAAAGTATAGCCTCTTTCTTTTATGAAAGTTTCTAAATTACAAGTAGTGCATTGAGTAGTTTCTACACCTGTTGATTTTTGAATATATACATTATCCGTATCTGTTGGTCTTTCTTGTGTGCCAGCTACAATTCTTAAAGCGTCATATTTTGTTAAACTTTCAATATATGTTTTATAGTCTTCTCCATAAGTTGGACTTGTAGGATCTAATGGTTTTGTGACAGGCTCAGGCTCAGGTTCATAAGTAATTGTTGACGATTGAACAAGTTCAACTTTAACTCCTAAAGTGTTTTGATAATATGCTATTGCACTAGATGATAAATTATCTACTGTTGAGGTGTTTCCATTTGACCAAGTTAATTTGTAAGTTGCCACTATAATATCACGTTTAACCCATATTTAATAACAAACCTAATCCTAATAATGCTATTAATGGATTAGATTGGCTAGTTGTTGTTGTTTCGGTTGTTGTTGTTCTTGGAACGTAATTATTAATTAAATATTCAGGCTTAGGTTGAATATTTTCTACTTTAGTTTGAATTTCAATTAATTTATTCCACCTATTTTCATAATTTAATTTTTTAATCAACTGATGTTCTCTATTAAATGTGGAACTTCTTAGATAATCAATATATTCAGGCATTTTATATGGAATTTGATCTGGGTGTTGTCTTATTTCTTCAGGTGTTTTTTTAAGTGATGGTAAAGGATTTTTTGTAGCATAGTCAATAGGCAAATCAAAAAAATTAAACCCTACACCCCCAATTTCTCTATATACACTAAGTGTTTTAATACGGTTATAATAATAAAGAATACTTCTCATTTTATCAAGAATGTATTTCTTATCGTCTTCTGTCATACTACCAATATCTATTTCATCTATTGCTAAATGTGTTAACCACAAATTTTCTAATCTACTTATTGCCGACGCACTTCTTACTTTATAATTACTAATTTCTTTACTTATATCACTACATCTTTGTCGGAATGAAGCTTTTTCTGTGCAATTACAACCACAATATAAATAAATAGCTCCAGATCTACTAATTTGCCAATTTCCAAATCCCAATTCTCTAAATACATTATAACTAGAAATCCAAATTTCGTTTTCTTCATCAATCCATTGTCTTAAATTCATTTTTTAACCACCAACATTAAAAGCAAAATAGCTACAAAAGCTAATCCTGTTAAACTTACACTAGGAATAATTGAATCTACTGTTTTTGGTATTCCTGTTGGTAAGTCTTCGGTATTATAAACAATAAAATCTCTAAATGGTGTTCTTTCCTGTCCTGAATAAAACTTTGTTAATTCAGTTTCCAATGCTGTCTTTAATGTTTTAGGAAAGGCTTCAGAATAATCCATAAAAGATTAAAGATTTACTTGTATTTAATAATAAAAAGAAAAAAAGGAAGAAAAAATTCTAAGTTTATGCTATTGTGAAAGCTACAAAGAATTTAATGCTATCAGCTGTTGCGTCGTTGTCAATGGTTGAAAAGGTAAACATTCTGATTATTGATCCTGCTTCAAAACCTATTGGTTGTGGAGAGAATCTTGGTCTTGTGTTGTTTGTAATTAGCATAGATCCCAATGGTGGGGTTTGAACTAATTTTCTACCTCTATTTTTATCCATGGTAACAACGGGGTTTGAAGTTCCTGAATCTGCTGAATCAAGGATATACATGTCTGTTGCTATCCAATTTTCAGTTAAAGGAACTTGTAATTCGGTAACACCTGATACGGTTGGATCTGTTTTCATTGAAACTACGTCAATAGTTCCTGCTACGTCAGAAGCTCCAACTGTTGCTGTGCATTCTAATACTAATCCGTTTGTCATTTTTACCACATTACTCCTTCGAATTTTGGTTTTACTTCTTCTTTTACTTCTTGTGCCATGCTTGGAATTAATCCGCTAGTGAATGGAGTAATTGCTGTTGCAATTCCACCTTGAATTACACCGTCGAACATTTTACCGATAATTCCTTTTCCCATGAATTTTTTACCAAGAACACCAGCTAAGATAGCTGAAGCTCCTGCTGGTAATTGACCAATAGGAACGAATTTACCGACAAGATTTCCAATTTGAACACTTGCTGAAGTTCCAACTGCCATTGCCAAGTTATCTTTAGAAAAGATACTGCCTAAACTTTGTTCAAATTCAGGTTGTGCAAAGCTCTCGGAATTAAGAAGTTCATTTACTTTGGTTTCAAGTTCTACTGAATCCATGTCTAAATCCTCACATATCTACCCTTTAAGGCTTTACCTGTCTTTGAATAGACTTTTCTGCCTTTTGGAGCTTTTCTTGATACAGAACGAATTACACGTCTTCTTTTAGTTGTGCTTGAACGTCTAGTAGTTGCTCGTTTTCTTGTTGAAGCTTTTCTCTTTCTTGTTCCTTTTCTTCTTTTTCTAGCTTCAAAGCCAAATTCAGAATTAAGGGATTGAGCGAATGCTTCGTTATCAAGTTCGAAATTCATTAAGCTCAATAATTTAATCTAGTATTTAATAACTAATATCCACCAACAGAAAAGACGCTTACAGGTTGTTCGAATCCGTCTTTTTTGTTATAGACATAAACTTTGTTTTCAGGAACTACACCAATAAGCAAATAATCTTTACCTAAATTTGAAGTGGTTTCTTTATCCTTATCACTTGGATAATTAATTGCATGAGGGTGTGTATGGAAAGTAAAATTACTAAACTTGCTTAGTGTTTGAGGGTGTATAGTTTCACATTGAATAGCTCCTTTAATGTTATTTCTTAATTCAGGGTGTTGAGCCATACAAGATTTAGTTGATACCATTAACTGTCTAAACATTGGTGTTTGTTGTCTAAAACTTGCTAGTGTTTGTCTTCTATGCCAAAACATAGGATCTTTTCTAGTTTTTGGACTTTCTAAACATCTCATTTTGTCTTCCTTTCCCATTCGCTGATTAATTTGTCCATGTCTTTTAATCCCTTGTTAATATTATCTAAAGCCTTTCTCATTTCTTTCTGTCTTTTCTTTATCATCTGAATTTTTGTAGCACTAACGGGTTGATTATAACAATTCATTTTACTAAACCTCTTTATCCTTGCTTTGATCCAGACCCATATTCCCAATCGTCTTCTTCATATTCTTCTTCTTCTTCAGGATATAATGGACTATCATCATAATCAGAATAAATATTTGTTATTCCCTCTTGTTTTATAGTTGCATAAGCTGATTCATCTTTATAACTACCTCTAACTGTTCCTATTACAGTATCGTCGTCAAGATAAAAACTGATTGGTTCATTTAATAAATCAGCATAAAATTTATCATCTCCAACTTTAATTGGAGTACTTTCTCCAAAACCGTCATCGTCATCTGAAACTTTTTCAAGATATTTAAAAAGTTTTATAAATTCATCTAATTTCCACATAAAATCGACAAAATCCATCATTCCTCTATAATTAAACGAAAGTGATTCACTTTGATTAAAAACTATCTTATCACTTTGCTTAGAATCGAAACAATCCATAAAATCAAATCTATTTACTACTATTTATTAGATGATTCAGTATCGCCAAATTTCCTTAAAGGATTCATTAATTTATCAGTTGTATTAGTCACACTATCGGGTAAATCCTCGCCTAAAAGTTTCTTATACATAGCTTTAGTAAAAGCGTCTTGTAATGTGTCGTTCCTTGTTAAATCGGCTAATGCTTTTCTCATAATGGTTTCTTGAAACAAATTACCTAAACTATTACCCGAACTTTCTCCACCACTACCTAAAGATTTTAGAGCTAATGGTAAAATCATATCCATTAATGGATTTCCTACTTGAGGTTGTTGTTGTGCTTGGTCTTGTGGTAAGTTTGTCATTGATACTTCTTGCGGTTGTTCTTGCGGTTGATCAAAATGTGAACGAATGTCTTTTAGTTCATTCATAAACATATTTTTCATTTCCTCAAACTTTTGATTAACTGATTTGTTTAATTCAGGCGATAAAACTTCTACTACTTTTAAAACGATATTATTTTCTACTTGTTCTAAACTCAATTCAGGTTTAGATTCTTCAACAGGCTTATCCTTTTTTGGTTTTGCCATATTTAGCTCCTAGTAAAAATCCTTTCATGTATTGTTGATTTCCAAAAGTATTTTTTGCTTTATGGATTTCACAATCATCATTTTCACAACTATTAAGATGATTAACAAAGTCTTCAATACTATCAACTTCTTGTTTTTCTTTTTTGTTTAAGTTTGTTTTAAATTTGTGTAATTCAGATTTTAATTCATCAAAGTTTGAAGAAAACTCTTTTTTCAAAGAGCTTGATAACTCATCAATTCCACTTTTGAAAAATGAATCATTGTTATCGTCACTCATACATACATCTACCAAAATAGATTATAATCCCTTGTTTAAATTTCTTTTGTTGCATAAATCCTCAATGTCCACGCCATAAAATTGATACTTTGAATTATTATGAGTAATTAAGAACTTTCTAACCCTTTTCTCATAAACCCTGTTATGCACTTCCGTACTAAAAAAATTTCTTTCCTGACCCGCTTTACCCCAAACATCATCATGGTTTAAAGTTCCTCTTTGATTTCCATAGTATATTTTTAGAATCATGTGTGCTAATTCGTGATTAATTACCGTCATGTTTTGCATAAATATCATTGGATTAATATCATCATTAACATAGCACGTAACAACGTTATCCCCTGTTACACCATGAGGCATGCCATAATTCAAATTTTTTACCGTACTATCATAAAAATTACGTTGAAAATCCCCTAACTTTCTTATGGTTATTTTCCATTTGTCTTGCTCTAAGAGTTTAGGGAAATCCTCAACGTGATAATGGTCATAAATATAGTGTAATATTGCTTTCTGATACAATTTTTTATCCAATGAATTAGTAGTAAAGTCAACAATCATTTTTTATTATGCTCATGTATAGGATAGTGTAGATGATATTTATTTATTCCATTTTCTCTAAATCTCTTTGATAACATATAATCAAAGTTTTGAAAATGAAAAGGTTGTTCTGTCAAATCAATTTTTTCTTGAACTTCCTTTCTAATTCTTGATAATCCTGTTCCTAAAATCCAATTACAATAAGATCTAGTTGAATCAGGCTCATGCAAAAAACTAGATCCGTTAGAATCCTTTGAAATCATATTCTGTTTTAATCCGTCAAATCCTAAACTTTTTGAATACATCAAACATGGATTTGAACAAATCAATTCAGGGCATTTTTCATATTCTAATAACATACTCAAGTTTCCAACATTATCTTGACCACATATAACAATGTCTTCACCTTTATTCCAATTTTCAACTAATCCCTCATACATTCGATTTTGTCCTTTTGGTGTAACTATTGGAATTACTTTAAAGTAATTGTCCATATCGTTAAGCCATTCTCTAGTAGGTAACATATAATCCGCTAATTGTGGAATGTGAAAATATAAAATAATCAAAAATAATTACCTACCTTTTTGGATAAGAAATCAGGCACTTTAATATCGGATAATCTGTTAGCTTCATCTATTGAGTCCTTTAATTGTTTTTTCTCAAAGTATGGTTGTAGTCTATTGTATATCATGTTAAGATCCTTGATTAGTTCCTTATCGCTTGATCTTGCAATCTGTTTTTTAGCATAAGGATAACCCATAGTAAAAATGACTTTTTTGTATATGGGATTATCAACCTTAGATTCTACTATTTTCATACAATCATTCAAAATCTGAATGGTTAGGTTTTGAATTTCTGTCATTCCTCATCACAAATAAAGCATGAAAATTCGTCTTCCTTAAACTGTCCACATTTCGAACATTGTGTATGATACTTACTCATGGCAATTCCCCTTTATCCCTAAATGACTTGAAACAATCTTGACAAATCCAATGACCAAATTTAAGACTTCGAAACATTTCGATTGAATCCTCAAAAACGTTTTCACAATATTTACAAATCCTCATTTTTAACATAATATCCTTGTATGAACCTAACATTAAACTTTGTGCAATAACATTTCTGACATAACTGATAAGTTTCCCATGTCATTCCTTTATTGGAATGGTTGTGAGTTTTCAAACAGGACTTACAACGCATGATTCTTGTCCATGATAATAGGCTACACGTTGACCTAAATAATGACACCTTGCACAATGTCCTTTTGTCCAATTATGTCTATGTTCAGGTTGCCTTACACAATGACCACAAATTTTGCATTTCAATTTAAATCAAATTCCTCGCCACAACAACAACATAAATACAGATTTTGTATTTCCTTATACAATACTTTATGCTGACACACTTTAATCCTCATTACTAAACATACACCTCACAAATAAATCATAGGATTCTTGCGTCAATGTTCCGTCACGCAAATACCCACGAGCTTTTCGCAAAGTCTTAAACTTTTGACGATTAAGCTTAGTGGAATACTTTGTTTTGTAATTGCGTCGATTTTCTTCTTGAAGTTGGTTTTTCATATTTATCTGCATTTTTATAACCTTGAATCAATGATGAATTTACACCTTTTCTTGATAATGCCGTTGACACTTGATTTATTGAATACCACCAATCAACGTGATATTTGACTTCGTATAAATCAACTTCGCCAGCTAGTAGAGAATCTAAATCATCACGAAAATTCAAGTTATGAAAAGCTCCTGTTCTTTTAATGGTATTCTTTTCTTTTCTGTTTTTACTTTCTAATCTTTTTAGAAATTCTTCTAATGTTGGTCTATCAAGTGAATCTAACTTTTTCTTGTCTTCATCAACATTACCTGTTAAAATAACTTGATCTGTTGTTGGTTGTTCAAATTGTGGTATGGTTTTAACCATGTGCTTTAATGCTTCATAATTGCTTTTACAATTATTAGATATTTTATATTGTTCGAATATTTGGTATTCTTCTTTGTTCAATATTGTTTGAATTACTTTCTTTGCCATTTCATACATATACATTACCTATACTATTTAACTATACTCAGATTCTAAATATTCCTTGTTTAGGTATATGCATTAGGTATAGTTATTTAGGTATAGTGAAAACGCGGAAATCCCCACTATTATTAACTAATGGGGAG